>JAANMV010004159.1_pt1 | contig 11713 bp, 10 predicted proteins | sample 7279661 | NCBI WGS metagenome assembly JAANMV01 (sample SAMN14094540, study PRJNA606508) | bioreactor metagenome | isolation source: A lab-scale SPAN reactor treating ammonium-rich wastewater day 121 | place: Ireland: Galway | collected 2017-05-16 | reverse complement strand
GAATTCCCCATACAATCTTCGCCACAGTTACTATATCAATATATTTCTACTCCGTCAGGATTATCGGAATGGTTTGCAGATAATGTTAATTCGAGAGGAGAATTTTTTACTCTTATTTGGGATGATTCCGAAGAAAAAGCAAAATTAGCGTCAAAAAAATCAGGTGAAAGAATTAAATTCAAATGGTTGGATGAAGAGGGTAATGAAACGGATTATTTTTTCGAAATGAAAATAATGGAAGATGAAATCACTAAAGACGTTTCTATCGTAGTTTCAGATTTTGCTCATGCCGATGAATTAGAAGAATCAAAACTACTTTGGGAAAATCAAATTTCCGATTTAAAACATGTATTGGGTTCTGTTTAAAAACTCAATAATATCAACTATATTTGTCCCGATTTAAAAGTCGGGATTTTTTATGGTAAATTTTAACGGAAATATTCAGGAAAACAGTTCAATTTCGATTGAAAATAATAGAGGATTCTTATTTGGAGATAGTGTTTTTGAAACAATTAAAGTGTTGGATAGCAAAGTGTTGTTTCTGGAAGATCACTATTTTAGATTGATGGCTTCTATGCGTATTTGCCGAATGGAAATTCCCATGAATTTTACTATGGAATACTTTGAAACCCAAATTTTAAATTTGGTTCAATCGCTAAATAATGCTAATTCCTATCGTGTTCGTTTTTCTGTTTACAGAGATTCAGAAGGTTTTTATTTGCCAAAGTCGCGAAATGTACAATTTATAGTAACGGCATCTCCATTAGATTTGGATTTGTATGTTTTTGGAAAAGAAAACTATGAAGTGGAATTGTACAAGGATTTTTATGTTACCAAACAATTGCTTTCTACTTTAAAAACCAATAATAAAATGCTTCAAATTACTGGAAGTATTTTTGCAAACGAAAACGGTTATGACAACTGCTTGGTTTTAAATGATGAAAAAAATGTAGTGGAGGCATTACAAAGTAATATATTCATGAAAACAGGGAATGTTGTGGTTACTCCACAAGTTTCAGATGGTTGCTTAAACGGAATTATGCGCAAACAAGTACTTGAAATCCTAAAAAAAATGGAAGATATTGAGGTGAAAGAAACTTCAATTTCTCCTTTCGATTTACAAAAAGCAGATGAATTGTTCTTAACGAATGTAATTTCAGGAATTCAACCGATTACCAAATACCGCAAGAAAGAATACTCTACGAATTTCGCCGCAGATGTATTAAAAAGATTAAATGCTAAAATCCGACTTAGTTAAGTATAGGGTTTTCAGGTGCGTTTGAAAATAAAACATATTCGCCACCTTGTTCTATGATTTTTTCTTTCCAAAATAAGGGACTCGCTTTTGAAAGTAACTTATTTTTAAGCGTATTTTCGGTAACAATCCACGCGTTCTCTTGAAGTTCCATTTCTAGTTGATTAACTCCCCATCCGCTGTATCCTAAAAAGAAACGAATCTGATTTTTCGAAATTTTACCCTCATTTATAAGTTGCTTGGTAGTTTCAAAATCGCCTCCCCAATAAATTCCATTAGAAATTTCAACACTATTTGGTATTACATCTGGAATGGTATGAATAAAATATAGATTGTCTTGTTCAACCGGACCTCCATTGTAAATTTCAAAAGTAGCATCAATTTCAGGAATCAAATCATTTATATTGTACGACAAAGGTTTGTTTAATATAAATCCTATAGAACCTTCATCATTATGCTCTGCTAATAGAACAACAGAGCGATTAAAAGAAACATCGCCTAAAATCGAAGGCTCTGCAATGAGCAAATGACCTTTTTTGGGTAAAGTTGATATCATAGTTTCTCTAGTTTATTAACTAAAGTTATCAAAAAAAACATAAAAAATCAAAAAAAAATCGATAAAGTGTAAAAAAAAAGTCCCGATTTACATCGGGACTCTCTATTTTGTTGTAACAAAAATATTATTTGTTTACTGCACCTTCTAATTCAGCACCAGCTTTGAATTTTACTACGTTTTTAGCAGCAATTTTGATAGTTTTACCAGTTTGCGGGTTTCTTCCATCTCTTGCAGCTCTTTTAGATACTGACCAAGAACCAAAACCTACTAAAGATACTCTTCCACCTTTTTTAAGAGTTCCTTCTACATTGCTTAAAAATGATTCTAAAGCTAATTTAGCAGCTGCTTTTGTAATACCAGCAGAAGCTGCCATTGCATCGATTAATTCTGATTTGTTCATGATTAAAGTTATTTATAATTGGTTAAACTTAATTATTTATCACAAATTTAGCGGTATTATTGAGCTGTGCAAGTATTCGTCTTATTTTTCGACTAAAATGTTAATAAATTAGACTAAATGTTAATAACATTGTTTGTTTTTTTGAATTTCACCCTTAAATATAGTGTTTTCAGGGCTTACAGCACAATTGCGTTTTCAGTTAGCTTAACACCATTTAATAATTCATGTGCCAACATTCTTTTCTTTCCTGGAAATTGTAAACTTTCAATTTTTAGAACACCATCTTTTACCGCTACAAAAATCTCTTTTTTAGTAGTTGTAATTTTTCCAATAGTTTCCGAATGTGCTTTTTCTTCAAAACTAGCCGAGTAAATTTTTACATTCCATTCGTTTTCGCCATCTTTAATATAGGTCCAAGCCGCAGGATAAGGCGACAAACCTCTTATTAAATTAAAAATCGTTTGTCCTGATTGGGTCCAATCAATTTTGCAATTCTCTTTATTTAACTTGTAAGCGGTTTTAACTTCTGGATTGTTTTCTTGTAAAGTAGTAGTCGCTTTTCCTGATTCTATTAATTGTAAAGTTTCTAAAACAGTTTCGCTTCCTAAATGCATCAAACGATCATGTAATTCACCCGCAGTTTCGTTGGTTCCAATTTCAATTTCTTTACTTAAAATCATCGCGCCCGTATCAATTTTATCATCAATAAAGAAGGTAGTAACGCCTGTTTTAGTTTCGCCATTAATGATAGCCCAATTAATAGGAGCAGCCCCACGATATTCTGGTAATAAAGAAGCATGTAAATTGAACGTTCCTAACTTTGGCATTTTCCAAACCACTTCAGGTAACATTCTAAAGGCTACGACTACTTGTAAATTTGCCTCCAAACTTTTTAATTCAGTTAAAAATTCTTCCGATTTTAAATTGGTAGGTTGCAGTAAGCGCAAGTTTTTTTCTAATGCATATTCTTTAACCGCACTCATGCTTACTTTTTGTCCACGACCTGCTGGTTTGTCTGGAGCCGTGATAACAGCAATAATGTCATAGTTGTTTTTGTAAATAGTATCCAGAATCCCAACAGCAAAATCGGGTGTTCCCATGAATACAATTCGTAATTTTTCCATTATATAAGGTAATATTGATTGTTTGAATTGATTTTGATTCGATTGTTCTCTAACAACAATTGAATCGCAAAGATAGTCGCTTCTGAAGAAATGTGAAGTTGGTTTTCAATTTCTCTTGAACTTAATGGACTTTTCGTTAATAATTGAAGAACTGATTGCGTTATTTCAACGGGCTGGACTTTTTTTTTAGAAGTACAATACGAGCAAATACCACAATCCTCTTTCGCAATTTCATCAAAATAGGCTAATAGCATTTTATTTTTGCAAGTATCTTCATTCGTAATATAGTTCACCACGCTTTGAAATTGCTCTTCTTTCAACTGGTTTTGATGTTCTAAAAACTTCGCCACCCGATTAATCGTTAAATCGTCCTCACGAGCTTCATTAAACGTGATCGAACTGTCATTGTTTTTGGCATGTAAAATGATACACTGACTTTCTGCTAGTTTATCAATTACTTCTTCTACATGTTTTTCTGATGTGTTTGCTTTTTTGGCAACCAGATGCGGATTAATTGTGGTTTCTACATCAAAAATTCCAGAATAGGTTCTTAATATAGTAGTAATTACAGGTTCGTCATGTGGATGCAAACTGATATAACGAATCACTTCTTTACTAGGAATAATAAATTGCAAACTTATTTTTTCTGTCGATTCACTTTGGAAAGTAATGATTCCTTGTCGGTCCAAAAATTGCAAACTATTAAAAGCTTTAATTACCGGAAAATGGTAATGCGCACAAAACTGATTCAAATTGAATGCAAAACTTTCGTTGTAACCTTCACCATAAGCAATTTGGAAGTAATTATTCAATTTGATGTAAACGTCTTTTACGAATTTCTTATCGGGTAAAACATCGATAAATTGAGCTTTAGTGTAAGTAATATCAGAAGGATTTGTAACGATGATTCCAAATGCTTTTTCGCCATTTCGTCCCGCTCTTCCTGCTTCTTGATAGTAATTTTCTAGATTTTCGGGAAGTTGAATATGAATTACGGTTTTTACATCGGGTTTGTCAATTCCCATTCCAAAAGCGTTTGTGGCTACAATAACTTGCGATTTGTTTTCCAACCACGATTGCATGTTCTTTTCTTTTTCTTTTGCGGGCAATCCTCCATGATAAAACGTACAAGTAAATCCCAATTGATTCAATTGTTGCGAAGTTTCAATACACGATTTTCGATTGCGAACATAGATTATCGAAGATTGCGGATTTTTTGTTAATATCTGCTGAATCTTGAATAATTTATCTTCGGTTTTAATGACATGATACGCTAAATTTTCTCTAGTAAATGATTTCGTAAAAACTTTCGGATTTACCAATGCTAAATGGGTACAAATATCTTCTTGAACTCGTTTGTTTGCAGTAGCCGTCAAAGCTAAAAAAGGAGTAGAAGGGAAGTGTGTTTTTAAAGCCGAAATCTTCAAATACGCCGGTCTGAAATCGTGCCCCCATTGACTTACACAATGCGCTTCGTCGATGGCAATTAAATTGATAGGTAATTGCTTTAGGCGTTCAACAATCCAATCATGTTGCAAACGTTCTGGAGAAAGGTATAAGAATTTGTAATTCCCAAATTGGCAATTATCTAAAATATCAATGACATCATCTTGGGAAATACCTCCAGTCAGTGCAATCGCTTTAATGTTTTTACTTTGTAAATTTTGTACTTGGTCTTTCATCAAAGCAATTAAAGGCGAAATCACCAAGCAAATGCCATTCAACATCATTGCCGGAATCTGAAAACAAACCGATTTTCCACCTCCAGTTGGTAAAAGCGCAAACGTATCATTTCCCTCTAAAACCGATTGAATAATGGCTTCTTGAGGTTCCCTAAAACTATCGTGTTTCCAGTATTTTTGAAGAATCTGTAAGGCTTCCGACATGAAAATGGGCTTTTAGAGACACTAAAATACAAAAAAATTATTTAACAAGATGTTTCATAATAAAATCAATACGATTTTCCACGGTATCTTTCGGAACTTCCGTAATCGAATAACCGTATTTCTTGTAGGTTTCCATCAAATGTTCGTGAATTAAAACGGCTTGTTCATAGGTTTCATAGCGTTCCGCATCACTCACATAAATTTCTTTCCAAGGAGGTAAAACAAAAATGGCTGAATATTTATGATCATGACAAGCTTTATCGAAGAAAGAAGGATACGAATCGCCAATGTAATGCATATACGCCAAAACATCTGGAATACCTCGGTCTAAAAAAACGATATTCGCTTCTTCATTTAAAGCTTCTTTGTATTGTCTTTTTCTGCCTTCAAGCAGCAATTCACTGAATAAAAGTGGTTTTTCAAGAAACAATTGTTCAATGCCTTGTTCTTTCGCTTCACGAATAACTTCGCGCGAAACCTCAGGGTAACAAGTGTGTCCTTTTTCTTTTAATGCTTCGATTAAGGTGGTTTTTCCAGAGCTTGGACCACCAATTAAAACCACAATTTCTTTATTCATATTGGAAATACTAAGGCGCAAAAGTAAGTTTTTTTCAAAATCTAATCAACTTTAAACCTAGAATCCGTATTGGACTTCGTAGCGAAACTGAATTATTCAATAAAATCAAGAGCTCACGGACTATTTTTAAAGATGTAATACTAATGTATTTTGAATTTAAAAATGGGAGTAAGTTCTTGTTTTTGAAGAAGAATTTAGTTGGAGTAGATTTCTAATGCGGAATCTAGGTTGAAAATTATAAGTTACTACAATACAATTCTAAAGAGAATAAAGTATATTTGCTTTTCCTAATACGAAATGATGATGGATAAGAAAACAGAAGAATTTTACATTCGATTAAAAGAGGAATTAACGAATTCAACACTTTGGCCTTCAGAGTACTTATATAAATTTATCATGCCTTCTGATATTCACAGTATTGCAAAAGTGGAAGCGGCTTTTAATAATATGGGAGCGGTTATCACAACGCAACAATCGAAAACAGGTAAGTTTACGAGTGTTTCTGTAAGTGTAAATATGCCAAATCCTCAAAGTGTAATTGATAAATACATTGAGGTTTCGGACATTGAAGGCATCATTTCATTATAAAATAAACATGCAAGAAGAAGTAAGTTATTTAGAATATAATTCGCAACGTCCGCATTTGATTATTCCGGAATACGGAAGACATTTGCAGAAATTAATCGATCAAGCTACTGCAATAGAAGATCGTGAGGAGCGAAACAAAGCAGCAAAATACATTATTTCGGTGATGGGCTCGTTGAATCCGCATTTACGAGATGTGTTGGATTTCCAACATAAATTGTGGGATCAGTTGTTTATCATGTCTGATTTTAAATTGGATGTAGATTCGCCTTATCCAATTCCATCAAAAGATATTTTGACTCAAAAGCCAGAACGATTAAAATATCCACAAAATTTCCCTAAATATCGTTTTTACGGAAATAACATCAAATACATGATTGATGTAGCGAACAGTTGGGAGGAAAGCGAATTAAAAAACGCTTTAGTTCTAGTAATCGCAAATCACATGAAAAAATGTTATTTGAGTTGGAACAAAGACACGGTAACGGATGAAGTGATTTTTGAACATTTATTAGAACTTTCAGGAGGAAAATTAAACCTTTCAAAATCAAACGAAGAACTTTCGAACACACATGATTTAATGAAAGTGAATAAGAAAGTTTCGAATAAAACCCAATTTGGTACAAGTAAACCTGGGATTGTTAAGAAAAACGGTAACAACAAAGGGCATATGAATAAAAACAATCAAAATAAAAATACATTTAAAAAATAGGCAGTTGCATGGGAACATTTAAAATTGAAGGAGGAAAAGCATTAAAAGGAGAAATTACACCACAAGGCGCTAAAAATGAGGCGTTACAAGTGTTATGTCCTGTTTTGTTAACTTCTGAAAAAGTTAGAGTAACAAATATTCCAGATATCATCGACGTTAACAAATTGATTACACTTTTAGGTAATTTAGGAGTTAAAATTCAAAAAAATGGACCTGGCGATTATACGTTTCAAGCGGATGAAGTAAATGTAAACTACTTAAAAACAGAAGCTTTCAAAAAAGAAGGCGGAAGTTTAAGAGGTTCTATTATGATTGTGGGACCTTTATTAGCACGTTTTGGTTGCGGATACATTCCTAAGCCAGGAGGTGATAAAATTGGGCGTCGTCGATTAGATACACACTTTGAAGGTTTTATTAATCTTGGAGCAAAATTTAGATACGAAAGAGAAGACCATTTCTATGGTGTGGAAATCGACGGAAGATTACAAGGAACTTACATGTTGTTAGACGAAGCTTCGGTAACCGGAACTGCAAATATTGTAATGGCAGCGGTTTTAGCAGAAGGAACAACAACAATTTATAACGCAGCTTGCGAACCATACTTACAGCAATTGTGTAAAATGTTAAACTCTATGGGTGCGAAAATCACTGGAGTAGGGTCAAACTTATTAACGATTGAAGGAGTAGAAAGTTTAGGTGGTTGTGAACACCGTATTTTACCTGACATGATTGAAATCGGTTCTTGGATTGGTCTTGCAGCTATGACAAGAAGCGAAATTACAATCAAGAATGTAAGTTGGGATAATTTAGGACAAATTCCAAATGTATTTAGAAAATTAGGAATCACACTAGAAAGAAAAGGCGATGATATCTACATACCTGCTCATAAAGACGGATATGAAATCAAAACCGATATCGATGGTTCTATCTTAACCGTTTCTGATGCACCATGGCCAGGATTTACACCAGATTTATTGAGTATCGTTCTAGTAGTTTGTACACAAGCTAAAGGTGATGTTTTAATTCACCAAAAGATGTTTGAAAGCCGTTTGTTCTTCGTAGATAAATTAATTGATATGGGAGCAAAAATTATGTTATGTGATCCGCACAGAGCAGTGGTTATGGGACATAATTTCCAATCGCAATTAAAAGCAACAACCATGAGTTCGCCTGATATTAGAGCCGGAATCTCCTTATTAATCGCCGCTTTAACAGCAAAAGGAACGTCAACCATCCAAAATATCGAACAAATCGACAGAGGTTACGAGCGCATTGACGAAAGACTTCGCGCTATCGGAGCTAATATCGTAAGAGTATAGTTTAGTGCTCAGTGTTCAGTAATAAGTTGGCAGTTAGCAAATCCATTACTGAACACTAAAAACGGAACACTGATTACTACAAAATGGAAACCTACATCATTATTTTTCTCTGCATTGCTTCCTTCGTAGCTGGTTTTATCGATGCTATTGTAGGTGGAGGAGGTTTGATTCAAACCCCAGCAGCTTTGGTTTTATTGCCTAATCAAAGTGTTGCATCCATAATTGGGACATTGAAAATACCAGGTTTCAGCGGTACAAGTATTGCCGCTTATCAATATGTAAAAAAAGTAAAAATCAATTGGAAATTATTTGTTGTAATGGCAATAGTTTCCTTTTCGTTTTCCTATTTAGGTTCGAGTTTACTAAATGTCATGAAAAACGATTTCATGAAACCCGTTCTTTTTGTTATTCTAATTTTGTTGTTAATTTATACTTACTTAAAAAAAGATTTCGGGCATTTTCACATTAGTATTTTAACCCAACAGCAATTATATCTTTATGCATCACTAATTGTGGCTGTCCTAGGTTTTTATGACGGCTTCATCGGTCCAGGAACTGGAAGCTTGTTAATTATGGCTTTTATTGCTATTCTCGGTTTTGATTTTCTACAAGCCAACGCCAATGCTAAATTAGTCAATTTGGCAACAAACTTCGGTTCGATTACTTTGTTTATACTTAAAGGGAAAATCATTTGGGCAGTAGCCATACCTATGGCCATTTGTAATATCATTGGAGCTTGGTTAGGAGCCAAACTAGCAATTTCTCAAGGCAACGGATTTATTCGTATCTTCTTCTTAATAGTTGTAGGATTGGCATTGCTTCGTTTTGGATATGATGTGTTTTTTAAATAAAAAAGCACTCCATACAGAAGTGCTTCTCATTACTATTTTCTTAGAATTTCAATCCAAACATCACACCATCACCTTGATATCCGTTTTGGTAACTTCTTACATAATCAACACGCAAGAATCTAAATTTACCCCAACCAATATTATCAAATCCTACAGTGAATTCTTGATACGGTTTCATATTTGGAATGTTCAATTGGTGAAATCCTCCAATTAAATTCCATTGCAATTTGTTCAACAACGGAATCTTATTCATAATGTAGCCTTTGAAATTGTGCTCAATATGCGTTTCTAAATACGCATCATTCGTAGAATGACTATAGTAAGGTAACAAGTTAAACGCATTCAAAGAATTATTCAATAAGTTCACATGCGTTTGATTTCCGTTAAAGTGTTTATAATCCACAAATGAGATATTCTCGGCATTAAAGAATTTACCCGCTTTAAAACGAAGACCAAAATCACCTTTGTTACCAATAGTTTTGTTGTAATCAACCGTTCCACTAATTAAATCGTAATGGTAGTTACTATTTGAAGCACCAAAGGCTTTTTCATAGTAAAAACTCAACACCGGATAATCGTCATTCTGGATGTTAATCTTTCCGTCAGGGCGTGAAATATATTTTTGACCAAAACGAATGCGCGTACCTAAACTCGCTTTCATAATATGATGTTGTTCAAACGGAACCGAAGTATAATTGTCGGGCTGTAATGGATCATTGGAAAAATACAAATCATCGTTTTTAATGATTGTATAATCCGTGTTGTTAAATAACGCACGACGGTTTTCGTAAACTAATTTTCCATTAACAAAAATGCCATTGGTAACTTCTCTTCCGTAGTTGATCTCAGCAAATTCTTTGTTGTACAATTTCATGAAGTTGTTCTTGAAAAATAGCGTAGCAACAGAGTTCACCATATTACTAATCGGTTCATTTGGGTTGAATTGACTAATAGTGCTACCACCACTTAAACTAATGTAAGCGTTGTTTCGGTTATTGAAACGGTGATAAAAACGTCCGTTTACGCGTAATCGATCTTCAGCAAAACCATAATTAAAAGTAGACGAAATAGAGGTGAATTTCCCTGTTTCCTCATTCCATTTTCTAAAGGAAAAACCGCTGTCTAAATTGTAACCTTGTACGGTGTTAAAACTCAAAGAACTCAAATTGGTCAAACCTTGATAGTTGAAATTCCAATTTTTAAACGAGTTCTTATAGGTATAACCCGTAATAATCTTTAACAACTTAAATTTATTGCCTTTGGCATCAATCGAATCCAAATACACTTGTGATTTTCTTATGGTTTGGATGCTGTCTTTTTTAACATAATTTGTAGTTTCCTCTTCCGTTAGTGGAACCGGACGATTTTCTACCCAGTACGATGCTTCTTTTTTATTGGCATTTTCGGCAAAAGTGACGATTTCTTTCCCAAAAGTTTTCTTCTCGAAGGCATCTTTAAAGTTGTAATTTGTGAAAACGTGCGTAAATTTTCCCGTAAATTTCATTCCAAAAATTCCCGCTTGAAAATCCAAAGCTTGAATGTTCTTAGCCCAAATTTTACTTTCCGAATTATAACTGAAATTTTGCGTCAGTTTCATGGTCTCTAAAATGGGCTCTTGCATTCTATAACCTTTAATGTCTAAGTCAATCCCGAAAATTGCCCATGAATCCTCTACAATATAAATGTAACCTTCAAATACCGGTTCTTTATCACGTTTAGGCTTTACTAAAATCCTATTGATTAACTGGTTTTTATCGTCATAAAACGTGCTTTCTAATTTATATTTGTAGTAATTGAACGCATTATCGGCAATAGGAGAGACCATATTAATACCGAAGTCAACATAGTTTTCGTAAAAATCATAATTGGTATTCAAAGCCGTATTGTAGCTAAAACCATTATCGTTACCCGCTACTTTTGAAGCAATAATCTCCTCTTTTAAATTATCAGGCTTTTGAAATTTAATCTTTGAAACCGTTTCCGATTGGTAAATAATACCACTTCGGGTAGAATCCAAATTACCATCTAAGTCGCCAATCTCAACGCCCATGAATTTCTTAGGAATATCCTTAGCTCTAAAAATACCTCTTGAGTAAAAATCAGCTTCAAATTTATCGGTTTTAGCAGCATTTTTCTTTTTCGATTTAATAGCATTTCTGATGATTTCATTTGCAGGATTTTCACCATTTACCACTATAACTTCTTTCAATTGGAAATCTTCTTCTTGTAAAGTTACATCAAATTCAAAAGGAAAGCTGGTGATGTTTAAAATGTGTTTTTGTGTTTTAAATCCTAAATATTGGAAAATCAAATGCACATTTTTTTGTTCAGTAGTATTGAGTTCGTATTTTCCTAATTCATTTGAGGTTGTACCTATATAAGTATTCTCAATATATATATTCACAAAAGGAAGCGGATTTCCGTCTTTGTCTTTAATGGTTCCTTTTA
>JAANMV010004158.1_pt1 | contig 11717 bp, 9 predicted proteins | sample 7279661 | NCBI WGS metagenome assembly JAANMV01 (sample SAMN14094540, study PRJNA606508) | bioreactor metagenome | isolation source: A lab-scale SPAN reactor treating ammonium-rich wastewater day 121 | place: Ireland: Galway | collected 2017-05-16 | reverse complement strand
GGGGAGCGCCCGCCAACACGAACGGCGGCGCCAGTCCCCCGGCTCGCTTTCCTGGGCAGCCCGGCGCGTATGGGGCGCCCGCGATGAATCCCGCTCCGCTGACGCGGACTCCGCCGGCGCAACCGTCCAGCTTCCCGGCCACCGACGGATATACTCCCTATTATGGTCCAGCCGGCGGAAATCCTGCTTCCGCCGCTGCGCCGCCTTTCGCGGGAAGTCCCGCTTTGCCGCCTTACGCGCCCAGCGCGGCTGCGCCTGGCGTCGGGGCGCCCAACTACGCGCCGGGGCCGATGTCTGCCTCGTATGCGCCCGGTGCGGCGCAGCCTGGTGGTTCGGTGAACCGGCCGGTGACCTTCGGCCCGCCGCCCCCGCCGCGTCCCGTTGCAGCGCCGTACATGGCGAACTTGCCGACGCCGGGGCAAAACGCGAATCCTGCCGCAGCGCCGATGGCGGGAAGCATGGCGCCGCCGGGCGCCGCGGTAGCGCCGCCGGATCGTGCGCCAACGCCACGGCCTGAGACTCCGCCGCCCGTGGGAGAACTATTCGAGCCAGCGCAGGTGGTGGCGGTGGTCGGCGACGAGCGAATCCTGGCTGGCGATATCTTGGCGCAGGTGAACCAGTTTATCGAACTCAACCGCGAGAAGATCCCGCCCGGCCGCGAAGAGTACTACCGCGATCGTCTGATGCAGCAGGTGCTGGAGAACGAAATTCAGACCAAGCTGGTGTACTTGGACTTCCTCCGCCAGATTCGCTCCAAGGGCGCGGGGCAAGAGAAAATCACGGAAATTCACAACCGCGTGTACGAGCAGTTCGACGAGAAGCGCCTTCCCGACCTCATGGAGAAGGCCAAGGTCACCTCGCCCGCCGAACTGGACGCCAAAATGCGCGAGCAAGGCTCGTCGCTGATGAAACACAAGCGGCAGTTCGCCGAGAAGGTGATGAGCCAGCAGTGGATTCGCGACACCGATAAGGTGAACTACGAGCCGATCGTGACGCACGCCCAGATGCTCGATTACTACTACGCGCACGTGGAAGAAGATTACGCGCACTCCGCCAAGGCCCGGTGGGAACACCTGATGGCCGAGTGGGACAAGTTCCCCACCAAGGCCGCAGCCTACGAGGCCATCCGCGCCATGGGGAACGAAGTCTACCTGGGCGGGGCGCCGCTATGGGCGGTGGCCAAACGCAGTTCGCACGGCGTCACGGCGTCGGACGGCGGCCAGTACGACTGGACCACGCAAGGCAGCCTCAAGAGCAAGGTGCTGGACCAGGCGATCTTCGAGTTGCCGCTCAAGCAGCTTAGCCCCATTCTCGAGGACGAAGAGGGGCTGCACATCGTGCGCGTGCTGGAGCGCCAAGAGGCGGGCCGCACGTCCTTCGAGACAGCGCAGTCGGAGATCAAAGAGAAGATCAAGAAGCAGGAAGTTCAAAAGCAGGTGGACGCCTTTCTGGCCGGCCTGCGCAAGAACACGCCTGTGTGGACGATCTTTGACAAAGAAAAAGAAGAGCGCGCCGCCGAGGAAGCCGCCCGCACTTCGTCTTTTGGCGATAAGCCGCGCTAGTTCGCGCAATGAATCCATCAGCGCGGCGAACGCAATGGATTTCGAGCCGCGGTTGAACACGGATAAGTACCAAGGCGGCGATTTCACCCGGCGCGATTCTTGTGCACCCGGGACTCTTTTTCTTTCTGTTCGGGACGGAAAGGGCGCGCACGGCTTGTCCCAAGCGATGCAAGAATCGCTTACCTCGCGCTCTCAAAAAACTCTCGCATCTCGCGAATGCGGTCTAAGTCCAGGCCCGGCGGTTGGTGTTCTAGCAGCCAGTCCAAATCCGCCAGCGCCGCGTCGCGGCGGCCCGTCTGATGGCGAAGCACCGCCCGCAAGCCGCGCTCCTGGGTGGCGTCGGGGCGCACGGCGACCAGGGCTTCCAGGTACCGCAGCATCGCCTCTTGATTGTCCTGCTCCCGCGCGACGCCGAGCAAGTTCGAGAGCATCCGCACGACGATGGCCCGCTCGTCGGCCGCTTGTAAGTCGTCCTCGGTCAACGGCCGGCCGGCCGAGGCCCGCACTTGCGCTTCGGCCTGGCGGCGCGTCATCGGGGCGCCGCCATCGAAGACGTCGATCAACCGCGGTTCACCATCGGCCGGGACGTGCCGCACCACGAAGTGCCCTGGCAGTCCCACGCCTTCGATCTTCAAACCCAACCGCCGGCCCAACTCCATATACAGGACCGACAGCGTGATCGGCAGTCCTTCCCGGTCGTCGATAACCTGGTTCAAATAGCTGTTCGCCTGGTGGTAGTAGTTGGTGCGGCTGCCGTGATAGCCGTTCTCGTCGAACAGGTGCTTGGTCAGTGTTTGGAGCTTGGCGGCCTCGTCGGCGTCCGCGGGAAGCGCCTCGCGGATTTCGTCGGCCATGCCGTCGAGAAGGCGCAGATAGCCGTCGACGTCCACTTCGTCGTTGTCGAGCAAGGCGACCAGGAGCGCCGCCTTGGCCAACCCGCCGGCCTCGCGGCCGTCCAGCACTTCGGCCAGGCGGCGCGCGACGGCTTGCGAATGGACGTCGTCGGCCACACGCCGCAGTTCCTGGGCTTTCTTCTCCAGCGCCTCGGCGCGGTCGCGCAAGAGACGCGCGGCGGGCGCGGCCACGTCGTCCAGCGAAGCCAGGTCGTCCGCCCGCAGCGCCGCCAGGTCCGGCAATTGGTCGAGCGTCTGCTCCACTTGCGTCATGCGCTGCGGCGGCAAGCCGGTGTCGGGTATCTCCTTGGCCACTTGAAACTGCTTGAACTCGGCCTTGGTCTCGCGGAACTTGGCCAGCCCCACTTTGCCCGCGGTCAGGCCGGTGTCGTCGGATTCGATCGCGAGCCGATCGTTGACGTAGCAGCGAATCTTGTCTTTCTCAACCCGCACCTTAAGCCGGTTCCACGCGCCGGGGCGATAATGCTCCGAAGGAACGTCGGCTAGCACCTGCCACGCGAACACCACGGGGCCGTCGAAGCGGCTCAACCGTAGCTTGCCGCCGCTGGGATAAAAGCCGTAATGCCGGTCGCCGCCGTCGGAATGGAACACGAGCCCCGCCGCGCCGGCTTCGTCGTCCAGGCGGACGGAAACCGCCACTTCAAACGGCGTCTCGGGCGGCGCCTCGTCCCATAGGCACAACGAGCGGCCGCCAAAACCCTTGCCTGCCCCCTCTACGTGGATGCGGCCGGCGTTCTGTCGCCACGTGGCGCCCAGGAGCGGCGTCCATTGTTGGGGGTCCAGTTGGCCGATGGTCAGCCAGCGCGACATCGGCACCGGGTTCGGCTTGTCCAGCAAGGCGTGAAGCGTGTTGCTTTCGACCGCGAAGGCCAGGTTATTGGTGATGGCCGACTTGCGCGTGACCACGCCCACCACGCGGCCTTCCTGATCCAGCACCGGACCGCCGCTGTTGCCTGGCTCGACGGGAATCGCCAGTTGCAGCATCTTTTGCTCGTCGAACTCGCGCACGCCCGACACCACGCCGCTGACCACGCTGTAGCGCAAGCCGTGCGGATTGCCCAGCGCCACCACGGCTTCGCCCTGTTCCACTTGCGCCGAGTCGGCCAGCGACAGCGGCTTAAGGTTTTGCGCGTCGATCTTCAGCACCGCCAGATCCAACCGCCGGTCCCAGGCATGAACCGCCGTGACGGAGAAAGATCGCTCGTCGGCCAGTTTGACTTGAATCGGCCGGCCTTCGCCGATCACGTGGGCGTTGGTGGCGATCAATCCTTCTGCCGAGACGATAAACCCGGCGCCTAGTTGCATTTGCTGCGCGTCGCGCCCGTTGACCGTCACCAGCACGACCGAATCGCGAGCCTCGCGCGCCAGACGCTGCGCGAGCGATTCGTCGGCCTTGGTGGTGGGCGACGCCGCTTCTTCGCCGCCAACGCAGGGCGAAAGCAGCAGCCAAACCAGGAACGCTGGAATAACGCCAGAACAACGGCCAGCCATGAATCTCTCCCAACTGCGGGGACGACGAGTGTTGCGCGTGGTTTTAGGATATAGGGAAAGCGGCCTCCGCAATAGCCTTACCTGCCATCTCGTGACGACGCGTTGCGTCGCCGCGAGGAGATGCTCCCTCGCCATTGAGCGCGGCGTCCTTGACGATGTTCCCGTGGCGCGGTATCTCGATAGCGTGAAATATGAACCGCTTTTTCATGTGGTCTTGCACCAACCGCAGATTCCCCCGAACACCGGCAACGTCGGCCGGACGTGCGTGGCGGTTGGCGCCAAGATGTGGCTGGTCCGCCCGTTGGGGTTCCAAGTGGACGATCAGCAAGTTCGCCGGGCCGGGCTGGACTATTGGCCGTACCTGGAATGGGAGGTTGTCGATGACTGGCCCGCGCTGGTGGCGAAGCTTCCCCAGCGGCGCTTCTGGTACTTCTCCAAACGGGCCGAGCGCGTTTACACTGCGGCGGAGTTTGCCCGCGGCGACGTGTTGGTCTTCGGCAGCGAGACAACCGGGTTGCCGCCCGACTTGCTCGAGGCGAACCCGGAGGCGACGCTCCGCATTCCCTCGCGCCCCCAGGTGCGCAGCCTGAACCTGGCCAGCGCGGCCGCGGCGGTCATTTACGAAGCAGTGCGGCAAGTGGGAGCCGAGTTGTAACGCGGTTTCCTGCAACAAAAGTGCAAACGCCAGGTAAGCGGTTGCAAACACGGTGGCGCCCGCTGACCATTCTCGATGCGGCCAGCGCCACATCAGGAAACGGTAAAATTGCCGATTTTGTTTGCTTGTCCTTATCAGAACATCGAACCCAAGTTACCTCACCATGCCCCTGATCGCTGCGAAACAACTGGAACAACTAGCCCACGGTCTCTTGCGCGCCGGCGGGGCGCTGGACGAAGAGGCGGCCCGCGTGGCGCCGAGCCTGGTGGGCGCCAACTTGCGCGGGTACGACTCGCATGGCGTGATGCGGATTCCGTTCTACGTCGACATGATCGCCCAAGGCGAAACGGTTCCTGGCGCGCCGCTCACGGTAATGAACGAAACCGACACGATCCTGGCCGCCGACGCTCACTGGGGCTTTGGCGTGGTGCAGGCCAGCCGGCTGATGGAGCGGTTGATCGAGAAGACGCGCAACAGCGGAGTGGGCGTAGGCACGCTCATTCACGCCAGCCACGTGGGGCGCATTGGCGAATACTGCGAAATGGCGGCGGGGGCGGGGTTGGTGTCGATTGTCATGGCCAACACCCACGGCGCCGCCCGCCGCGTGGCGCCGCCGGGCGGCAAAGCGCCGCGGCTCGGCACCAACCCCATTGCCTTGGGAGCGCCGCACGCCGACGCGCCGCTGATTCTTGACTTCAGCACCAGCGCCACCGCCGAAGGAAAGGTGCGGGTGCAGAAGATCGCCGGCCAGTCATGTCCCGAAGGCTGGCTGATCGACTGCGAGGGGCGCCCCACTTGTGATCCCAACTCGTTGTATGCCGACCCGCCCGGTTCGATTCTGCCGATGGGCGGCGCCCAGGCGTACAAAGGTTTTGGTCTGGCGCTCATGATCGACATTTTTTCCGGCGCCTTGTCGGGCGGTCTGTGTGCTCGGGAGAAGCCAATCACGCCCAAGGGAAATTGCGCATTCATGATGACGCTCGACCCCGAGCGGTTCGGCGGCGCCGAGCATTTCCGGCAGGAAGTGGCCAACCTGTGCGAGTTCGTCCGCGGTTGCCCGCGCGTGGAAGGCGTGGAGGAAATCCTGCTGCCCGGCGACCCCGAACGCCGCACGATGCAAAAGCGCCTTCGCGACGGCATTCCGTTGGACGACGGCAATTGGGCCGAACTGGTCAAGCTCGCGCAGCGCCTGGAAGTTCCCGTGGCCGCCGCCGGTTAACCCTTTCTCCCGCACGCGGGGACAGGTAACTCGGAATAGTTCCCAAAGCCACGCTGGCCGCAAGCGACACCGCTTGCGGTTTCGCGCCCTCCCGCCCGTCCCTCTTGACCCTCTACGGACCGCCTGCCCTACAGAAATCTTCGCCGGTCCCGGCCCGACGATTGCGGACGGCGCGAGAACCGCGCAAGATACGGGTCGCGCCGTGCGCTCGTGTCCCCTCGATCCGTTAGGAGGTTCGCCATGCCGAGTTCGCAATGGTTGGTTGGGCTAATGCGGTTTTCATCCCGGTGTGGCAGCCGCTCAAGGTGGGTTACTCGCGCGGCGGCCCTCGTTGGTCTGGCCTGGCTCGTTTGCTACGGCTCGCTGGCGGCGGGCGAACTGCCATTGGTGACAGGAGTCGACGCGCAGCCGCTCAAGGCACAAGCCCGGCGAGTCGCCCAAGCGCTGGAAACGGTGGGCGAGCCGCTCTCGGCCGAAAGTCAGACCGCGCTGCAAAAAGCACTCGCAGACATGGACGACGCCCGCGCCGTCGAAGCCATTCAAAAGGTGTTTGACCCGCTGTGCGTCGCGGGCGTGCAGGTGAACCCCGAGAGCCGCGTCAAAGCCCAGCCCGGCGCGGCGACCAAGGAACTTGTCGAACAGGGGTGGCGGGTGTTCCTGGTCAAGGTGCATAACGAGGCGGGCGTGACCGCTCCCTTGGGCGTCTCCAGCCCGAACGCGGCGCCGCTGTTCGCGCGGTCAACCGGCAGCCCCGATCCCCGGCCAAAGGTCACTCCCCCCGACGTGCAGCAGCGATGGTTGGACATCGAGGTGCTTCAGCGTCAGCCGCTCCAGCCCAACCTTTCAGGGCTGGAGTTGGAGTACCGGGTGATCTCGCTTTACAGCCGCGACCGCGGCAAGCGCGAAGCGACGCTGGCCTTTGACGTGGGCCAGGGCACCCAAGACCTGGGATTCCGCAGCGAAACGCCGATCTTGTTCGAGTGCCAGCCGGCGGTCGAGGTGACGCTGGAGGTGATCGACCACGACGGCCAGCCGACCACCGCCTGGTTCGTGCTGAGCGACCGCAAAGGCCGCGTGTACCCTGCCCGCAGTCGGCGCCTGGAGCCGGACTTTTTCTTTCACAACCAGATCTACCGGCATCACGGCGAGCATGTGTTGCTGCCGCCCGGCGAGTATGACGTGGCTTATAGCCGCGGGCCGGAATACCGCATTCTGAAGACCGTCATCCAAGTGCCGGAGGTCGAGAAACACCGCGAGTCGTTCCGCCTGCAACGCTGGATCAAGTTGACCGACCTGGGCTGGTATTCGGGCGATCACCACGTTCACGCGGCCGGGTGCGCGCACTACGAATCACCCACGCAGGGCGTCACGCCCGAGGCGATGATGCGCCACATCCTGGGCGAAGATTTGAACGTGGGATGCGTCCTCTCGTGGGGGCCGTGCTGGTATCACCAGAAGCAATACTTCGAGGGAGACGTGCACCAGCTTTCGACCAAGAACTACCTGATGCGGTATGACGTGGAGGTTTCGGGTTTTCCTTCCTCGCATTGCGGCCACTTGTGCCTGCTGCGGCTGAAGGACGACGACTACCCAGGGACCGAGCGCATCGACCAGTGGCCCTCGTGGGACTTGCCGGTGTTGAAGTGGGGTAAGGAGCAAGGCGGCGTGGTGGGCTTCTCGCATAGCGGTTGGGGCTTGAAGCTGCCCACCGACGACCTGCCCAACTACCACGTGCCGGCGTTTGACGGCATCGGCGCCAACGAGTACGTGGTCGACGTGGTGCATGACGCGTGCGACTTTATCTCGGCCGTCGATACGCCGTCGGTGTGGGAGCTGAACGTGTGGTATCACACGCTCAACTGTGGTTATACCTGCCGCATCAGCGGCGAGACGGACTTCCCCTGCATTTACGGCGAGCGCGTCGGACTGGGCCGGGTCTATGTAAAACTCGATCCGAAGCAGCCCTTTAATTACGACAACTGGGTGCTGGGCCTGCGCGACGGGCGAAGTTACTGCTGCGACGGGCTGAGCCATTTGATCGACTTCCGCGTGAACGATCTGGAAGTCGGGCAAAAGGGCGCCGGCGATCGCACCAGCGTGCTGAACATTCAAGGCGGCGAGAAACTGCGCATTGGCGCTCGCGTGGCGGCGCTTTTGGACGAGACGCCCAACGAGGACATTCGCCGTCGCCCGCTCGACCAAAAGCCTTATTGGCACGTGGAGCGGGCGCGGATTGGCGACACCCGCAAAGTTCCCGTCGAGTTGATCGTCAACGGCCTTCCCGTGGCCAGGCAAGAGATCGAGGCCGACGGCTCCTTGCAAGACGTGCAGTTCGATTACACCCCCGAGCGTTCAAGTTGGGTGGCGCTGCGGATCTTCCCCAGTTCGCACACCAACCCGATCTTTGTCCATGTGGACGGCAAGCCGATTCGCGCCAGCCGCCGCAGCGCCCAGTGGTGCGCTAAGGCGGTCGACGTGTGCTGGAACGCCAAGCAGAACCAGATTCGCGAAAGCGAACGCCCCGAGGCCAAAGCCGCGTTCGACCACGCGAAAGCCACTTACGTCAAGATCGCCGAAGAAGCATTCGACGATCAGGAGTAACCCAATGGGGAGTGCGGCGATTCATCGCCGCTTTCGTCTTTGTTTTTTGCCGCCCCGGCGCAGGAGCCAAGGCAAGGGTTCGCCCGAAAGAAAATGACGAAAGCGGAAATGAATTTCCGCACTCCCAAGAGGGCGATTCATCGCCGCGGTTCTCGTCCGCACGCAGAGTGTTGTCACGAGTTAAGCGTTTTCCTTATTCCTTACCGCACGATTCCCATGCCACTTGATGTTGTTGAAACTCTCCGCGATCTGGTCCGTATTCCCAGCGTCAACCCCATGGGGCGAGCCGTGTCGGGACCGATCTACCTGGAAGATCGGTTAACCGATCATCTGCAAGGCTTGTTCGAGCGTCTGAATGTGCCGTGGGAGCGGTCGGCGGTCGAGCCGCGGCGGGAGAACATCGTGGCCCGCATCGATGGCCGCACGCCGCCCGAGCGCGGCGGCAAGTTGCTGGTCTTCGAGGCGCATCAGGACACGGTGCCCGTCGACGGCATGGTGATCGATCCCTTTGGGGCCGAAGTGCGCGATGGCCGCCTGTATGGCCGCGGGGCGTGCGACATTAAGGGCGGTATGGCCGCCATGTTGACCGCCTTTGCGCGTCTGGCCGAACTGCAAGGGCAACTGGACGCCACGGTCATCATGGCCTGCACCGTCAATGAAGAATTGGGTTACACCGGCGCCCAGCTTCTCGCCCGGCAATGGAGCGAAGGCGGTCTGCGGCTCCTGCCCCGCGCGCCCGATGCGATCCTGGTGGCCGAACCGACGCTCTTGAACGTGGTGGTCGCGCACAAGGGGTTGGTGCGGTGGCGATGCCGCACGCGGGGCCGGGCCGCGCATAGCTCGCAGCCGCAGCGCGGCGAGAACGCGATCTTCAAGATGGCGCCGGTGCTGGAGGCGCTGGAGGCATATCAAAAGGACGTGGCGCCCACCCGCGCCGAGCATCCTCTATTGGGCCGGCCGTCGCTCAGCGTGGGAACCATCGCGGGCGGCGTGAGCGTCAACACCGTGCCCGATGCGTGCGTGATCGAGATCGACCGCCGCATGTTGCCGAGCGAGAACCCCGAGGAGGTCTACCGGCACGTCGTCGAGTTCGTCGCGCAGCGGACCGACGCGGCGCTGCACGACCCGCCCGCGATGGTCGCTCCCGGCCTATCGAATACGCACAACGAACCGCTGGCCGACCGCCTGGTGGAAGTAGCGCGGCGGCTGGGGAACGGCAGCGAGAAGATCGGCGTGAACTATGGCACCGACGCCGCCGCCTACGGTCCCTTGGGCGTACCGGTGGTGGTCTTCGGTCCCGGCGACATCGCGCAAGCGCACACCGACGACGAATGGATCGAACTCGATCAACTCCACCGCGCCGTGGAGATCTTGTTTGAGTTCGCCCGCGCTTATTGATCCGCGCCGCAAGCCACGGCGCGGTGGGGGTGGTGGTTTTTCGGCCATGCCGTTTGCGATGCGGCAAGCGGTGGACCGAAAAACCTCGCCGCCCCCTTCAGCGGTGGCGCAACGATGTGAACCGCCCTCCCCAGGAACGGGCTATTCCGCTTTCTTCTCGCGCAGCATCGGCTCTAGTTCATCGACAAAATCGCGCACGTCTTTGAACTCGCGATAGACGCTGGCAAAGCGGACGAATGCCACCTGGTCGACCGCGGCCAGGCGCTCCATGACCATCTCGCCGATGTGCCGGCTGGGGACTTCGGCCTCGAAGTTGGCGTAGATGTCGGCCTCGACGGCGGCGGCCAGAGCTTCGATTTGCTCGTCGCTTACCGGACGCTTCCAGCAGGCCTTACGCAGACCCTGGCGAATTTTATCGAGGTTGAACGGTTCGCGCACGCCGTTCTTTTTGATCACCTTGAGCTCCATTTCCTCCAGACGCTCATAGGTGGTGTAGCGGCGTCCGCAGCGATTGCACTGCCGGCGGCGACGGATGAGGTAGCCGTCCTGGCCGGCGCGGGAGTCGATCACACGGTCGTTGTCGGCGCCACAAAAGGGGCAGCGCATAGCGACGTCCTTCCAGACGAAAAGCAAAAGAGCGGGGCGATTCCAATCCTAGCGCTTTCCCGGCGAATAAACAATACGCGGCGAACGCGGCGCCGCAAGTTGCTATAATGCCCTCGCCGCGTTGGTGGGCTAAATCGACGTGGGGCAGGCATCCTGCCTGCCCCACGGGGAAACTCCCCACTTCCGCCGCGTTGGCGCGCTGGACGGCTCATTTTTCCCCCTTCGGATATCGTCACCATGCAATGTCCCCGCTGCCAGGCCGAAGTCGATCCTCAGGTCAAGTTCTGCCCCGAATGTGGCGCGTCTTTGGCAGGCGGCGAAGCGACGGTCGCCGGGAGATTGCGCAACGCCGCGGAATCGAAACGGGGCGGCGTGGATGAGGAACGCCCCCTCTGGCAAGGAGGCTTCTCGGCCAAGGGCATGGTGGGCGTGTGGGTGTTGCTGGTGGTGGTGAGCGTCGTGGCGATTGTGGCGACAGTGCTGCTGGTCGGGGCCGGCACGCTGGGCGTGGGACTGCCGGTGGCGCTGCCCGTGGTGCTGGCGGTCCTGGGGGTGCTGTGGTTGATCGGGGCGGCGATGTTGCTCTACCGGCGGGCAAGCATCCATTATGAATTAACCAGCCAGCGGCTCGTTCACCGTCATGGCATTCTGAGCCGAACCACGGATCGCATCGAACTGATCGACGTGGACGACATTCAATACACGCAAGGTCTGATCGAGCGGATGCTGGGGGTGGGAACGATCATTGTCCAGTCGAGCGACGTCTCGCACCCGCACTTGCAGCTTTACGGGATCGATCGCGTCCAGAACGTGGCCGACACGATTGACGACGCCCGCCGCGAAGAGCGCCGCCGCCGCGGCCTGCACATTGAAACGGTCTAGCCGAAGAGGGGGCAGAAGATTAGGAGTCCGAGGTTGTGAATCTTTGGTAGGTCCCGCTTGCCGAGCGGGACTTTCTTCCCGCTAAAACGCGGCGCTGGCGGAAGGTCCGATCCGGCAGACGGGACCTACTTGCCGAAACGTTCACAACCTCTCAGGAGTCATGTCGTGGAAGGACGAGTCTACTGCTTCGATTTCTGAGCCCTAACCCCTAACCTCTCGGCGCGAGGCTTCAAATAGGGGGGTGAGAACGCAGCGGTCGATCCAAGCGATCACCGGCACGCAGACGGCGTCGCCGAAGCCGAACAGCATTTGCCGCTCGTTGGGAAGCATCACAAAACGCTCGGCGCCTTGCAAACGAGCGTACTCCACGGCCGACATCCAGCGCATCC
>JAANMV010004155.1_pt1 | contig 11727 bp, 10 predicted proteins | sample 7279661 | NCBI WGS metagenome assembly JAANMV01 (sample SAMN14094540, study PRJNA606508) | bioreactor metagenome | isolation source: A lab-scale SPAN reactor treating ammonium-rich wastewater day 121 | place: Ireland: Galway | collected 2017-05-16 | reverse complement strand
GGGCGGTCAACTTGACGGGGCCGTCGCCTCCGGCCTCGCCGGACAGGCCGCGCAGCAGCCACCAGGTGAACGCGCCGTGCTGCTCCTCCGGCATCTCCCCTCATCGCCCATTACTCCTACGCTATTTACTGGTAATAAGATGGCTCCTGCTTGCCATACTTTATCGTACAAACCGTGTTCTTTTAATCCGTTGATGAAAACCGCATCTACTTCTTGCAAAATAGCCACTTTTTCCGCTGTAATATCACCTAAAATACGAATCGCTAATCCTGGTCCTGGGAAAGGATGACGACCTAATAATTCTTCGTCTATTCCTAAACTTCTTCCTACTCTACGAACTTCATCTTTGAATAACATACGTAAAGGCTCAACCACTTGCAATTTCATAAAATCAGGTAATCCACCAACGTTATGATGCGATTTAATAGTTGCCGAAGGTCCGCCCGTAGCTGAAACCGACTCGATAACATCAGGATAAATTGTACCTTGACCTAACCATTTTACATCGGTTAATTGGTGTGCTTCATCATCAAAAACTTCAATGAACGCTTTTCCAATAGCTTTACGTTTTGCTTCTGGATCATCTAACCCTGCTAACGCATCCAAAAAGCGTGCCGAAGCATCTACTCCTTTTACATTTAAGCCCATTCCTTTGTACTGATTTAGTACATTTTGGAACTCATTTTTACGTAATAATCCGTTATTTACGAAAATACAATATAAGTTTTCTCCAATTGCTTTATTCAATAAAACCGCTGCTACAGTTGAATCTACACCTCCAGAAAGCCCTAAAACCACTTTATCGTTTCCGATTTTTGCTTTCATTTCGGCAACTACTTCTTCAACGAAAGCATTTGGTGTGAAATTTTGAGGTACTTGTGCAATTTTTACTAAGAAATTTTCCAACATTTGTTTTCCGTCTGTTGAATGGTAAACTTCTGGGTGAAATTGAATCGCATAAGTCGTTTCGCCTTCAATTTTATAAGCTGCATTTTCAAAAGGATATACCATTCTGAAAGCAGAAAAATAACCTAAATCACCATTATTTTCTTTTACTGAAGGATCCTCTGAAAATTGCTGGGCTACTTTAACAAAATCTTCACCAGCATCTAATCTCCTTTTAATGTCTATAATTTTATTGTACGCTTTAAGTGTATCTTCTGCAGAAGCACCTTCGTCTACTAATACTAAAATGTGAGAAGCTCTTACTTCCTGTTGCATTCTATCATAAGCTTCACGAACTAATTCATTTGTTACTTTGGAATCGTTCAAGTAGTTTTTAGATAATTGATTGCGATATGACTTTAATTCATTCTGATAGTTCGTACCATTTTGCAAACCTAATTTGTTGGCTTTTTCAACTTTTAATTTGTATCCAACGAATAAATCCAAATATTTCTCTAAATCCTTCTGAGAATCATCTTTTACTAAATCTAAATTTTTATTGTACACCCTAATGAACTCGTCCGTATAATAGGGATGGTTATCAATAGAAAATAAAATTTCCTTGGTTTGTGCTAATAAAAAATAAGGTGCTATTAAAAAAACAAAAATAAGTAAGCGACTAATTTTCATAATTATTTATACATTTTAAGTTGTAATCGACAAAAATAACAATTCGAGACTATTCCACAACATTTATAATCGACTATTAACAGAAAATTCTTCAAAAAAAACTTACTTTTGCACAAAATTTTGAATAATGAGTTTTATAGAAGAAATAGCGAGAAGACGAACTTTTGGAATTATCTCCCATCCCGATGCTGGTAAAACAACTTTAACTGAGAAATTATTGTTGTTTGGAGGGGCAATTCAAGAGGCTGGAGCTGTAAAAAGTAACAAAATTAAAAAAGGAGCAACTTCCGATTTCATGGAGATTGAAAGACAAAGAGGGATTTCGGTAGCGACTTCTGTCTTAGCTTTTAATTATAAAGACAAAAAAATTAATATCTTAGATACGCCAGGTCACAAAGACTTTGCAGAAGACACTTTTAGAACCTTAACCGCTGTTGATAGTGTTATCGTAGTAATCGACGTAGCAAAAGGGGTTGAGGAACAAACTGAAAAATTGGTAGAAGTTTGTAGAATGCGAAACATTCCGATGATTGTTTTCATTAACAAATTAGACCGTGAAGGTAAAGACGCCTTCGATTTGATGGATGAAGTGGAGAAAAAACTAAAACTTCGTGTAACTCCTTTGAGTTTTCCAATAGGAATGGGATATGATTTTCAAGGAATTTATAACATTTGGGAAAAGAACATCAATCTTTTTGAAGGTGATAGTCGAAAAAACATTGAAGAAACAATTGCTTTTAACGACATCAATAGTCCTGAATTAGAAGGAATTATTAGTGAGAAACCAGCTAATCGATTAAGAGAAGAATTAGAACTAATCGATGAAGTATATCCACCATTTGATAGAGAAGAATATTTAGCAGGTGATTTACAACCCGTATTTTTTGGTTCGGCTTTGAATAATTTTGGAGTTCGTGAATTATTAGATTGTTTTATTGAAATTGCACCAACACCAAGAGCAAAAGAATCGGATACAAGATTAGTACAACCTGATGAAACGAAATTTAGTGGATTTGTGTTTAAAATTCACGCGAATATGGACCCAAAACACCGTGACCGTTTGGCTTTCGTCAAAATTGTATCTGGAACATTTGAAAAAAACAAACCTTATTTACATGTTCGACTTGGAAAAAACATGAAATTCTCAAGTCCGAATGCGTTTTTTGCGGAGAAAAAAGAAATTGTTGATATTTCTTATCCAGGCGATATCGTGGGATTACATGATACCGGTAACTTTAAAATTGGCGATACACTAACCGAAGGAGAACAAATGAACTTCCAAGGAATTCCAAGTTTCTCACCAGAACATTTTAGATACATCAACAACGCTGATCCTTTGAAATCAAAACAATTAGAAAAAGGAATCGACCAATTAATGGATGAAGGAGTAGCACAGTTATTTACCTTAGAAATGAATGGTAGAAAAGTAATTGGAACGGTAGGAGCACTTCAATACGAAGTAATTCAATACCGTTTAGAGCATGAATATGGTGCAAAATGTACTTATGAAACTTTCCCTGCGTTTAAAGCGTGTTGGGTAAAACCTCAGGATCCTAAAAACGTAGAATTTGCTGAATTCAAACGTGTGAAACAAAAATTCTTAGGTCATGACAAGTACGGACAATTGGTTTTCTTAGCGGATAGTGACTTTTCTATTCAGATGACCCAACAAAAATATCCAACAGTAGAATTATTTTTTACTTCGGATTTTCAAAAAAGATAAATTATTAGTATTATTGCAGTCTTATTAAAAGACCCCAAATTAAAATTATATGAAATCAAACCTATTAAAGTTGTATGCTACGCTTATGATGGCTTTTATTAGCTTCTTAAGTTATGCAAATCCAGTAGATCCACCTGCGGATGACGATCCACCACCAGCACCAATTAACACAAAATTAATATGGTTAGCCGTTGCAGGAATTATCTTTGTTTACTTCTATTTTAGAAAACAAGCTAAGACCGCAAGTCAAAATTAAAATCATAAACAAAAAAGCCATTTCAAATGAAATGGCTTTTTGTTTACTAATAATAATTCAAATCTACTCTCTAATAAATTTTCCGGAATAGCATTGAACATGTAAGTCTATACGGCAAATGAAATAATACTCATTTCCTTCGACTCTATAAATTTCATAATAAGGCTGCTGTTTAACTATTATTTTTTGAAAATCTGTAAGTTTTAATTCGTCAAGAATTTCGTTATCATTAATCCTAAAACTACAATCTGTAATTGTAATAATTTCGAAATCCTTTTTTAATTCATTTTTAAAGGTAAAATATCGATTTCCTTTTATTTCAAATTTATATCTGGGATAATTTTTAAACATAGAATCATATTCTATCGAATATTTTCCATCTTTAAGCATGTGACAATTTTGCGACTGACCAAAAGATAAATTAGTCAAACAGAATATAAAAAGTAAATATTTAATGGGTTTCATAAAATAATTTAGTTATACCATAACTATTACCAAATATAAGAGTTTTTTACAAAAAAAGACCTGAAAACTTCAGGCCTTACTATTTATTCTTATATTATCTATTTCTCTTCTGCTCTCTTGCTAACAAGGTGTTTTTTAATAACATTGCAATGGTCATAGGTCCAACTCCACCTGGAACTGGCGTAATGTAAGAGGCTTTTTTAGACACGTTTTCGTAATCTACATCACCTACAATTCTATACCCTTTTTCAGTGGTTTCGTCTTCTACTCTTGTGATTCCTACGTCGATAACAACCACATCGTCTTTTACCATTTCGGCTTTTAGGAAATTTGGAACTCCTAATGCTGAAATAATAATATCGGCTTGTGAAGTAATTTGGTTGATGTTTTTAGAGTGACTGTGTGTAACCGTTACTGTTGAGTTTCCGGGAAAACCTTTTCTTCCCATTAAAATTCCCATTGGTCTTCCTACAATGTGGCTTCTTCCAATAACTACAGTGTGCTTTCCATCGGTTGGCACATTATATCTTTCTAATAATTCTAAAATTCCAAAAGGTGTAGCTGGAATAAAAGTTGACATATCCAACGCCATTTTCCCAAAGTTTTCAGGATGGAAACCATCTACATCTTTACTTGGATCAATTGCTTCAATTATTTTTTGCGTATCGATTTGTTTTGGCAACGGCAACTGAACAATGAATCCATCAATGTCGTCATTCTCATTCAATTCTTTGATTTTTTTCAACAATTCTGTTTCAGAAGTTGTGCTTGGCATTTTAATCAAAGTCGATTCAAAACCTACACGTTCACATGATTTTACTTTGCTTCCTACATAGGTTAAACTGGCTCCATCATTCCCAACAATGATTGCTGCTAAATGAGGCACTTTTTCACCTTTGGCTTTCATTTGGGCTACCTCAGCCGCGATTTCATTTTTAATATCTTCCGATACTTTTTTTCCGTCTAATAATTGCATTTTGTTGTGTTGTTTGTTGTGTGTTTTTGTTTTAATATGCTATAAAAAAGACGCGATGAATCGCGCCTTTACAGTTTATCTCATGCCTTTCATTCCGCCCATGGCTTTCATCAGGTTTTTACCTGCACCACCTTGCATCATTTTCATCATTTTACTCATTTGGTCGAATTGTTTCATCAATTGATTTACTTCTTCAATTTTTCTACCCGAACCTTTCGCAATTCTAGTTTTACGTTTCACGTCAATGATAGAAGGTTTACTTCTTTCAGCAGGTGTCATCGAGTGAATAATTGCTTCAATATGTTTGAACGCATCATCTTGAATTTCTACATCTTTTAACGCTTTTCCAGCACCAGGAATCATCCCAACAAGGTCTTTCATGTTCCCCATTTTCTTGATTTGCTGAATTTGCGCTAAGAAATCGTCGAAACCAAATTCGTTTTTAGCGATTTTCTTTTGTAATTTTCTTGCTTCTTCTTCGTCGTATTGCTCTTGTGCTCTTTCTACTAAGGAAACCACGTCTCCCATTCCCAAGATTCTATCCGCCATACGATTTGGATAAAATACATCGATAGCTTCCATTTTTTCACCAGTACCGATGAATTTAATAGGTTTATTCACTACCGATTTAATCGAAATCGCAGCTCCACCACGGGTATCACCATCTAACTTCGTTAAGATAACTCCGTCAAAATTTAATCTATCGTTGAATGCTTTTGCTGTGTTTACCGCATCTTGTCCAGTCATGGCATCCACCACAAACAAAGTTTCTTGTGGTTGAATGGCTTTGTGAACATTCGCAATTTCGTTCATCATCTCTTCATCCACAGCCAAACGACCAGCGGTATCGATGATAACTACGTTGAAACCATTTGCTTTTGCATGCTTAATAGCGTTTTGAGCAATTTCAACAGGATTTTTATTTTCGGGTTCTGAATATACTTCAACCCCAATTTGTCCACCTACTACGTGCAACTGATTAATAGCCGCAGGACGATAAATATCACAAGCAACCAATAAAGGTTTTTTGCTTTTTTTAGTTTTTAAAAAGTTTGCTAATTTTCCAGAAAAAGTAGTTTTACCAGAACCTTGTAAACCCGACATCAAAATCACAGAAGGATTTCCAGAAAGATTAATTCCAGCAGCATCACCACCCATTAATTCAGTCAACTCGTCTTTAACGATTTTGACCATTAATTGTCCAGGTTGTAACGTAGTTAATACGTTTTCACCTATTGCTTTTTCTTTTACTCTAGTAGTAAAATCTTTTGCAATTTTAAAGTTTACGTCGGCATCTAATAAAGCTCTACGCACTTCTTTTAGAGTATCAGCAACGTTAACATCGGTAATTTTACCGTGTCCTTTTAATATATGAAACGCTTTATCTAACTTATCGCTTAAATTATCAAACATAATGTTGTTTTTGTTTAATGAAGTGCAAAGATAAGATAAAGTTATAAAGTTGCAAAGTGAGTGAATGGGTTTGTTTTAAATAAAAAACCAGCTGTAAAAGCTGGTTCTATTTTGTTTTTGGTTTAGTCTTTTTCAAAAGTTAGATAGTCCGTACTACCGTCACCACCACTAATATGTTTTAGTTCAATCTTTGTTGTGGTTCTAGAAATCACTCTCCAATCTTCGCTAATTTCTTCAAATGGTCCGTCAAGTGCTGTAAACATCATATCTAATTTGGTATAACCGCTATCGGTGTATGTACTCCAATCACCCGATTGTGTTGTAGAACCATTGGTAGCAGATAAAGCACCATCAGCACCAAACGTAAAATTATAACCCGAGTAATTACTAGTTTGAACTACATCATTCTCTTTGTATAAAGTCACAATCCACTGCCCATCGGCTAAAGTAGAAGCGATTTCTGTCGGATTTGATACTTGAGTTGAAGTATCGTCATCATCACTACACATCGACGCTACGTTCAGCACGAAAAGCAATGATAAAATTGAAATCAATTTAAGTTTTTTCATAATTTATGGTTTTTGTTTGTTAACGCTAAATTATGAAAAATAGTATTTCATTAATCTTGAATCTTAAATACTTTTCTTAAAATATCTTCCATCAAACACCATTTGGTAAAGGATGATTGTAGTAAATTAGCTCCTACAAAAAGAGTAAACCAATACCAATTTTCGTTTACATACATTCCTAAAAGAACACTTAAAATAATAAAGGTTCCTGCTACTGCTCTAACAATTCTATTTATCATAATTTCTAATTTTAATTATATTTTTCTACCGATAAAGCGGCTAAATGAACTTTTGATGCAAATTCTTGATTTTTATTAAATGTGTTTATTGTCTCTATTAATGCATCTAAATGATGTTGCAAAATAAAGGCGTAAAACATTACTGAATCGGTTTCATTCATTTCAGAACCAAACCAATTATCTTCCACGCCTTCCTCTGAAGCATCTCTAAAACCTTTTACATCGCGGTACGAATAGGATTTTACTTTAGCTTCTTTTAGCATCTTTTTGACTTCTTTTTCAAATTCTGCTATAGCGGTGATTAATACTAATTTCATATTTTTTTATTTAAACCTGACAGGTCTTAAAAAACCTGCCAGATTGTTATTTAATTATTTTTCTCCCATTTTTTACGTTCGGTAATGTAGTAAATCAAAGGCACCACGATTAATGTCAACAATGTTGAAACAATGGCTCCTGCGACTAACGAAATCGCTAATCCTTGGAAAATTGGGTCAAACAAAATGATAGAGGCTCCAATCACAACAGCACCTGTAGTTAATAAAATTGGGGTTGTTCTTACGGCTCCAGCTTCAATGATAGCTTGTTTAATCGGAATTCCATCGTTCAATCGGATTTCGATAAAGTCAATCAACAAGACTGAATTTCGCACCATAACTCCAGCCAACGCAATCATCCCAATAAATGAAGTAGCAGTAAAAAACGCTCCTAACATCCAGTGACCTAACACAATTCCCACTAACGAAAGAGGAATCGCCACCATCATAACGATTGGTGTTTTGAAGTTTTGGAACCAACCTACAATTAACATGTAAATCACGATAATTACTACTAAGAACGCTGCTCCTAAATCACGGAACACCTCTAAGGTAATTTGCCATTCTCCATCCCATTTTACAGTAAAATTACTTTCGTCTGATGGTGAACCGATATACAATTCGTTTACATTATAGCCTTTTGGTAATTGCATTTTTTCCAACTTCTCATTCATTCCTAAAATTGCATATACCGGACTTTCTAAGGCTCCTGCCATATCGGCTAAAACATATACCACTCGTTTTTGATCTTTTCTATAAATCGTATTTTGTAAAGTGTCGGTAGTAACTTTTACCAAATCACTCACTGGAACCACGTTACCACGACTGCCTTTGATTTTCAAATTTTGAATATCTTGCATCGAAGTTTTGTCTTTGTCTGCTAAGGATAGTGTGATTCCTACAGGATTATTAGAACGTTCATCATACAAGTTAGAAACTGGCATTTCTCTTAACAAATAAGTCAAATTACCCACTACTTGTTGTGGAGCGATTCCATTCAACATCGCTTTTTCTCTATCTACCTCTAATTTATATTCCACTTGAGGAGCTTCTACCATCCAATCCGTATCTACTACATCAGAAGTAGTTTCTAAAATGGTTTTAACTTGATTCGCAACTTTGATTTGGTCTTCATAATTTGGTCCATACACCTCAGCTACTAATGTTGATAAAACGGGTGGCCCTGGTGGAACTTCAACAATTTTTACATTGGCACCATATTTCTTGGCAATTTTTTGCACTTCTGGACGAACTACTTTTGCAATATCATGACTTTGTAAATCTCTATCTTCTTTGTGTAGTAAATTCACTTGAATATCCGCCATATTACTTCCACCGCGCATATCGTAATGACGTACCAAACCGTTAAATGTTATTGGAGCCGATGCACCAATGTAATTTTGATAGTTCACCACTTCTGGAACAGTTGAAAGATATTGCGCAATTTCTTTAGTAACTGCAGCCGTTCTTTCCAAAGTAGTTCCTTCTGGCATATCAATCACCACTTGGAATTCATTTTTGTTATCAAAAGGCAACATTTTCACGGCTACCGATTTGGTAAAGAACATCAATACAGAACCTAGTAATAAAACTCCTGTAATCAAGAACATTAGATTACGTTTCTTAGAGTTGTCTAAAAGCGGTTGCTCAATTTTTTTATAGATTTTATAAATCCAAGACGTTTCTAAACCTTGTTCTTCTTTGTGTTCTTGCTCATCTTTTTCATGTAACAAATGGTAACCTAAATAAGGCGTAACCGTTAAAGCTACAAACAATGATAATAACATCGCAATAGAAGCACGAATCGGCATTGGACTCATATAAGGTCCCATCATTCCGGATACGAAAGCCATGGGTAAGATAGCTGCAATTACGGTAAATGTTGCTAAAATTGTTGGGTTTCCAACTTCGTTAATAGCATAAATAGCGGCTTGTTTAAAAGGCAGTCGCTTCATTTTGAAATGACGGTGCATGTTTTCGGCAATAATAATACTGTCGTCAACCACAATACCAACTACAAACACTAGAGCAAAAAGGGTAATTCGGTTTAAGGTATATCCTAATAAATAGTAACTAAATAAAGTTAATGCGAAGGTTAAAGGAACAGAGAAGAAAACTACTAATCCACCTCTCCAACCCATGGCTAGCATCACCAAAACCGTTACCGCAATGATAGCAACTCCTAAATGTAATAACAACTCTCCTACTTTGTGCGAAGCGGTTTCACCGTAATTACGAGTAACTTCTACATGTACATCTTCGGGAATTAAATTTTGCTTTAAGCTTTCAACTTTAGTAATGATTTTCTCTGAAATCTGCATCGCATCGGCACCTTTTACTTTTGCTACCGAAATGGTAACAGCAGGATATTCCGAATTGAATTTTGAGAATTTCTCATTCGCTTTCCCGTAACCAAAAGATACATAATTCTTTGGCGTTTGAGGTCCATCTTGAATCGAAGCGACTTGTTTTAAGTAAACCGGCATGTTGTTATTGACACCGACTACCAAGTTTTCTACGTCTTCCGAAGTGGCTAAAAATTTACCTGTTGTAACTAAATACTCGGTATCATTTTGCACAAAACTTCCTGATTGCGAACTTCCGTTATTGGCTTGAATCATTTGCATAATGCTCAACGCATCTACTCCGTTTTCAGCCATTTTATCTTTGTCTAAAACTACTTTTAGTTCGCGTGTTCTACCACCAATTTCTTTCGTAATCGCAACGTCTTTTACTTTTTCAACTTCTGATGTAACTTCCTCTGCTATTTGACGCAATTGGAAATCGTCGTATTTTTCACTCCAAAGGGTTAATCCCAACATCGGAACATCGTCAATCGAGCGTGTTTTTACGATAGGTTGCATAACGCCTTCAGGGAACATAGTGCGGTTTTTCATCAATTCGTCGTATAATTTTACATACGAATCTTCACTGTTTTCACCCACATAAAATTGTACCACCATCATCGAATAACCATTCATCGCCATGCTGTGAATGTGTTCAACTCCTTTGATATTACCAATAATTTTTTCTAATGGTTTTACCACTCTATTTTCTATCTCAGACGGACTAGCACCTGGATACATGACCATAACATCGGCCATAGGAACGTTAATTTGCGGTTCTTCTTCCCTTGGAATTAAGAACGAACTATATGTACCAATAATCATCAACGCCACCATTAATAAAATGGTTAATTTTGAGTTGATAAAGAAATTGGCTATTTTACCTGATATACCTTCTTGCATGATTCTAATTTGTTAATGAGACAATGTGTCGATGTGACAATTAATTGACATATTGGCTAATTGATTAATTGGCTAATTGAACCTTAGCTCCATTGAATAATTTTCCTTCTGCTGTAACGATATATTGCTCGTCTACAGATAAACCAGATAACACTTCCACTTGATTATCGAATGTTTTCCCAATTCGTAACCATCTTAAAATGGCAACATTACCGGTTCCTATTGTATAAATTCCAGTTAATTGACCTTGTTTTACTAAAGCGCTTTCTGGAACTAGAACTACATCAGATTTCACTGTAGTTGTTTCTTTTTTAGCCGTTGGAAATTGAACATTCACAAACATTCCAGATAAAATTTCTTTATCCATTTTGTCTAAAGTTACTTTCACTAAATATTGTCCTCCTGTATTTTTTGCGGATAAACTCACTTCCGAAACTTTTCCTATTACTTCTTTATTTAACGATTTTACATTGATTTTTACTGGCATTTCGTTTTTTACATTCGAAATATCACTTTCCGAAACCATTGCAGTTACTTGTAATCTCGAAGCACCTTCAATACTTACTAAAGGCATTCCTGGATTGGCCATATCACCTTCTTTTACGAAAGTATTCGTTACCGTTCCTGAAAATGGAGCGGTGATATTCGAATAAGAAAATTGTGCCATCACTTCATTACGCATTTGTTTTGCCGCTTCTAAACCTGCTTTTGCCATTTCGTAGCGAGCAGTCATATCGTCTAATTCTTTTTGAGAAGCTGATTGTTGTGCAAACAAATTCACAAAACGATCATAATCTTTTTTTGCATTGTTGTAGGCTGCAGTTGCTTGTGTGATAGAAGCATCTACTTGTGCTTTTTTTGCTTGTAAATCCGTACTATTGATGCTTACCAAAAGTTGTCCTGCCGAAACATTTTGTCCCACTTTTACATTTACTTTGGTTACATA
>JAANMV010004153.1_pt1 | contig 11731 bp, 10 predicted proteins | sample 7279661 | NCBI WGS metagenome assembly JAANMV01 (sample SAMN14094540, study PRJNA606508) | bioreactor metagenome | isolation source: A lab-scale SPAN reactor treating ammonium-rich wastewater day 121 | place: Ireland: Galway | collected 2017-05-16 | reverse complement strand
CATCTGTCCGGCTTCGCCGGGCTGAGCCGTTCCCACGACCGTTGTGCCCTCTTTCAGGCTGAACGGGATGGGACGATTGACGGACAGTTTGGCCACGTTGGGCCACATGACCTTGACGATGTCGGAGCCGGCGGTTGGGCCGAAGTTCGTCTTAATGTGCAATTCGTCCGCGATCATGCCGAGTACCTGCCCGTAAATGACGGTGCCGTCTTTGAGCGTGACGCTGTCCAGGGCCGCCGGCCCCGTCGACGCATCCGGCGTGGTCGCCGGTTCGGCCGCGACGAGTGAAGCCGTGACGAGTGCGATGAACAGAACGGAGAAGAAACAGGCGAGTCGGCGCGTCATGCAGTCCTCCTGGATGATTTCCGAGCGTGTGCATGTACGGTAGTCGAGTAAAAAATTGCACGATGTATAAATGATTGTGCGTACGAGATCAACTCATCAGGCGAAGAACGTACCGGGCGTGTACCTACGTGACCGGTCCATTCGCACACCGCGACTCCTTTCGTCATGAAGGCTGTCTCGGAGTGTTGTCGGGGCAGAGGCTTGGCGGTTGGTTTTCCTGTTCCTGTGCGTCCGTTCGCGTTGTCGAGGAGGGTGGCGGTGAGAAGGGCCGCGACCCCTTCCGGGGGAACTCCACCTGAAGAATGCCTTCCCGCAGAGAGGCTCGCAGCAACTGCGCAATGTTCCCCGCACGGAACTTCCGCATCAGATTAGCACGATGCGCCTCCACGGTTTTTTGTGCGATCTTAAGCCGCACTGAAATTTCGTGGTTCGTCAAGCCCTCCCACAGGCAATGCAAGACTTCTCGCTCCCGCGCAGTGGGTTCATCGGGCCGGCTTCGTCGGCCAATCCATTCGTCAGTCATGGGTGCTGCTCCTGGGCATGACGGTTGTGGCATCGCGTGCATGATCGCTCTCCTTGTAGTCCTGGTGGGGTGGGCCGCCGCCGGTTCGTCAAACATCAGCAGGGGAAACACCCTATTGCCGGTGAGGCATATCAAGACCTATGCCTTATTCTGCGACAGCGTGGCGAGCCTGACTGTTGTTGAGGTTTGCGCTGTTTTAGCGAGGAGGAAGCGAAGCTGCCGCCCAGTCGGATCAATCCCGTGAGACAGAATTGGTGTCTCACGCCGTCTCATGTTGAGACGTATGGTGTGAAGGCAGAGGAGGGGGCACCGGTCAGTTGTTGAGAAGGCCCAGGTCGGTCAGCCGGCGGTAGAGGGTCGCGCGGCTGATTCCCAGCAGCCGCGCCGCCTGGGTCCTATTTCCGCGTGCGCGTTCGAGCGCGGTTGTGAGCCGGCTGCGCTCGTCGCCGGTCGGCGTAAAGCTTATCAACCGTGAAGATAGTGGCGACGGCGTGTCCAAGAGTTCGGGAGGAAGGTCGTCGCTGTCGATCGTCTCATCCTTGCAATGAATGATGGCATAGTCGATCGCGCTCTTCAGTTCACGCACATTGCCCGGCCAGTGATATTCCATCAGTGCCGCCAAAGCGGTCGGAGTGAGTTCGCTCACGGCCTTTCCCATGCTGGCGCGTCCTTCGGAGAGAAATGAGGCCACCAGCAACGGGATATCTTCTTTCCGTTCCCTGAGCGCAGGGAGGTGAATACGTGCCACGCGAATTCGATACAGCAAGTCGGCGCGAAACGCACCGTTCGCGACGTCTCGGCCGAGATCGTGATGGGTGGCCGCGACGATGCGCACATTCACCTGCCGCGGTCGAGAATCACCCAGCCGCGTGATCTCCTTTTCCTGCAAGACCCGAAGGAGGCTGGTTTGGACGTTGGGCGGGATATCCCCGATCTCGTCGAGGAACACGACGCCGCCGTGCGCCGCCTCGAAAAATCCCTGGTGAGCGGTGATCGCCCCGGTAAAGGCCCCTCGCTTGTGTCCGAACAATTGACTGCCCAGCAACGAATCCGTCAGTCCGGCACAGTTGGCTGCGATGAAGGGGCCCTTCTGGCGGGGGCTGGCCTGGTGCAGGGCGCGTGCGACGAGTTCCTTGCCCGTGCCGGTCTCTCCGTCGATCAACACGGTGGTATCAACTTGGGCGAGGTCGTGAATCTGTTCATACACCCGCGTCATGCAGCGACTCTTCCCGATCAGATCGTAATAGTGGGCCTTCTGATCGAGCAACCGACGGAGATGATGCAGATCGGTCACATCATGGAGGAAGATGATACGACTCTGCGCGTCCCGGGGGTCATCATGGATTTCGAACTCCAGCCAGATGCGCTGGCCGGTCGATGTATCGAGGTGGCAGCAGAGGCGCTCGCGTTGCTCCGAGTGCCGGTGCAGCATGTTTTGTAAGGCGAGTCGATCGCTTTTGGTCACGGGCAGGAGGCGCTGCCAAGAGCGCCCGGGGCGAGGGAAGGCCGCTGCAGGCAACCGGAGGAGACGTGTCGCGGCCGCACTGACAAATCGAATCTCGCCAGCCCCGTCGATCAGCAGGGTGGCGAGGTTCAGCTGCTGCAGGATAGTCATGACGTCGTCGCGCGCGCGTTCGCTGTCGACGAGTTTCGTGGTAAGGGCCTGCTGGGACTTGCGATGGTGCCGTGCCTCCTCGTGCTGTTGGAGTACCCGGTCCCGGGCGGCTTGTAAGAGCGTCACTTGCTGGTCGTAGGTGGCGGCGCACCGCTGCAGCAGCAGGATGCGGCGATTGGCGCAACGAACCGCCATGGCCTCCACCTGCCAGGAATCGCCTGTTTCGGATGCCTCGGCCCAGAAGCCTGACCGGATCAGGCCAGCCGTCGGATCTTGCCAAGCCTGGGCGGCATCGGCGAGGAAATTCTGCAATACCGGCGCGCGGCCATCGACAGACAAGATGCCGTCTTGTGCGGTTGTAGGGAAGAGTTGGGACAGCCAAGCCGGTGGATGCCCGAGCAGGTGAAAGTCCGCACCGGACCTGTGTTCGAACACGGCGATCTCGAATGCTCGCACGAGGTCGGTAAAGAGGTCGTCGAGTTGGGGGGCTGCGTCAGGCCGGTCCATGGGTGTCTTCCGTCGCCGGAACCTCAGTCGATGGTGCGGGAAGCAGGGCTTTCGCCAACATTGAGAAGGCTTCTTCCACTCCCTGTCCCGTCTTGGCGCTGGTGGTGATCACGGGCCACCCGCGACCGCTGAGGTTCGTCAGGTCCTCTGCCGTGACTTCCCAGTCTATCTGCCGATCCTGTTTGTTGACGAGCGCGACGAATGGAACCGGGCCAAGCGTTTCGATGGCGGCGTCGTGAAGCCGTCGCGCGACCTCCACGGTGGTGTTCCTGGTTCCATCCATCACCAACACGTATCCGGCGGAACCGCGCAGATAGGACCGCCGGAGTTTTTGAAATTCGTCCTCTCCATAGAGGTCCCACAACACGAACGTCATCGTTTCATCATCGATTGCCAGGGTCTTCTTCGTGACCGTCACGCCGATGGTCGTGTGATACTGCTCCGAAAAGAGGCTCGTCACAAACCGGCGCACGAGGCTGGTTTTCCCTACGGCAAACGCGCCCAACATGCAGATTTTCTTTTCGATCATGCGCGGGACTGCCTAGGAGGCCGGATGGACGGTGATATGAAAAGAGACGCGTCGGTCATTCGGCTCGGCTTCAGCCGCCGTGCCTTGGCCTGATTCCGAACCCGGACCGATGCCGGTGGCGTGGAAGGTGATCATGGGTAGGGCCTCAGGGCGGAGGCTTTTCAGCACAGTCTGCGCGCGGAGCGCACTGAGTGTGCGATTTCTGGTCAAGCGACCGACGACATCGGTCTGTCCGATGATCTCCACGGTGACGCGCTTACCGGCTAGCTGTGCCAATTCGTTCAGGCGGTCGAGCTGCTCTGAAAGACGTCGGATGGCCGGCTCTTGGTCTGGTGAAAGGGAGGATACGCCGGGCAAAAAGAGGAGCCGTTCCGTCGACAGCCGGCGAGCCCAATCTTCCAAGGTTTGATGAGCGAGGCGACTGTCGTCGTACGCGTCGACGCCGGGGATCAGACGTGCAGTGACGCGGCTCTGCGCAATCCAGTCGGGTGGCGCGGTTCCGGAGGCGGCCAGGCGTGTGCCCTCCAGGCTCAACCGCACGGAATTCGGCAGGGCTAAGATCTGTTGCGCCCGACGGAGGGTCAACGCCGGTTCAAGGGCATAGTACGCGCTCCACTTGAAATTGATGCGGTCGGAGGAGAGGCCTTGGTCCTGCAGGACTTGGATCGGGTCGCGAGCCAAGGGATCGCGGAGCCCCTCGATACGGTAGCGGCCGCCGTCGGGATAGGCCGCGGTCACGACCAGGCCCGGTTCAGCCTTGAGCCGGTCCAGGGAAGCCTGCCATTGTCGCTGGGCCTGATAGGTGGTGACACCCCACCAAGCCACGCCACACAGCAGCACAACCGGCAGGATCCACATCATAGGGGAAATGCTTCGTCCGCCCGACTCAAAGTGACTCTGCAGGCATGCCTCCAGCAGCGGGGTGACGCCGGCGAAGGCCGCGCGATCTCCCGAAAATGCCTCCAGCGCCTCAGGCTGTTCGGCCTGGATGCGGGCGAGCGTGTCTTGAAGGTGATGGCGTAAAGACTCCGGTGGAGTCCCCCGAATGACGGCGGCCACAATGGCGACATCACCCTGCTCTATCCAGACGGTGAGGTCCCCGACATGCAAGGTATTCAGGGCCTGGTCCGGCGCTGCCCCGAAGGAGTCCTGTACAAAACTTCGAATGGCCGACAACATGCCTGACACCAGGGTCTGATCTTGAACCACCACCGCATCCCCTGCGGCATGGGCCAAGAGGAGTCCGGTGTGCGCATGGATGAGAAAGACCTGCTCGACGCGATAGCGAAGCGTATGCAGAAGCACAATCTCGGCGAAGGGTTTGCCGGTCCTGAACGCTTCCAGCCTCCATTGCAGGCTGCGTAGGGATAGGCTGTGTTCAATCGTCTGGTTCAGCGATTGGATCATGCTGCGCAAGGTCGTGCTGATGGCTTGGCGGATGGCGGGCATCATGACCGGCGCAATCGCATCGACGATCATGTGGGGGCGCTGACGGACCGTGGTGCTCAAGGCTTCCGTGACGTGCGGAGTCAGCGCCTGAGTCAATCGGAGATCCTTGTCGCCGCGGAGGGTGATGGCTTCGGGGAGGACACGATTCAGGTTTGCAGGGGTCAGGTCGAAGTGTGCGACCTGTGCCTGCAGCCGTGCCAGGCGCGAACGTTCCGGGGCGAGCAGGAGCTGCCGCAGTTCGGCGTAGTCATCCTCTGATGTCGGCGCAGTCTCGTTAGGTAACGACTCCGCCATCGTGACTCCGTCTCCTGGTGGGAAGAAAGAGCGTCCTATGAACCCTGGGGAGACTGCTCATGGGAAAGCCGCTGCGAGACCTCCTGGAAGAGTGCCGCGAGGGCCGCGCGATCCGTCTTTTGCGTCGAGAGCTGCCGGACGGCCGCATCGAGGGCAGCCGACAGCTCCGCATGCTTCTCTCTGAGATCATCGGCAAGCGAGGTGCTCCGACGGTCAAGTTGGTCCCGCAGGGTTTGGTCTCCCTGCTCGGCCTGTGCATGGAGACGGTCGGCGGTCTGCTGGAGAGTGGCGGCGAGGCGCTGCAACTCCCCTGCCAGGAGGTCGACCGCACTCGTTCGACTCTGCTCCTCGCGGCTCAGGCGTCCGATCAAGGTCTCCACTTCATTCCGAATGTACTGTTCCAAGGATGCGAACCGATCCTTCAGGTCGGTGCGCAACTGCGCCGCTTCGGCCAGCAGCTGCGCTTCGAGCTTTGTGAACCGGCGCTCGTGGTCCCGTACCTGGGCGCCGAACAGGATGTCGCGAATTTTTGCGAGGTTATTCCCGGCTGCGTGGTCGTCGCCAAGTGAGGCGTCGACTTCGGGGGTGGCGGGACTGTCGTCGGCGATGTGAGTGCCCCGTCGAGTGCGCTCAAGATCACTCTGCCTGCTCATCGGCGATCTCCTTGTATGCGCGCGTAGTCCTGAGAGGCGACTAGGGTAGCACGATAGAAGTAGGCCAACAAGCGGGGGAAGGCCTGGAGATTGGTCTGCCGCCGTGAGAGCCTACGACGGATTGAGCAGGCGGATCTCCTGCTGCGGAAAGGGGATCTCTACCTCCTCGGCTCGAAACCGTTCGAGGATGGCTCGATTAAGCTCGATATGGGCAGACCCTGCGGCAGCCACATGGACCCAGGGCCTGATGGAGAGGGTAATGGAGGAATCGGCAAACCCCGCGATGCCGATGAGGGGGGGGAGGGTCTTGCAAAACTTGGGGGTGTCGACTTACCACGTCCTTCAGCAGGTTCAGCACCTTGTCCAAATCAGTACCATAAGACACCCCGACGGACAGATCGAGTTGCCGGATCGTGCCGAAGTTGTGCAGGATTTCACCGACGACCTTGCGATTGGGGATGACAATGCGGGAATGGTCCGGATGAGAGAGGGTTGTGGTGAAGAGGTCGATTTTGGCGACGTCGCCGTGGACACCGAGAAGGGAGACATGTTCGCCGACTCGGTATGGTTTGGTGAAGATGATCGAGAGGCCTGCCACGACATTGCTCAGCACCCCTTGCAGGGCGAGGCCAATGCCGAGCCCTGCGACGCCGAGTCCTGCAATGAGGGGCGCAATTTGCAGGCCGAGTTGGTCCAGGGCGATGAGCAGCCCCACGATGACCACCAAGGCCTTGATGACGCGAGCCAGCAGCAGGCGAAGTGGGGGCTCAAGGTCCTGCTGACTCAACCAGCGCTCGCTGAACCGTCCGACGGACCGGGCCGCAAACAGCGCGACCACCAGGACCAGCGCCGCTCCAATGATGCGGAAGCCGTACTGCACGACATATTGGGTGATCAGGTTCGCCAGCGGCATATATTCCCCGGTTGCTGTCAGCGACCAAGTAACCCTTTGAGCAAGTCTTTCCCCTGCTGCTTCAGGTCCTCCGGCTTTGCGGAGCCCTTCAGCAACTCTCCAATGGCCCCCGTCACCTTCTCTTTGACCTGCTCCTTCACCTTCCCGGCGAACATCTTGGTGTCGAGGCCGTAGGTCGGTGCGTGGGTGCTGCCTGTAATGAGCAAGGGTAGGGAAAGGCGTCCATTGTTCAGAGCCACCCGGGCAATGGGGGACCCACCGGCAATCTTTTGGCTCAAGGCGTGCGACAGGTTCAGATTGAGTTTCAGGTTCAAGGACTGGTCGAGGCCGATGGTGCCGCCGCCTGTAGCCTGAAAGTCATGGCTATCCATGAGCAGGCGTTGCACGGCTACGACTCCCTGTTTGACGGCGAACTCGCTTTCGATGGTGGAAAATGCGGTCGCCTTGACCTGGTCCAATGACACGCCGACGACCTTGAGCAGCGTTGCCGCTTCTTGCATGAGGTTGATGCCTTCAATCTTGCCGTCCTTCACGAGGATATGCCCATTTCCGGTCAGGGTCCTGACGAGGTCGGCATGGGCAAACCCTCGCCCGCTCAATGTGAGATCCGCGCCGGCCGTGCCGCTGATGGATACCTGATCCGTTCCTACAGCTTGAAGAGCTGGCCCGAGTTGTAGCCCCTGCAGCGAGGCCTTGCCGTTGAATGGAGGGGCGGTCGTTCCCAGGCCGAGGGTTCCCTGGCTTCGAAGGAGTCCGCCAAAGATCTGCAGGGACAGATTGTGCAGCCGGGCTTCCTGCCCCTTCATCTCAAGCGTGACCGACAGATCTTTAATCTCCACCGGCTTTTTGAGCGGCAGGGTGATCGGGAGGTCGGCGGTGTGGACGAGTTTGGAATGGCCCGTCACTTTTGCCAGCCCTCCCAGGACCGAGCCCTTCACATCGATGCGGGAGCTGCCCATCGCGACGACCATGCCCAGGTCGGGAACCTCCGCTAACTCCAGCGGCGGTGCCCCTTCCTTGGGCGGATACTTGGCGCGTAGGCTCACGTGTACATCCTTCAACTCGACCGGCTTGGCGAGGGGGACGGAGATCGGGAGATCGGATGAATTGATCGCGGCGGAGGTGGCCGTGACGTCGGCCATACCCTTGGCTGCATTGCCCTTGACGCTGATGGCGGACCCTCCCATGACCAGGGTCAAGCCCAGGTCGGTCGCACTGATTTGGTGGAGGGGCAGGGCATCCGGCTGCAGCGGAACGGGGGCGTGAACCGTCACGTGAAGGTCTTTGACCTGAACGGGTTTCGCCAGGGGAAGTTGGACGGGCAGATCGGCGCTGTCGATCTGTAGCGCGGTGACCGTGGCGTCCACCGTGCCGCCAAGGGCGCGGCCCTTGAGGCTTAACTCGACTTTGCCGAATCCCACATTGAAGGCGAACGCTTTGATGTCGAGGGTCTCGGTGAGCGGTCCGAAGGTGCCGTTCAGTCGTGCCGGACGTTGGAAAGGTTGCACCGTAGCGGAGACGCGAATCGTCGGGCTCTCACCAAGATGCACGGAGGTCAGCAACAGTTCCAGGTTCTCGATCCTGTACTCAGCCGGCTTGGGGATGGATTCGTCGCGATAGGTCACCTTCCCTCCGTCGATGGCGACGCGATCGACGGCAAAGAGGGCCAAGGCCTGCAGCGGGCTGCCCGCTGGCTGAGGCGCGATCTCCGGCTTCGTCGGCGAGGGGGGCGGAGACGTCTGCGCCCCGATGGTGGAGACGTTCAGTTGCCCCTGTGCATTCTTCACAACGGTAATGACCGGATCGCGCAGGGTAATGTCTTCGACTTCAATCCTGCCTGACAGGAGGGGCCATAGTTTGACGCCGACGTCCAATGAGGACAGCGAGGCGAAGGAGCCGGTGCGGAACGTCGGATCATCCTGAACGACGAATCCGCCAACCCGGGCGCCGATACGCGGCCACAGCGTCAGGCGAATTTCCCGCAATTCGACCTTGCGGTTGAGCGCCCCTTCAATCATGGGGCGGTAGCGGTCCTGGTAGGCGCTCAAATCAATCAGGAAGGGCAAGGTCAGGATCACAACGAGGCACAGCAGGATCAGGATGCCGATCCCGACCAGAATCTTCATTACCAACCTCCAACCAAAGAGTGTGGCAGTATAGGAATGCGCGGCAAGCTGGTCAATGGCCGAAGCCCGGCCGTCGTCCGCCGGGTCTGGCTTGCCTTGCCGCTCACACACCTGCGTGATAAGATGCCGTCCCTCAACGTCGTCCGATCGCGGAGAGGTGCGAGAGTGGACGAATCGACATGCTTGGAAAGCATGCGTCCCGGTAACGGGACCGTGGGTTCGAATCCCACCCTCTCCGCCATACTAGTGTGTTTGACCTCCGGCCGGTCTCGTAAGAATGTGGCGGCGGAGTCCGCCGTCGATGGTGATAGGGGCCGGGCCCTGTGCAACAGAACTCTGTGAACCCCGCCAGGTCCGGAAGGAAGCAACGGTAAGCGGTCCGTTCTGTGTGCCGCAGGATCACCTGGCCCCGCTAATTCTGGGACGTCTCCCGTGACACCTCATCGATGACGCGCTGAATCCGATCTGAGTGCCCATCACGCCGAACAACCGACGCAGCATGGATTACCAAGTCTCAGCCCGAAAATATCGCCCCGGGACCTTCGACGATGTGATTGGCCAGCGGCACGTCGTCCAGACGTTGATGAACGCCATTGCGACCAAACGCATCGCTCACGCGTTCTTGTTTTCCGGTACACGCGGCGTCGGGAAGACCACGGTCGCCCGGATCTTGGCCAAGGCCCTCAACTGTGAACAGGGCCCGACGGGCAGCCCGTGTAACACCTGCCCGAACTGCACGGAGATCGCCCAAGGCACGTCCGTAGACGTGGTCGAGATCGACGGCGCCTCGAATACCAGTGTCGATGATGTCCGGGAGATCCGCGAGAACGTCAAATTCTCGCCGTTCCGGGGGCACTACCGCGTTTATATCATCGATGAAGTCCACATGCTCTCCAATTCAGCCTTCAATGCATTGCTGAAAACGTTGGAAGAGCCGCCCGCGCACGTGGTGTTTATTTCTGCGACCACGGAAATACACAAAATCCCGGCGACGATTCTGTCGCGCTGTCAGCATTACAATTTCCGTCGCATCTCCAAAGCCGAAATTGTGGAGCGGTTACGTCATGTGGCGGAGCAGGACGGCCTTTCCATTGAGGACCGCAGTCTGATGGCGCTGGCCCGAGCCAGCGAAGGCAGTATGCGCGATGCGCTGAGCCTGCTCGATCAGGTGATCGCATTTGGGGGCAAGACGATTCGCCATGAGGATCTGGAAACCTTGTTGGGCATGGTCCCTCAGGAGCATGTGCGGGCCATGATCGGGGCGGTGATCGAGCAAAATGGGCCGAGGGCGTTACGGGTCATCGCCGGGTTGCTGGATCAAGGGCACGATGTGCGGGCCTACTGTGCCGATCTGGTGGAATATGTGCGGAATATGCTGGTGGCGGCGGTGGTGCGAGAGCCGGGTGAGCTGCGTGGGTTAATCGAGGCATCCGAAGAGGATCTGGTGCGGCTGGTCGGTGATGCGGCGCGATTCACCATCGAGCAGCTCCAGGAGTTGTTCCGGATCTGCACCGCGGCCGAGGACAATTTGCGGACGAGTGCCCATCCCAGATTTGTATTGGAGACGGCGGCCGTCCGGGTCACCAGGTTGCTGGCCGAGCTTGGAGCGGTAGCGTCGGATTCTGCGGCGGCGCTCCGGCCCGACCCATCCGCCGTTCAGGGGCGAGGTCGCGCTCAGTCCCCTCCGCGCCCGCTCGAAAAGGGGCCACCGCCCGCCGTAGTCGTGGAGGATGGGGCCCAAGCGCCGTCCCCGGCGCCACGAGAATCTGCGGCTTCTCGACGCACATCAGCCTCCCCTGTTGCCCTTTCGGTGCCGCCGTCGTCGCTGCCTGCCTCGCCATCGTCGCCTGCGCCGACATCGGAACCGACTGCCTCGTCGACAGTGCTGGATGTCAACTGGGAACAATTTCAGGAGGCGGTGACGACGAATTACCCGAACATCGCTCCGTTTCTCGAGCAGGGACGAGTGGTGACGATCGAAGGACCGTTGGTCACGCTCGGCTTCCCTAAACAGGCCACGTCGGCGAGAGGCAGGTTGGAAAACGAGGATAACCTGCGCGCGCTTGCAGAGCTGGGGCAGCAGCTCTACGGACGCGTCTTGCGATTTCGGATTGTCGAAATCGCCGAACAGGATCCGACGGCTGCACCGACGATGAAACAGATTCGAGTGGCGAAGGAACAGGAGCAACGCCTGATTTTGACGCAGCAGGCGAAGGCGCATCCTCTTGTCAAACAAGCGCTGGAGATGTTCGGCGGAGAACTCGCTGAGGTTCGGACCACCGCTCCGGCGCAGGAGGTACAGGAATGAAGAATCCATTCGGGAATATGTCGAATATTTTGAAGCAAGCCCAGGCCATGCAGGAACAAATGGCGCGGGTGCAGGAGCAGGCGGCGGCCAAGACCGTGGCAGGAACCGCCGGCGGCGGAATCGTCACGGTTACGGTCAACGGTGCCATGGATCTCGTGAGCGTGAAAATCGACCCTGAGGTCGTGAAAACCGGCGATGTCGATATGCTGCAGGACTTGGTGGTTGCCGCCGGCAACGATGCGCTGAAGAAAGCCCGCGAGATGATGGCGGAGGAAATGAAGGCCGTCACCGGTGGGATGAAAATTCCCGGTCTCTTTTGAGCTGCTGCGTCCTCACGGCAGCGGCAATTCATTACACGTCATGAGTGTCGATCAACAGGGATTGCCGGCGAAGTTGGTGCGCGAGTTGGTACGTCTGCCTGGGATCGGACAAAAAACGGCCCAGCGGTTGGCGTTTCATGTACTGAAAG
>JAANMV010004149.1_pt1 | contig 11745 bp, 11 predicted proteins | sample 7279661 | NCBI WGS metagenome assembly JAANMV01 (sample SAMN14094540, study PRJNA606508) | bioreactor metagenome | isolation source: A lab-scale SPAN reactor treating ammonium-rich wastewater day 121 | place: Ireland: Galway | collected 2017-05-16 | reverse complement strand
TCTTGCCAGATTATTATCGAACGGCTTATCAAAATATATCCGGCTGTAAACAAGACTTTTTTTCCTCGGGTCAATGGTTTCGTACCCAAGCTTTAACTGTCCGTCAACCAGGAAATCTGATATATTAAGGTTATAAATACTGAACTCTCCGGATACACTTGGACCTTTATTAAGCTCGTCGTACTGGCTTTCTGCTTTATAACCGGCATTAACAATATTATAAAGCTGCGCCCCGTTTATAAGGTCCTCATACCTGGTGCTGATATAACCCATACTGGAAGATGAGCCTTTCAGCTGAAAAGTTCTGTCATCACTGAAGAACTGCCCGAAATAATTTGCTGAAATATTCAGTTTTTCATTCAGGTTGTATCCGGCAGTTAATTTTACGTTGTCAAAATCACGGTACAGGTTTTCATTAAGCTTGGTAACTGAAGAAGAATAATAATTTTTAAGAATTACTTCAAAGCGGTCATATTTACTGTAGTAATTGAACCGGGAAAGCAGGGTCGCTGTATTTTTATTATTATCAAAATAGGTAAGAAGAAAGCTGCGGGTAATGTTAGAATCTATGAAAGTTTCAACATCTGTAAAATCGCTTTGTGCAGGCACCTGGTACCGGCTTGTCAACAAAATTACTGCACATATAACGATCCTCTGAATCACTTTTTCGGATTAATTTCGGTTTTTCATTAAACAGTTAAATTTTTATACAATCCGGCAATTTTTTCATTTTCGGCCGGCCTGCCGCAGTATTTTGTCATCAGTTCTTCAAGTTCTTTGGGATTACCGGCATCCGGGTGAGCATCATATAATACAACTCCCTTATTTAGAATTATAACCCTGGTGCAAATTTTTTCCGCACTTTCAACCAAATGAGTGGAATAAAAAAAAGTTTTTCCTTTGTTCCTTAATTCTTCCACCAGGTTTCTTATTACAAGCGTAGTACTGAAATCTATCCCGCTTAACGGCTCATCCCATATAATAACATCCGGGTCATGAATTAAAGATGAAATAATAAGCACTTTCTGCCTCATCCCCTTTGAAAAAGAATACATCGGGGTATTGATCTCATTTTTAAGATCGAACATTTCCATAAAACCAAATATTCTTTTCAGGTATATATCCTTCGGGATATCATACATCCTGCAGACAAATTCAAGGAAATCCAGAGGTGTAAGTGAAAGGAATAATGCACCGGATTCCGGAACGTAGCCTATCGATCTTTTGATTTTTTCCGCATCAGTTCTGTAACTGAACCCGTTCACAGTTACTTCTCCGGAATCAGCTTCAAGAATTCCGCAAAGTATTTTTATAGTTGTACTTTTACCAGCTCCGTTTGAACCCAGGTATCCGCATACTTCTCCCGGGGGGATAATAAAAGAAATATTATCCAGGGCTTTAATATTGCCCGGGTAAATTTTTACCAGGTTTTGTACTGTTATCAATTATTCAGATTTGCTTAAGTTATTCGGTTAAATTTTGATCTTGAAATAAAATTGCTTCCCTTTTCGATAAACCTGTATAAAACATCCGTATTTTTTGTAATACCTATCCTTTTAGTACGTTTTATCACTGGTTTATGGAGACCTCCCGGTACTGTAATAAACAATACATCACCGCTCAGGTTTTCACCGTTAAGTGAAGTACTTATTTCCATTGCTTTAGTCAGCTTTCCGGGTCCGCTGCATAATGAATAAATATCGTTTATTCCCCTGTTCTTTTTCATATACTCAATTCCTGTCAAAGGCTCAACAGCCCTGATAAGAACAGCATGTGCAGTGCCTTCTTTTCCGATTACTGCATTTACACAGTAATGATTCCCATAAGTAAAATAAACATATGCAATTCCTCCTTCTGAAAACATAAACCTGTTTCTTTGTGTTAAGCCCTTATATGAATGGGAAGCAGCATCCCTGCTTCCAAGATATGCTTCAGTTTCAACAATCTTCCCGGAATAAATCCTGTCCTCTTTTACTCTGACCAGAATTTTACCGACAAGTTCTTTAGCTGCTTTAAGGCATGGCTGCATGTAAAATTCTTTATTCAGTTTTTTGTACTTCAACTATTGCTTTCAGTCCGGCTTAAAAAAAACCAATACTTATCCCGTTTACACTATTTTAACTTTATTCATTCAACAAACAATATTCAATCAAACAAACCGTTTTGCGGTTTACTTTTTTTCTTTGAAAGCCCTAAATGAGAATATGCAAGGTCAGTTGCTTCCCTTCCCCTGGATGTTCTCCTGATAAATCCTTCCTGCACAAGGAAAGGTTCATATACCTCTTCAATTGTTCCCGGCTCTTCACCAACAGAAACAGCAATTGAATTAAGCCCGACCGGTCCGCCCTTATATGTTTCAATTATAGTTGTAAGTATTCTTTTATCCAGTTCGTCAAGTCCAAGGTGGTCAATTTCCCAGTTGTTAAGGCATTCATCGGCAACATCTTCAGTAATTATACCTTTATTTTTTACTATAGCAAGGTCTCTTGTAAGCTTAAGCAGCCTGTTTGCAATTCTGGGTGTTCCCCTTGCCCTTCTGGCAATAATTGCGGCTCCGTTATCATCTATCTTAATCTTTAAAATTCCCGCTGATCTCCTGACAATTTCTGCAAGTTCATCGATGTTATAATAATTAAGCCTGCATCTTATGCCGAACCTGTCTAACAGAGGAGAGCTTAACAAACCTGCGCGTGTAGTAGAACCGATGAGCGTGAATTTTTCAAGCTGCAGGCTTACACTTCTTGCACCCGGACCCTGCTCAATAATAATATCCAGCTTATAATCTTCCATTGCAGAATAAAGGTATTCTTCGATTACTTTTGGTATACGGTGTATTTCGTCTATAAAAAGTATATCTTTTGCTTCCAGCTTGGTTAACATTCCCGCAATATCACCGGGTTTTTCCAGTACCGGACCTGATGTTGAAATAATCCGTGAACCCATTTCTGATGCTATTATATATGCAAGCGTAGTCTTACCCAGACCCGGCGGTCCGGTAAATAATACATGGTCAAGGGAATCATTTCTCTTTTTTGAGCTCTCAATTGAAATGCCGATATTTCTTTTTATCTTATCCTGACCGGTGAATTCATTAAAATTATCAGGCCTAAGCTCATTCAGTATTTCCCTGTCTTCAGGTTGTTTTTCAGGTGAGAATTTTCCTGTATTCCTGCTGTTCAATTATTTATTATGATTTAAAAGTTAATCCGAATTTTCTTTTATAGTTGTTAAAGTAATGATATGCCAGCTTACACCTATACCTATTACTGCCAGCAGTAACTTTACAAAAAAATTATCGGTAGCATACATTGCAGAAAAAAATATACCTGCCAGTAAAAAAAATATAGTGATAACTTTGCTTTTAACTGTCATACCGCCTTTTACCCTGTAGTTCCTCAGATATTTTCCGAAAACTCTGTTGGTATGAAGCCATTTATGGAATTTTTCAGAGCTTCGTGCAAAGCACCATGCAGCTAGAATAAAAAATATTGTAGTTGGAAGTAATGGCAAAAACATTCCAAGTATTCCAATACCAACCAAAACAAATCCGCTGATAAGTAAGATCCATCTTATAAAAGGGTTCTGATGAATCGAAATTTCATCATTTATACTGTTTTTTGAAGAATTTTCAGTCATAACCCTTCAAATTTGAGGAATTATTCTGATTATAAAAAGTGCCTGTAAATACCCTTAAATAAAAAGGCTGTAACCCTTTAAGTTACAGCCTTTAATAAATTATATATTGCTTATTCTGAAGAAATTCAGAATACAAACCTGATTATTTTGTTCTCTTAAATTCTATCCTTCTGTTTTTCAGCATATTTTCTTCTGAATCGTTTGGTGCTATTGGGTTATCTTCACCATAACCAATAGTTGTAATTCTGTCAGGAGCTATCCCTTTTGCAACAAGCCAGTCTTTTACAGAACTTGCTCTCTGTTCACTAAGTACCTGGTTCTTTGCATTCGATCCGCGGCTGTCTGTATGTCCTGAAATTTCAACCTCGATATTAGGATTATTTATCATAGTGTTGTAAGCCTTCAACAGCCTTTCTTCCGAATCCGGGGTTATTCTTGCGCTGTTGGTTTCGAAGTTTATTCCTTCAAGTATAATTACTTCTCCAACTTTAATTTCTTCCTTAACAACATCGTCTTCAGGATTAAGCGGGTCAGTTCCGCGTCTAACTTCTGTACCGTCATCAACACTGCCGTTATCAGTATCTGCTTTTAACGGGTTTGTTTTATATTTAATAACTTCATCACCATCACCAAGTAAATCGCCATCTGTATCAGTTACTAGCGGATTTGTTTTAAAATCATTTACTTCCTGCCCATCGCCAAGTCCGTCACCATCTGTATCCTGCAGAAGTGCGTTAGTCATGTACGATGTGACTTCAGAACCGTCACGCAGTCCGTCGCCGTCTGTATCTGGATTATTTGGTTTCGTCAGATATTTCTTAACTTCGTCGCCATCGTTTAAACCGTCTCCGTCAGAATCCGGATTTTTAGGGTCTGTGAAATAAGTTTTTACTTCTTCTCCATCTTTTAAACCGTCACCATCTGTATCCGGATTTTCAGGATCTGTTCCGTATATTTCTTCTTCATCATCATCATATAATCCATCCCTGTCTGTGTCATCTTTGCCTGTTCTTCCGGTAACTACCAAACCTAAACCGTAGTTAAACCAGCCGTCCTTTGGATCGCCTATAACAATACCATTAATTTTATCAGTTAATGTCATTGCTGTACCAACTTGTATATCAAGCAGTACCTGCTTGGAAAGCTTGATTTCCATTCCAGCGCCAACCGGGAAAAATGCATCCCACCTGTTTATCTCATCTGTTGAGTCATCATATTGGTAATTATACGATGTAAACTCAGGAATTGTTTTCAATTCATGTTTAACTAATCCGCCTCCTAAATATAAGTATGGATTGACATGTTTCATTTTCGGGGCAAATGGTTCTAATCTTAAACGAAGGTCAATTGGTATCAGATTGGCTTCTACTTTACCTTCACCGTTTCCATTGTATTGGTCTTTTTGTTTCCACTTTAAATAACCGCCTCCAATTTCTACATCAACATATTTACCTATTTCAATTGCAATAAAAGCTCTCGCCATAAATGAACTGAGATCTTTTACAAATTCACCGCTGGGAGAAATAACAAAATAATGTGCTCCGCCTTTTACTTTATAATCCTTAAACTGGGCGTTAACACCGGTTGAAATAAGTAAAACGAAAAATAGAATACTAATTTTTTTCATATTTACCTCACTTTAATGTAAAACGTTATTAAATTGGAATAGACAAAGATAAGCAAAATCTTACATTTTTACAAATTTCAATAGCTAAATTAGTTAGGAAGGATTTTTGCATCATTTAAAAATTTTGAAAAAATTTGTTAAATAATAATTTTTAAATTTTCTGTTGATTTTATGTTTTTATAACAATATCTTGAATATATGATTTTATTGAAATTTAAAACAATATTTCTGGTTTTTTTCATTCTGTTTATTTCCGAAAGTTACTCTCAATATGTAGGATTTGGCAGAAATAAAGTGCAGTATAATGATTTTGAATGGCATACCCTTTCCACCGAACACTTTAAGATATATTACTACCCAGAAATGAAAGAATTAGCCGAAATCGGCGCGGCTTATGCAGAAGAGTCATATAAAATTCATCAGCAGAATTTTAATTATTCATTAATAGATACAGTTCCAATAATTTTTTATTCTTCCCCAACTCATTTCCGTGAAACAAATACTACCCCCGGTTTAATTCCTGACGGGGTCGGTGGCTTTTTTGAGTTCATCAAGGGCAGGGTTGTAATTCCGTTTGACGGCTCACTGGGTAATTTTAAACATGTTATCAGGCATGAGCTTTGCCATGTATTTATGATAGCAAAAGTTGCAAATATACTCAGGCTTCACCGCCAGCCGGCGGAACGGCAGATGCCGTTATGGTTCACCGAAGGACTTGCTGAATACTGGTCAACCGAATGGGATGCAACTGCTGAAATGGTCATCAAAGACGCCGTTTTGAACAATTATATGGTTGGACTTGATGACTGGGAACAGTTCTACGGCACATTTTTTATGTACAAATTCGGGCAAAATGTTCTGCAGTATATCGGTGAACACTACGGCAAAGAAAAAATACTTCTTCTTATCGAAAACATCTGGATGAGTGATGATTTTTCTGTTGTTATGGAAAAAACTATCGGAAAAGGGTACGAGGAATTTGATAAAGAATACCTGTACTCATTAAAGAAAAAATATTACCCTGAACTTTCCAATGAAGATTCCCCTTCTGCAAAAACAACAAGCATATATTCCGGCGGTTTTGGACATAAACCTGCATTTTATAAAGATGGTAATAAAGAAGAAGTTTACTTTATAGGCAACAGAACGGGCTATACCAGCTTATTTAAAGTAAGTTTAAAGAACAAAAGTAAGCTTATCACAGTAATTGAAGGTGAACGCACTGAAGAATATGAAGAATTCCATTTCTTCAGAACGGGGCTTGATATTTCATCAAAGGGAGTACTTGCTTTTGCAACCAAATCAGGCGCAACAGATGCTCTTCATTTATATGATGTTAAATCAGACAAGCTTATTACCAGTTATTATTTTGATAACATAGTTCAGATAGGCGCGCCAGCTTTTGCCGCTGACGGCATTAAAATGGTTTTTCCTGCTATGGATGTGAGCGGCAAAAGCGATCTGTATTTGTTTGACCTGAACACTAAAAAGCTTACCCGGCTTACAAATGATCATTATGATGACCGCGACCCGGATATTTCTCCCGATGGAAAATTTATAGTATTCTCTTCTGACAGGACATCTGAAGGTATAAATAATAATTACAATTTATTTATTTTAAATCTTGATAATAATTCAATAAATTATTTAACCACAGGAGCACAGGCAGATTTTTCCCCGCAGATATCACCCGACGGGAAAAAAGTTGTGTATACTTCAACAGCAGGCGGTTTGCAGAATATCTGGATAACCAGGCTGAATATTTATACTGCTGCCACAGGCAGCCTGTTGGTATCAGCAGATAGCAGTAAGACTTTGCAGATAACCAAGTTTACTACTTCCAGCTTTGATCCGCGCTGGGCAGGCGAAGATAAAATTGTTTTTGCATCGTATGAAAACGGCGGTATCTCAGTCAGACTGCTGAATAATGTTCCAAAACTTATCGATACTCCGGTGACAGTTAAGCAACTTTCATTTGGCGATGTAAACAAACAATGGTCTTTCAGCAAATTAAAAGGTGTTGATAAAAAAAATACACTTAAATACAAAAAAGAGTATTCACTTGATATAGCCACAACTAACATCACCGCAGATCCGGTTTTTGGGGCTACAGCCGGGGGGATACTGGCAATGAGCGATCTGCTTGGTAATGACCAGTATTATTTCCTGGTTTATAACAATTCCGAATCCGGCGATGAATTCTTTAAAAGCTTTAATGTTGCAATATCCAGAGTTTCGCTTGGCCAGCGGCTTAATTATGCATACGGGATATTCCACCTTTCCGGAAGAAGGTATGATTTTGGCGATGCATTTTCGTATTTTGAAAGAACATTCGGAGCATATTTTGCTTTAAGCTACCCCCTTTCCTATTTCAGAAGAATTGATGCAAGCATATCCCTTGCCAATTCCAAACGAAGTGTGACCGAAGAAAAAGTAAACCGCCGGGCATTGCTGCTTACTAATTCTATTTCGTATACTAAGGATAATTCCATTTGGGGACCTACGGGACCGCTTGACGGAAGCAGGCTTAATGTAACGCTTGGTTATACTACCGACATACAGTTTGGAAATGTAAATTACTTTACATTCATATTCGATTACAGGCGGTATTTCCGCCTCAGCAACACAGTTGCTGTTGGCTCCCGGTTTGCTTATCTCATGAATGACGGGGATGAAGCCCGCAGGTGGGCAATAGGCGGAAGCTGGGATCTGCGCGGCTGGCCGAGGTTTGGGCTGCGCGGTAAAAAAGCATTTGTTGTAAGCAATGAGCTCCGGTTCCCGCTTATCGATCTTGTGAATGTTCGCTTTCCTTTGGGTATTAACTTTTTCTTCCCATATATCCGCGGAGCGGCATTCTTTGATGCCGGTAACGCATGGGATAAAGAATACAAGGAGACAAAAGGCAGTGTTGGAATCGGCATGCGGATTAATTTGTTTTATATAATTGCGCTCCGTTACGATATCGGAAAGCGGATTGAGAACAATTTTAAAAATTTCCAGGAGGGGATTTTTCAGCAGTTCTTTTTTGGCTGGGATTTTTAAATTGTTCATTTTTTTAAGATTTTTGTGGATAAACACGTTCCTTGAAATAATTTCAAAAAAATGCTATAATTGCATTCAATATCAAGCGGGAATAGCTCAGTTGGTAGAGCGCAACCTTGCCAAGGTTGAAGTCGCGAGTTCGAGTCTCGTTTCCCGCTCAGCTTGTTAAAAGCCTTGAATGTTATTTAAGGCTTTTTTTGCCTGAATCAGGCTGTTTTTCATCAATTTTTATGGCGACGTACCCAAGTGGCTTAAGGGGAAAGTCTGCAAAACTTTTATTCATCGGTTCGAATCCGATCGTCGCCTCAAAATTCCTTAAACACATTCCATAAACTAAACTCTGCTAACCATGAGTTTACTATTCAAAGCACACGGGAAACCATCCATCGGATTACTTCTGATCCGTCTTGTTGTCGGTTCATATACGCTGTCACTGGGTATAATGCAGGCAAGCAATATCGAAGATTATATCAACAAAATAAAAGCGTTTAATATTTTAAGCGAAAACACTGCTTTTATTGTCGGGTTTATTACTCCATTTATTCTGATAATCTTCGGGGCAATGTATATTATGGGATTTTTTACTCCCGTAACCAGCTTTATACTTGCATTCATCTCAATTGTGAAGATAGCTTCACGGGGATTTTTCCCCACTGAAGGAATTCCCTTCAACAAAGATGTGCTGTTTTTTGTATGTTTCGTAACCACTCTTTTTGCGGGAGCCGGCATTATAAGCTTTGATGCTATGCTTGACCGGAGAAAGAAAAAAACAGCGATAGAACCGCAGCCGGTGAATACAAATTCGCATACAGTTACTGCTGAGGTTATTACAGAATCAGCCGAAGAACAGAACACTGAAAATAAATCAGAGCAGTAATTTTACTGCTGACTGATATATTATGAGTGCATATACACGCTCAAGACTGATAACAGCGGTCAATAAATTCAATGAACAGGACTACTTTGAGTGCCATGAAATACTGGAGGATATCTGGTTTGATGTTCATGACAGCACCAAAGATATATACCAGGGATTGCTCCACTATGCAACTGCACTTTACCATTTAACAGGGAAGAATAATATTAAAGGGACTTTAATGCAGCTTGAAAAAGCTGCAGATAAGTTATCTGTTTTTACGGAAAATTTTCAGGGTATCGATATTCCAAAAGTTTTAAGGCAGATTAAAAGCTTACATAAAAGGTTAACTAAAGGGGAAGCACCCAAACGGCTTCCCCGGTTAAAAATTACCTGATCACATCACCATACCGCCATCGACCGGAATTACCTGCCCGGTTATATAATCAGCTTTTTCTGATGCAAGGAAAGTTACAACACCGGCTATTTCAGACGGCTGTGATGTTCTTTTCATAGGAACAACACTCAGCATTGCTTTCCTCTGTTCTTCGTTAAGTTTTGCGGTCATATCTGTTTCAACAAAGCCGGGCGCAACGCAGTTAACATTAATATTCCTCGAAGCAAGCTCCTTAGCTATTGATTTTGACAGACCTATAAGCCCGGCTTTTGATGCGGAGTAATTGGATTGACCCGCATTACCGGTTAAGCCCACAACTGAACTTATGTTAATTATCTTGCCGGCTTTTTGCCTGATCATTATTGTTGTAAGCGCTTTCATCATATTAAAAGCGCCTTTCAGATTTACAGCCAGTACAATATCCCAATCCTCTTCAGACATACGCATCATAAGCTTATCTCTTGTAATTCCCGCATTATTGACAAGTATATCTATTCTGCCCAGCTCCTTAGCCAGTTCCTGGCAGACCTGTTCAGTTTCGGATGTACTGGTAACATCCAGAGAGCGTGATAAAATTTTCCTGCCGCCTGAAGATTTGCCGGCTTTCCAGCTTTCAAAGTCATCGGGGAAGAATTTATCAAGAATAACTACATCAGCGCCCTCGGCAATAAAGTCATCGGCAATAGCGCGCCCTATTCCCCTTGCTCCGCCTGTAATAACTGCGATCTTATTTTGAAGTAAACTTCCCATTTATATTCTCCTTCAGAAAGTGCGGGCAGTCCCGCTGTATAATTATAATTTATTAATATCCTCTGCTTTATCGACACCTTTTATTACCGCCGAAGCATTGATGCGTTTTATAAGCCCCTGCAGAACTTTACCCGGACCAAGCTCGATGAACTGCTCCGCTCCGTCTGCTATCATATTAACAACGCTTTCTTCCCAGCGGACAGAAGAGGTAAGCTGCTCATAAAGCGTCTGCTTAATGAATGCGGGATCAGTTTCTGACGAAACCGGTTTTGCATGTACATTAGTGTAGACCGGAATTTTGGGTTTTTCAAACTCTGTATTTTCAAGCGCAGCTTTAAATTCCTCTCTTGCCGGTTCCATTAGCGGCGAGTGGAATGCGCCGTGCACTACAAGCTGTTTAGCCATCTTGGCCCCGGCAGCTTTTGCAAGCTCCATAGCCTTCAATACTCCTTCAACTGAGCCGGAGATAACTATCTGCCCGGGTGAATTAAAATTAGCAACCTGGACTATACCTGCAGATGAAGCTTCGGCACAAACTGCCGTGGTTTTTTCGTTATCCAGTCCGATTATTGCAGCCATAGTGCCTTTGTTCATTTCGCCGGCTTTCTGCATAAGCTCACCGCGAAGCTTGACAAGCTTCAAACCGCTTTCAAAGCTGAGCGCGCCGGCTGTGATAAGGGCTGTGAATTCGCCAAGTGAATGTCCTGCTGTAAAATCAGGTGTTATGTTCTTTACAAGCCGTGCAGCGGCTATTGAGTGCACTACAATTGCAGGCTGAGTTATATAGGTCTGTTTAAGCTTTTCTTCGGGTCCCGAAAAGCTAATTTCTGCGATATCGATGCCTAGGATTCCGTTTGCCTGGCTGTATAATTCCTTTATTTCAGGGTATTTTTCGTACAGGTCCTGCCCCATTCCCACATACTGGGCACCCTGACCGGGATAAACAAATGCTGTTTTCATAATCATCAAAAAATAAATAATTAACAAAGATATAAAAATTTAAAAGATTTTAAAAAGCATTAATAAATATGGTCAAAGGTTTAATAATTAAACACTAATAAAAAAATTTATTATCCTGAATTTCCACTTGTGTCAGTTCCTCTCCATCGGAATCCTATGGACTGAACTGACACATTTCTCCGTCAGGTCTGTCCGAAGGACTCCTTTGGAGAGGACCTGACGGGAACAGGAAGCTGAATTTCATTTTCACATCCAATTTCATTTACAATTTGCGTTGTTTTTTTTGTAACTTTTTGGTGAGCGTTTTCGTAAAAACAGAGTATTTTTCGTATGCGGGATTGCTGAAAACCTCTTATTGGAAATGACATTGGAGATGACATTGGTTGATAGTTGATAGTTGATAGTTGATAGTTGATAGTTGATAGTTGATAGTTGATAGTTGATAGTTGATAGTTGATAGTTGATAGTTGATAGTTG
>JAANMV010004148.1_pt1 | contig 11754 bp, 14 predicted proteins | sample 7279661 | NCBI WGS metagenome assembly JAANMV01 (sample SAMN14094540, study PRJNA606508) | bioreactor metagenome | isolation source: A lab-scale SPAN reactor treating ammonium-rich wastewater day 121 | place: Ireland: Galway | collected 2017-05-16 | reverse complement strand
AGGACGACCTCGCCGAGATCCGGGCCGGGCGCTATCTGGTCAGCCAGGCGGGCTATAGCTGGGATACCGGGCGCTATCTGTCGGGGCATATGGATTGCCAGAAAGATTTATTACTTCAAGTCTCGCAGATGAAGAACCACTTTGTGCATCCGATGATTGAGTAACACAGTCCGCATAACCAGGAATATCTGTTGTCAACCAACTGACTGGGTCACCATTAGCCCACTCCTCGAAGCTATTGTTCAAAGGTTGAGCGATTAGTTGTGGATAAATTAAGAATGCGAACAAAACTATAACTGTAATAACTGTTTTCATTAAACCTCCTAATCATAATTGTTTAAAAATATTTGTTATTAATAATCCGAATGAACCTGACAAATAGAAAAACATTTTACAAATCAACAGAAATTTTCACAATCGATAGTATTGTAGATGGATATTTTTTTATTAAGTAACACAGATTATTCTGAGGGAATGGCATTGCCAATAATCTGTGCTACAAATATTTTAAATCAAGAATAAATTATTTCAATAAACTCATCTTGATAGTTTTTGTAAAATTATCCGCTTGCAATTTTGCGATATACAAACCGCTTGAAAGATTCTCTCCTGAAAAATCTGCCCGATAAGTTCCCGCAGTTTGCTCTTCATTCACAAGTTCAGCAACTTCATTTCCAAGAATATCGTAAACTTTTAACTGAACAAATGATGCTTCAGTTATACTGTATTCAATTTTTGTTGAAGGGTTAAATGGATTTGGATAATTTTGACTCAGATTAAAATTATCAGGAACACTTGATGAAATCTCCTGCACATCAGATGGAGGTCCGAAAGCGAGTTCATCTATATAAGCATAAGCACCAACCTGAGGAACACCAGTTGTATCAACCATTCCAATATAGATATAAGCTGAATCAGGATTGGCACCAGGGGTGTATGCAATATCAAAGTTAAACATCGTGTAAGTAGAAGCTCCAGTTCCAATGTCGATCCCACCACCGCCGACGATTACCCCAGCTTGAGTAAACCAGGTTGTAACATATATACTCTCATTACCGGTAAATGGATAAAACTCGTAATAGCCAGATAGGCTTCCATGGGCTTGAGTTACCGGGAATTTATCAGTATACATAAATGGGGAAATAACAAAAGTTCCGAAATAAACGTTCCATATTTGAACCGCATATGAACCCATATAGGCATCTGTAGTTCTGATAACAGGCGTATAAGCGGGCGGTGCATTGTTTGTAATCCAACCTTCTGGAATAGAAGGGTCTCCACCAACCCAGTTTTCAAACCCTGAGTTTGGTATTTGTGAGAATAAATTAATCTGGACAACACAGATTAATATTGAAAAAAGTTTTACCCAAGTTTTCATTCAGCCTCCATGCTTTTAATTGTTAAATAATATTTATTATTAATAACCCGAATGAACATAATAAATCAGTTGACACAAATCAAGTGTTAGCAGCAATCAACTAATTAAGATTGTCAAATGTTTAATTGGTGACAAATTTATCGTATTGCCCAGATTACATCTGCCAGTGTGTATTGATCTTTTTCGAGTGAAAATTTTAAAAGAAAATGTGGATTGAAACCAACCATATACTTTTCTATTCTTTCTTTCAGCCAGGAGATTTCAGCTTTTAACTTCCAGTGTTCCTCATCGGAAGAATAAAGAACTATAAATAATCTGTTCTTTAAATGTTTTCTTTGCTGCTGTGATTGATTTTTATAGAGCCATCGAATCAGTTCGTCAGTTTTATTTATCGCTTCGTTAATCGGATAAGGAAAATTTTTAGGGAAGATAGATGTCTTGTGATCGAATGTGACTCCATCAATCGAAAAATCAACCAACCTGTCTTTTTCGTCCAACGCAGGTTTAACGTTTGGAAGTGAACAAAATATTTTTTCAACTGCTTGTGCCGACCAGAAATTATACCATCGGTTTAAAGCATAATTAGCAATGTTCTTATGTTCATTATCCTTGCTGAATCTTTTTTCTGTTTCTTTCAGGACTTCATCAAACGAAGGAATTCTATAAATGAAATTTGTGAGCTTATCGAATACATCATTTTGCTTTCTTCCCCATTTGTATGGATAAGCCAATCTTTTTTTTAGTTCTCTTTCGGTTTGAATGAGATCGATCTGCATTCTATCACTTCAATCAATTTTCCGGAACACTAATAATTCTTTTTCATCTTTATAAAGATAAAGTCTCATCTTTTCAATTTTATATTTATTAACTTTTGAAAGTGCTGCAAGAAATTTTTGCTCAAGATTTCCGGGGCAAGCAATTTCTGTTGTTGTAATTTTTTCGAAAGCAATATTATCTCCATCAATGTTAACTGAGCCATTCAAAGTATTACAGCCAGTATTTCCGTGAACTCTTTTTTCTGCAGCATAAATTTCAAGAATGGGAAAATTTTTTATAGTGTCACCAGGAATAATTTTTTCACCGCCGATTGATTCAAGTGCCCAGATATCGTGCAGCCGGATATCAACTTCCTCTTTACCAGACGAACAACTAAAAATAATTATTGCCGATAGTATTGAAAGAAATACAATATTTTTTTTCATCTTTTTGTTACATCACTTTTGAAATAAAAAAATGTATTCGTGCTTGAAGATATAAAATCCACCGGCAAGGGCTCTGTATCGCCAGAGTTCTTTTTGATTTCTTTTTGCAGTTGTCTGATCAAAGTTTTTTATTATAGTCGATTTCAATTTAAATCCTTTATTCATCATTTCTCGCATTACATAAAAACCAAGCGGTATCCATTCACCCGAAGAATATTTATCGCCAATAACAACAGCGCAGTATCTTCCCTTATCAAGAAAAGGATAAGTGTTGCCAACTACTTTACCGAACATCTTTAAAAATTCTTCTGTTGATTTTGCGTTGGAAAGATCGCTCCGGTTGCTGCTGAATTTTATAATATCCCAATACGGAGGATGAAGAATTAAAAACTGAAATGATTTCACTTTTAATTTTCTTAATAAAGGTTGAAGAATAATAGTGCTGCTGTCACCAGTGAATAATTCGGTTCGTATTTCGAAAATATTTTTTTCTGCAGCGAGTCTCCCTTTTGCTGCTTTCGCAACTTTTTTATTCAGCTCGATTCCGATTCCGTTTCTTCCAAGACGTTTGCACTCGATCAGAGTAGTTCCGCTTCCGATAAAAGGATCGAGAACCCAATCTCCTTTTTTAGTAAATCTTTTTAAAAACTGATTTGGAATCTGCGGGATGAAATTTCCCCAGTAATCAGCTTTGTGTGCACCGGAACTATCGCGTTTATCAAAAATCCACAAACTGTCTGTAATAATATCTTCGTATTCTTTCCATCGGTTCAGATTTATTTCGTTAATCTTGCCTTCCTTTTGAACCGACAGACTTTTGCGTAATCTGTTTAGGTAATATTTTGTTCTCTCAATTGTCTTTGTTTCAAGAATTTGTTTTAGTTCTTTCAAAAGAAAATCTCTTCTAACAGATTGGTCTGTTCCGTTAAGAGGATAAATAATTATTTTATTATCGTCTTCAAGCTCTGAAAAAACTTTCCCGGTTATTCTTTTTATAACCTCTAAGTTTTCTTTAGCGAGTGCTGATTCAATAGCTGATAAAATATTCATAATGCATCTGAACTTTTTTTTCGAATTTCCTTATAACAAGTTTTGCAATTTTATTTCCAATACTCAGAGATGCTGTTGTTGTCCCGATTATCCCTCCACCGATTACTATTATGTCGAAGCATTTTTGTGTCATCAATTCTTCAAAGATATCGATGATTTATATACTTGAACTTTAACATTATCTGTGGTAAAATACAATCAAACATTTATAAATTCCGTGAAATAATTCTTATAAAATGATTCTGAAAAATTAGACAATTTAAAAATTAAACTCACAAGGATTCAGAATGAACAGCAAACAAAAATATGTAATCCTGATAGCTTCAATACTGATTGCAGCAGTGTTGATTTGGTGGCTGATGAGCGGAGGTGAAGTATTGTCAAAAGATGGAGTTTGGGTTGAACAGGAACTATCAGAATTAGATAAGGCTTTAGGATTAGAACCTCAAAAGATTTTTCAGGAAAAATTTATACTCGGTCTTTTACCGCACGCAGCAATTTTTTCCGGAGTTGTGTTACTTGCTTCGACGATTTTATTTTTCATATTCAAAACAAAAAAATAATGGAGAAAAAATGAAGACAATACTTAAAACATGCTTATTAATGCTGGTTGGATTTTCTTGTGCCTTTTCTCAAGGATTCAAAGTGAAAGCAACCGGCGAGCAGACTTTTAATTTTGAAGATAAAAGAAACCAGGTGAAATTTTTCAGCACAACACCGCTTGAAGATATTACCGGGATTTCTAACGGGGTCAAAGGAAAAGTAACTTTAAATGTCAGTGACATAAAAAACATGAAAGGGTCAATCAGCATTCCAGTAACTTCTTTAAAGACAGCAATTGATTTAAGAGATGAACATCTCAGAAGTGAAAATTGGCTGGATGCTGAAAATTATCCGGAGATATCTTTTACAATTAAAAAAGTTGACGATATAAAAGTAGAAGCCGATAATAAGTTAAACGCAAAAGTAACGGGTGATTTTACTGTTCACGGCGTAACAAAAGAAGTAGTAGCCGATGCATCTATAACATATCTTGATGCGAGCGAACAAACAGCACAATTTGCCCCGGGCGATTTATTAGGGGTTCAGGCAAAATTCAACATTTTACTTTCAGATTTTGATGTTGAGAATATGATAGTTGGTCAGAAAGTTGCAGACAATATAGAAATTACCGCAACACTCAGAGGATCAAACGCAAAGTAATATTAGCACATAACAGAAATTGAATCCGTAATCTTCTAAAAAGTTACGGATTTTTTATTTGATTATATTTCACACGTAAAAAATAAATCGTTCGATGAAAAAAATAATAACCATCTTCGGCAGTGCTAAACCAACACTCAACGATGAACAATACCTGACAGCATACACATTAGGTAAAAATCTTGCCTCAATGAATTTTGATATTTGTACCGGCGGATTTAATGGTATTATGGAAGCTGCTTCAAAAGGTGCTGTTGAGGGTGGAGGTGAAGCTTATGGAGTTACAGTTAATTTGTGGGGTGCAAAGACAAATAAATATGTAACAAAAGAAATTGTCTGCGATACTCTTTTCGAAAGAATAAATAAACTAATTGAGCTTGGTGACGGATTTGCAGTATTGCAGGGAGGAACCGGAACTTTACTTGAGCTTGCCGCAGTTTGGGAGTACATTAATAAAGATATGATGAAGTCGAAACCGGTTGCGTGTCACTCTTCAATCTGGAAGTCGATAGTTGAAACAATGAACTTGCAGATGAAATTTGAAGGCAGAAGAGTTGATGTTGTTAAACCTTGCAGCTCGGTTGAGGAGATAGTAAAATACCTGCACGAAAAACTTACGTGATTGTTACCCAATAAAAATATTCATCTATCCATAAAACTGAACAAGCTCTCCTTATTTAATCAAAAACGGGAAAGAAAAATTATTTATTCGGTGGAATTGGAAAGTAGCTAACCAAGTAATACTCTATATGAAAAGTGCTGGCATTCTTTATTTTGTTGATCAGTGAAAAACCCGCTTGTAAAGATTTCTTAAAGATTTCATTCCTTCCTCTCAAGAAGGCTTAAAGCTAGCTAAATGAACGCTTTTTTGGAAATGAATTTGGCTTAATAATTGAAAATGACGTGTTGCTTGGTGGATACATTTTTAATTAGTCGTTTGAGTTTCTAAAAATATATTTAATACTATTGTTCGCTTAACAAAATAATTAGGAGAAAACATATGAAGCGTGTGAGCTGTTCGATCATATTAATTATTGTATTTGGAATTACAACCATGTTTGCACAGGTTAATTCTAATTACGATGGTCCAAAACCAGAAGTAAGAGCTGGAGCCAAGTCGTTTATATTTCAATATACACCATTTCAAAGCAATCTTGAACCAGTTTATGTTGGTACCGTGAGCGTTCCTGATCAAGGATTTACTTCTATGGACCTGATGGGAGCTGGTTTTCGGTATTTCGTTACACATCAAATTGCAATTGCATTGGGTGTAAGTTTCGGAACGAATTCAAGCAGCCTGGAAACAGAAACAGGAAAATCGGAATCATCATCAACAATTGTTGGAGTTGGTATTGATGCAAATTACCACTTGATGTCTCTGTATGGTGTATCTCCTTACATAGGTGCAAATATTAATTTAAGTTCACTTTCTGCTACTGAAGAATTTACCCCGGATGGAGGCGCAACTGAAATTACTGATTATTCCGGAAGCGGTTGGGGAATCGCTGCTCAGTTTGGTTTTGATTGGTTCTTTACTGAAGGATTATCACTTGGTGGAAAATATTCACTTGGATTCAGAAGTCTTGGTGAGCCGGAAGTAACATCCGAAGGTGAAACTGAAACAGGTCCGAGCAGTACTTCCTTTGGCATAAGTACTTTCAGTGTACTTTTAAATGTTCATTTCTAAAAAAGGAAATAATTACCGGGATATAATTAATTATTGTGATGTATTTAACTGTTGAACAAAATATTCTGGAGAATATTTGCTTATTTGATACAGGTCAATATAGATTTGTCAGACTTTTTTAATTCAATTATTTATAAATAAAGAAGGATCTAAAAATGAAAAAAATTCTTGCAGTTCTTTTTGTATTACTTTTAGTTGCAGGATATACTAATGCGCAGGGAAAAATTGCTCTTGGCGTAAACGCTGGAATAGCTCTTCCAATGGGTGATTTCGGTGATGGTTATGACATGGGTTTTGGTGGTAATGCTTTATTCGCATACCATGTTAATCCAAATGTTGATGTTACAGGCTCAGCTGGTTATTTAACCTGGAGCGGTAAAGATGCACTTGATGGATCTACATTCAGCAGTATTCCTGTAATGGTAGGTGCGAGATATTTGTTCGGACAAGGACAATTTCATCCTTACATTGGTGCAGAATTAGGTATGCATTTCAGTAACTTTGATTATGAGTATGAACTTATGGGTGTAACCTATTCTGGTTCAGAATCAGATAGTTACTTTGGTTTTGGTGCTGGTGCTGGGTTCTTATATCGGGTTGGAAACAATATGGACCTCGATGTTAATGCAAAATTCAACAGCATTTCTTCAGAAGGTAGTGCTTCGAATTATGTAAGCGTTATGGTTGGACTCTTATTCGGTTTAAATTAATTTCTTAATTAAGTTCGTTTACAAGCAGTGCCTCGGCACTGCTTTTTAATATCCACTCTGGTATTAGCTTTAATCTTACTAGATGCTTCACTGATTATTCATTCAACATTTCATTAATTAATGATGATATCATAACATCAATCAAATTTGCTTTTGAGAACTTATTTCCCATAAGTTTCTATTGGCACTTTAATTTTTTACTCACAAAATAGGAGAATGAAATGAAAAAGTTATTTACCGTGCTGCTCGTCTTTGTTGCATTCACATCTATTTCCCTACCTCAAATGCAGATAGGTCCAAAGGCTGGGCTAAATATTGCAAGTATAGGTGGTGATGATGCGGATCAGATCTTAGGTGGTCAAAGTTTAGATTCAAAGACTGGTTTTGCAGGCGGATTTTTCTTTATGTATCAATTCAGTAATATGTTCGCTATTCAGCCCGAGGTTTATTATACAATGAAAGGTGCAACCTATTCAGAAAGCGGAGCAGACTTAACTATTTCACTTGATTATATAGAAGTACCACTTCTCTTTAAATTTCTGATACCGATAGAGGGTTCAAATATTAAACCCGCTATTTTTGCTGGTCCAGCAATCGGTTTTAATATGACGGCAAAATCTAAAGTGGAATATGAAAGTCAATCTCAAGAAAATGATTTGAAAGATGATACTAAATCAACAGAGGTTTCATTGGCATTCGGCGGCGGTCTTGGTTTTAATGTTGGTAAAAATGAACTTGGTGCCGATATAAGATATATTCTAGGACTAACTACATTCGATGATTCATCCGATCCGTGGGATTTAAAAAACAACGTAATCAACTTTAACGTCTATTTCGGATTCTCGATCCTTTAAAATATTTTTTTATCTCTGCACTAACAAACGGTGCAGAGATTCTTCTTTTTAAACTCATGCTTTTTCTCTTTATTTATCCTAATAATTATTTTTACGCTTAAAAATTCAAAGGATTATATATGCAATTTGAACGCAGTGCTGGCATTCTCCTTCATCCAACATCACTTCCCGGCAAATATGGAATTGGCGATCTTGGCAGTGAAGCATACAAGTTTGTTGATTTTTTAAAAGAAGCGGGACAAACACTCTGGCAAACTTTTCCACTTGGACCGACTGGTTATGGTGATTCTCCATATCAATGTTTTTCTGCTTTTGCAGGAAACCCGCTGATTGTCAGTCCTGATAAATTAATGAATGATGGTTTCCTTTCTATTGATGATCTGAAAAATCTACCACAGTCTGATCTTAGGAAAATTGATTACGGAAAAGTGATCGAGTTTAAAAAATCTTTATTGAAAAAGGCTTATCAGAACTTTAAGAGTAATTCACGAAACATCGAAAATGAATTTGAAAAATTTAGCAACTCACAAAAAAAATGGCTGGAAGATTTTGCAATTTTTATGGCTTGCAAAGATCATCACAACGGAGCGGCATGGAACAGTTGGGAAAAAGGTCTCGTGCAAAGAGATGAAAAAGTTTTAGCTGAGTGGAAGAAGAAATTAGCTGATGAAATTGAATATCATAAATTTGTTCAGTTTATTTTTTTCAGACAGTGGAATTCTCTAAGAAAATATGCAAACGAAAAAGGAATAAAGATAATTGGTGACATGCCGATATTTATTGCTTATGATAGCTCCGATCTCTGGTCAAATAAAAATTTATTCACTGTAGATGATGAAGGTAATTTAACTTTTGTAGCTGGTGTTCCACCGGATTATTTTAGTAAAACCGGACAACTCTGGGGAAATCCGCTTTATAAGTGGGATGAAATAGAAAAAGATGATTTCCTCTGGTGGCGTGAGAGATTCTCAAGTCTCTTTGAACTTGTTGATATTGTGCGTATTGATCACTTCAGAGGATTCGAAGCCTTCTGGAAAATTCCCGGTGGAGAAAAAACAGCAATAAATGGTAAATGGGTAAAAGCTCCGGAGACCACAAGCCGTTCGAATGCGTGGGCGAAGGCCGCGAGTCGCGTGCGGCGATGGCGCTGCTGGCGCAGCGTCCGGACTGGCGCGAGGACGCAGTGATCCAGCGCTTCGCGCGGCAGATCCTGCCGCAGCTAGATGCGGACGCGCTGGCCCTTGAGCCGTTGCTTGCATTGGACGACGAACACCGCATCCCCGCCGCGCTGTGGGAGCGCCTGCGTGCCCGCTTCGCTGCCTGAGCGGCTGCGCATCGCCGACCTGTCCGGCCGCCGCGTGGCGCTGTGGGGCTGGGGCCATGAAGGCCGCGCTGCCCGTGCGGCGTTGCGCGCGTGCCTGCCGCAGCAAGCCCTGACGTTGTTCTGCAGCGAGGCCGAGGCCGCGGAAGTGGCGGCGCTGGGCGATCCGCTGCTGTCCATCGAACATGCCGCCACGGGCGAGCGCCTCGCCGCATTCGACGTGGTGGTGAAGTCCCCCGGCATCAGCCCGTACAAGCCCGAAGCTGCGCATGCCGCGCAGCGGGGCACCCGCTTCATCGGCGGCACCGCGCTGTGGTTCGCCGAGCGCGCCGATGCCGCGGGCGAAGTGGCCAATGCCATTTGCGTGACCGGCACCAAGGGCAAGAGCACCACCACCTCGCTGCTGGCGCACCTGCTGCGTGCAGCGGGGCTGCGCACCGCCCTGTGCGGCAACATCGGCGTGCCGCTGCTGGAATTGCTGGACGGCCATGCCGATGCGTGGGCGATCGAGCTTTCCAGCTACCAGACCGGCGATGTTGCCGCTTCCGGCGCACGCCCGCGCATCGCCATCGTCACCAACCTGCACCCGGAGCACCTGGACTGGCACGGCAGCGAGGCGCGCTACATCGCCGACAAGCTGGCGCTGGTGACGCAGGCGAAGCCGCGCATCGCCGTGCTCAACGCCGCCGACCCGCTGCTGGCGAAGCTGCAGCTGCCTGGCAGCGACATCCACTGGTACGGCGATGGACGCGGCTGGCATCTGCGCGAGGACGCGCTGTATCGCGGCGAAGCTTTCATCATGGACACCGCCGCGCTGCCGCTGCCCGGTCGGCACAACCGCAGCAACCTGTGCGCGGTGCTGACCGCGCTGGAAGCGTTCGGGCTCGACGCGGCGGCACTGGCCGCGCGCGCCGCCAGCTTCCAGCCGCTGCCCAACCGGCTGCAGCCGCTGGGCGAAAAGGACGGCTATCTCTACGTCAACGATTCCATCAGCACCACCCCGATGGCCACGCAGGCGGCGCTCGACCTGTATGCCGGCCGCGACGTCGCGGTGCTGATCGGTGGCCACGACCGCGGCCTGCCGTGGGACGAATTCGCCGATGCCATGCGCGGACACGCGCCGCGCGCGGTGATCACCATGGGCCAGAACGGGCCGCGCATCCACGCGCTGCTGGTGCCGGTCGCCGCGCAGGCCGGTTTCGTGCTGGAAGCCGCGTGCGATCTGGCCGATGCGATGGACAAGGCGCGCGCGGCCCTGCCCGACGGCGGCGTGGTGCTGCTCTCGCCCGGTGCGCCCAGCTTCGGGCCGTACCGCAATTACGTCGAACGCGGCCGCCACTTCGCGCAGCTGGCCGGCTTCGACCCGGACGCGATTTCCGGCATCCAGGGCATGGGCATCGCCTGAGCTTGCTGCATGCCCGCAGCGGTGGGCGGTCGGCGTGTGCCGCGCAGCTCGAACCGCGGCGGGCAAGGCAAAAATTTCACGGGGGTTGAACCGGATTCGCGTAGCGTAAGCCGGTCATCCCTCCGGAGCCCCGCCATGCGTCGTTCGCTGCTCGCCCTCGCGCTTTCGTTCGTCGCCTTGCCCGCGTTCGCGGGGATGCAGGCCAAGCCGGTCGAATGGACGGTGGGCAAGGACCGTTTCAGCGGCTACGTGGTCTATGACGACGCCTCGGCGGCGAAGCGGCCCGGGTTGGTGATGGTGCCGAACTGGATGGGCGTCACCGAGGATGCGGTGGCGCGCGCCAAGGCGGTGGCCGGTGCCGATTACGTGGTGCTGGTGGCGGATGTGTACGGCAAGGGCCGGCAGCCCGCCAACGCGGGCGAGGCCGGCAAGCTCGCCGGCAGTCTGCGCGGCGACGACCGCAGCGCGCTGCGCGCGCGCATCGATGCCGCGGTGGCCACGTTGAAAACGCAGGCTGGCAGCGCGCCGCTGGATGCGGGGAAGATCGGCGCGTTCGGCTTCTGCTTCGGCGGTTCCACCGTGCTGGAGCTGGCGCGCAGCGGTGCCGAGCTGGCCGGCGTGGCCAGCCTGCACGGCGGACTGGCGCCGGGCGCCAAATCGGCCACCGTCGCGGCGGTGAAGACGCCGGTGCTGGTGCTGAATGGCGCCGACGATAAGGCGGTTCCCGACAGCGACATCGCCGCCTTCGAGAAGGAAATGGACGGCGCCGGGGCGGACTGGCAGTTCGTCGATTTCAGCGGCGCGGTGCACTGTTTCGCCGAGCCGTCGGCGGGCAGCGATCCCGCCAGCAACTGTCGCTACGACGAGCGCGCGGCGAAGCGGGCCTACAGGATGATGGCGGACTTCTTCCGCGAGCGGTTCGCGCTGTAGGGCAGCAGTGAGCC
>JAANMV010004147.1_pt1 | contig 11755 bp, 12 predicted proteins | sample 7279661 | NCBI WGS metagenome assembly JAANMV01 (sample SAMN14094540, study PRJNA606508) | bioreactor metagenome | isolation source: A lab-scale SPAN reactor treating ammonium-rich wastewater day 121 | place: Ireland: Galway | collected 2017-05-16 | reverse complement strand
CGAAGATGTCCGCGTCCCCGCACGGAACGTCCTCGGGGAAGTCAATCGCGGCTGGTACATCGGCACGACCACGCTCGACTTCGAGCGCTCCTCCATCGGTAATGCGGTCGGCCAGCGCCAGACGCTCGAGTACTACATGAAGTTCTGGAAAGAGAACCGGGGCCAGGCGGTCACGGGCAGCGCGAGCGCCAAGGTGAAGGACGAGTTTGCTGACCGCTGGATCGAGGCGGCGACGGCGAAGATGCTGAGCTACCGCGTCATCACCATCCAGGCCGAGGGCCGCGTTCCGAACCACGAGGCCTCGATCGCCAAGCTCTTCAACACGGAGCTCAGCCAGCGCATCGCGCGCACGGCGATGAAGCTCGTGGGCACGAATGCCCTGCTCATGGGCTCCGAGGCACCGATGAAGGGCCGGGCGCCATCGAGCTACCTGCAGACCGTCTCGAGCACTATCGCCGGTGGTACGAGCGAGGTGCAGCGCAACATCGTCGCGACCCGCGGCCTGGGCCTGCCCCGAGCCTGAGCGGATCCGTCAGTCTATTGAAGAAGGCCCGGGCAAATGCCCGGGCCTTCTCCGTGGTGTTCCGGTATTGGGCCTAGTTGCCAATGGGCGGGATGAACTGCTTGAAGGTCGCCGGCATCATCTGGGCGAGCTCATCGGTCGTCCACATCTTGTTGCCCTGGAGGACGACCTGCGGGGCGATGTTGTTGTAGAGCGTGATGCGGTAGCCGCTGACGCCGAAGCAGCGCCCGCTAATCCAGTTGCCCTCTTCGCTGGCCAGGTAGACGAGCGGCGGGGCGATGTTTGCAGGGTCCCGCTCCGTGCCCTTGGCCGCATCTGCGACCACACGAGTCGCGCCGCCGCCCGCGCGCTCCGTCGGGACCGTGTCAGTCATGCGTGTGGCCGCGCCGGGGCCGATCGAGTTGGCGGTTACACCGTAGCGGCCGAGCGCGCGTGCGCAGCTGAGCGTGAAGCCCCAGATGCCCATCTTGGCGGCCGCGTAGTTGGGCTGGCCCGGAGCGCCGAAGAGGCCCGACCCTGAGGTGAAGTTGATGAGCCGCCCGCCGTTCCGGGCCTGGCGCCAGTGGATCGAGGCGAAGCGGGTGGTCGCGAAGGTGCCCTTCATGTGGACCCGCACGACGGCGTCCCACTCTTCCTCGGTCATGTTGAAGATCATGCGGTCGCGGAGGATCCCGGCCACGTTCACGAGGATATCGAGCTGGCCCCATTCGTTCAGCGCGGTGCGCACCAGGTCTTCGGCCTGGTCCATGTCTGAGACATCGCCGTAGTTGGCGATGGCTTCCCCGCCGGCGGCCTTGATGTCGGCTACCGTCTGGGCTGCCGGGGAGTTGTCCTGGCCTTCGCCGGAAACGGAGACGCCGAGATCGTTGACAACGACGCGCGCGCCTTCTTGGGCGAATAGCAACGCGACTTCGCGGCCGATACCACGGCCAGCACCAGTGATGATGGCCGTCTTGCCTTCGAGCTTTCCTGCCAAAGCGGAACCTTCCTTGAGGGGGTGATGGCGGGAAAGCTTACGCGCACGTCAAGGATCGCGAAACCGCCGGAGGCTACCGGATGAGCAATACCAGCGCCACGAACACGCCGTAGGCGATCACCGTGATGCGCAGCCAGCGCCGCCCAAGCCGCCGCGCGATCCCCACTCCGTAATAGCCCCCGGTGAGCGCCCCGGCCGCCATGATGAACGCGGGGAGCCACTCCACCGGCCCGAATAACCCGAAGTACACGACCGCGACCAGGTTGATCAGCACCGAAAGGAATCCCTTGAGCGCGTTCGAGTGCTGGATGTCGTCTGGCAGGAGGATGCCAAGCACGGCCAGCGTCATTATCCCCAGGCCGGCGCCGAAGTAAGCGCCGTACATCGCCAGGAGCACGATTCCCAGGAGCAGTGTCAGCGGGACGTGGTCGCCTGTGCGTGAGGCCAGCCGGTGTGTTTGGGCGAACCGGCCAAGCGGGTCCTGGAAGGCCATCAGCCCACACGCGAACAGGATCAGGAACGGCACGATCGCGTCGAAGGCCGATTCCGGGGTCGCCAGCAAGATGGCCGAGCCCAGTAGCGCGCCGAGCACACTCGGGAGGGTGAACGCGACGATGCGTTTGCGCTGCTGGTTGAGTTCACCCCGGTAGCCAACGGACCCGCCGATATAGCCCGGCCACAGGGCCACAGTATTGGTGACGTTCGCTGTCTTGGAGGGGTAACCGGCCGCAATAAGCGCCGGGAAGCTCACGAGCGAGCCGCCCCCCGCAACGGAGTTGATTGCTCCCGCCGCGAACGCCGCCGCCGCCAATCCCAGGACCTCGATCAGTTCCATCCAGCAGGTGAAGGTGGCCCAGCCGGAACCTATGCGCCAGCGCCGCTAGCATGGTCGCGTGGAAAAGCCCCGGCTCACGTTCGACCTCGATGGCGTGCTCTGCCGCCCCCCGTTCGGCATCAATCCCGGTTCGGGCAAGCACAAACGGCGGGACGCCACGGGGAAGAAAAGCATGCTCTGGCTCACCGAGGGCTGGCGCTACCACGGCCGACGGCCGATGCCCGGCGCCGTGGAAGGCTTTCGCGCGCTCCAGGAGCAGTTCGATTGCGTTGTGGTCACCGCCCGCGGGCTGCCGGCCGAGTCACTCACCCGCGCCTGGTTCACCCGCCACTTCGGCTTCGTGCCCGAACTCCACATGCGGCCCTCATGGGAAGAGACCTCGGCCCGGTTCAAGGCTCGCAAGATGGCCGAGCTCCAGCCGATCGCCCATTTCGAGGACGACCCGTTCACCGCGCTCTGGGTGGTGGAGCTCGTGCCCGTCGTGTTCCTGGTCGACTGGAGGCGCAACCGGTGGGTTGAGGCGGAGCGAATCCGGCGAATCGGGACCCTGGCGGATGCGGTCCCGGTGCTGGAAACGGTCACGCCGGGCGGATAGCGAGCCGCTATACTCCCGCCCGATGGACCTCCGGCTGACAGCGGAACAGGAACGGCTCCGGGCCGAAGTGCGCGCCTGGCTCGCCACCGTCATGCACGCCGAGATCGAAGGTTTCCCGTACTCGGAAGAAGAAGATCCGGCCGCGCTCCGCGCCTTCAACAAGCTGCTGGCGTGGAACGGCTGGATCGCGCCTGCCTGGCCGCGCGAGTACGGCGGGATGGAGCTTGGCGCCGTCGAGCAATTGGTCTTCGGCGAGGAGATGGCCTACGCGCGCGCCCCGAACGGCGGTCGCGGCCCGGCCGTGGGGTACGCTGGCCCGACCATCATGCTTGCCGGCACGGAGGAGCAGAAACGCCGCCACCTGCCGGGCAGGGAGCCATCCCTGCCCGTTTTGCTGTCGCTGTCCGTGGGTGCTGGTACGATGCGCACTCGCGTGAATCCTCGCCCTGGAGGGTGTCATGGCATTCGTCGATGAAGCAACTGCGAAGGCCTATCGCGAGGCGTGGGATGCCTGGTCCAGGCAGGTCGAACACGTGCACCGGGTATTCCTCGAGGGTGAGCCAATTCGCCCCGACCAGATCAAGGGGCTCCTGAACCGCGAGGCGCGCGCGAAAGAAAAGTATGACGCCGCCAGGCTGCGCTTACTCGGCGTTGACGAAGCCCCGCCCGCCCCCGCGAACCCGGACGACAATCCCTTCAGATAGGCCGCTGCTGTGCGCCCCGGAACGCCATAACCGGCTATGATCGAAGCGTGGCATCACGTCGTGCAGCCGTAGCGTCGCTCCCATCCCGAAACACGCTGTACCTGATCTTCGGGGTGCTGGCGCTCATTCCGGTCGCCGCGTTCGCCATCGGACCGCTGACCAGTACGAGTTTCGACCTCCAGGGCCCGGCCGGGCCCTTCCTGGCTTTCTCAGCCGGGGTGCTCTCGTTTTTCTCGCCCTGCGTGCTTCCCATCGTCCCGATCTTCATTGCCCAGATCTCCGGGTCGAGCATCCAGAACGGGCGGCTCACCGCCGACCGGAAGGTGACCTTCAGCCACGCGGTAGCGTTCGTCACCGGGCTCTCCATCGTGTTCATCGCGCTGGGCGCGGCAGCCGGGCTCTTCGGTTCGTATTTCTTGCAGGACAACCAGCGCGACCTCGGACAGATCGCGGGGGCGATCCTCGTGCTGATGGGCGTACTCGTCATCCCGCCGCGTGGCCGCGCCGACCCTTTCCGTTCCGCCCTGATGCTCATCGGGCTGACCATCGTGTTCTTTTTCCTCGCCGAGCTTTCGGGCTTGAAGGACGACCGCGTGCGTCTGCTGCTGCTGGGCGCGGTGCTGCTGGTGGTGTGGGGGCGGTTCGCGGGCTACCTGCAGCTCACGCTCTTCTATCGAACGTACGAAGTGGGCATCGCCCGCAACCACAAGGTGGGGTATGCGCGTTCGGGGTTCGTGGGCGGCGCCTGGGCGTTAGGGTGGATTCCCTGCGTGGGGCCGATCCTGGGCAGCATCCTGACGCTGGCGGGCAATTCGGGCGAGGCACTCCAGGGGACCTACCTGTTGATGGCGTACGCGGCCGGCATGAGCATCCCGTTCCTCATCGCCGGGCTGGCCATTTCGGACGTGAACCGCTTCATGAAGAAGATCCAGCCGTACACGCCGTTCATCGAGGTGTTCAGCGGGATCGCCATCATCACGGTCGGAGTGCTGCTGCTGGCCGGCAACCTCCAGAACCTGAACGAATACTTCGGGTTCGCGGAGTTCAACCAGGGACTGTAGGGCAAGGGCGATACCTACCCGACCTCGCGGACGAGTCGCGCCATCGCGGCGCCGGTCACCGCCGCGAGAATTGCCGCCATGAGCAGCCCCGCGACGCCCCATACAGCCAGGTCGAGTGCGACCGGGGCATCGGCTGGCACCAGCGCGGGGCCGATGAAGGTCGGCGGCAGAGCGACGAACCAGGCGACCGCATTCACGGCGATCCACCTCCACGCGCGCGGCACGAACCGGTGGAGGACCAGCCACTGGGCCGTGCCGATGGTCACCAGGAGGAATGGCGCTCCCGCCACGCCGACGGCGATGGCGGCCAATGTGGGTGCGCCGAGGTCGTAGGCGGTGCTGGGGGCCATGCCCAGCGCCCACGAGATCGCTGCTGCGATGGCGGTGAGTCGCACCCACCGGGCGGTGACCGCTGGCTGCCAGCCGCGGAGGACGCGCCACTGGCTCCAGCCGAGCACGGCGCCTTCACCCGCGCCAGCCACGACCACCACCGCGGCGAGAGGCAGCGCTGGCAGCCCGAGCTTCCATCCGGTGAGCCAGGTGATGCCTGGCACTATGAACCCCAGGGCCTCGCCAGCGGTCACATAGGCAAGCCACTTGCGGCGGCTGAAATGCCCGGGCGCCGCGCGGTAGACGAACGAGGTTGCGGAATGGGCGGCGAGTGTCATGCATGCAGCGTGCCCGATGGCGCCGGCGACGGCGACGGCCGGGCGGCCCAAATCCGCTGATCCTGGTGGACCGGGCCGGGGTGATCGTAGCGGAGGCGCCATGCTACGCTGGAAGTCCTCGGCGCGTTCGTCTAGAGGCCTAGGACGCCGCCCTTTCAAGGCGGAGATCAGGGGTTCGAATCCCCTACGCGCTACCAGGAACTTGAATCTGGCGGCTCCCTCTCAGGGGGGCCGCTTTACGTTGAGTCACGTGATCCGTTGTGCCCGGTTCGGGGCCCGGCGCGCCCATCCCTCGTTCGGAGCCTTCCGAGGGCGCCGGGAGAGGGCCGTTCTGCGCGGAATTTGGACGCCAATACCTAACAGAGCAATGTATAGTGCTCCTATGCAAGCCGGAAACGACATCCGAATTGGCAAGGACCTCGTCGCCGCCTCGGCCATGCCCCTTGTCCTGGCCATCCTCAACGAGGGTGAGAGTTACGGATACGCCATCCTCAGGCGGATCGATGAGCTGTCTGGCGGGCAGATGGAGTGGACCGACGGGATGCTGTATCCGCTGCTGCACCGTCTCGACCGGCTCGGCTACGTCGAGGCGAACTGGGACTCTCCGCCGGGTGGCCGGCGGCGCAGGTACTACCGCATCACTCCCCGTGGCCTGACCGCCCTCACCGAGCAGCGCCGCCAGTGGGAGGTCGTCTCGGGCGCTCTCCAGAACGTTTGGCGCTCGTTCCAGGTCGCCAACTCAGCTCTCAGCACGGCCGAAGGGTAGCGGCCGATGGAATCCGCCGGCGATCCGGGCATCGAGGCGCGAATCAGAGAATGGAGGTCGTACCTCCAGCGCCGCCAGGCGATCCACCACGTCGACGTCGATGAGCTCGAGGACCATCTGCGTAGCCAGCTCTCGGACCTCGGAGCGGCTGGCCTCAGCGAAGACGAATCCTTCCTCGTTGCCATCAAGCGGATTGGCGGTGTGAACGAGCTTTCGCGGGAGTTCGCGCGCGAGCGGTCGAGCCAGCTCTGGAAGCAGCTCGTCCTCGGCGGCGACGAGGCTCGCGGGCACCCGGCTTCGCAGGGCGCCGGGCTCCTGGTAACGATGAGCTTCGCAATCGGGGCCGCCGTGATGTTCAAGCTTCCCGCGGTATTCGGGATCGACCCGTTCGCCTCGGGGACGGCCGATGGCGGGAATGGCGATGCCGAGGTGTCGTTCTACTTGCGGAATACCGCCCTCCTGGCGCTGCCCTTTCTTGTCGGCTTTTTCGCATGGAGGCGGGCTCTTCCGGTCCGGGTGGTCGCCGGGTTGGCCCTGCCCTTCATCGCGGCGGCGATCGTGGTCAATGTGTTCCCCTTCGACACCGGCGGCGACACGGAGCTGCTTGCGGCGATCCACCTTCCGATCATCTTGTGGCTGGTTGCTGGTGTGGCGTACCTGGGCGGCGCCTGGCGGGGCGATGCGCCCCGGATGGACTTCGTTCGATTCACGGGTGAATGGTTCATCTACTACACCCTCATCGCGTTCGGGGGCGTTGCCCTCAGCGGGCTGACCCTGGGGGTTTTCGAGGCCATTGGCATCGATGTGGAGCCCTTTATTGCTTCGTGGGTGCTGCCTTGCGGCGCGGCGGGCGCGGTCGTCGTGGTCGCCTGGCTGGTCGAGGCCAAGCAGAGCGTCATCGAAAACATGGCGCCGGTCCTGACCAGCGTTTTCACGCCATTGTTCGCCGTGATGCTCGTCGCCGCCATCTTCGGCATGGCGCTTACCGGCAATGTCGTCGACGCCGAACGCGACGTGCTCATCCTCTTCGATGTGCTCCTGGTGATCGTCGTCGGGCTGGTCCTGTACTCGATCTCGGCCCGTGATTCGGATGCGACGCCAACGCTCATGGACGCCATTCAACTGGTCCTGGTGGTGAGCGCCCTTGTGATCGACGTGTTGGCGCTGGCCGCAATACTCAGCCGTATCACGGAGTTCGGCTTCACGCCGAACCGGAACGCTGGGCTCGGACTCAACGTGGTGTTGCTCGCCAACCTCGTGTGGTCGGCGTGGCTGCTTTGGGCGTTCCTTCGCGGAAGGCGCCAATTCTCGGACCTGGAGCGCTGGCAGACGAGGTACGTGCCGGTGTACGCGGTCTGGGCGGGCATCGTGGTGGTTGTGTTTCCCCCGCTCTTCGGCTTCGACTGACGCCCCGTCTCCGGCGAGGCCAGGCGTTCCCCCTACTGCGCCCGATCGCGCGCGTGTTCGTTGGCCCATGCCGACGCTTCGACGCGGTTGCGGACACCGAGCTTGCTGTACACGTTGGCGAGGTGGCGGGCGACCGTCGCCCTGCTGAGCCAGAGCGCGGCGGCAATCTCCTCATTCGTGGCCCCGGAGACCGCGTGATTGAGGACTTCGATCTCACGCGGGGTGAGCGTCCTCCAGCCATCGCCGCCCACCTTGCGTGGGCCCCCCCGAACTGTGGGCCGCTCGGTTTCATCGAAGTCGTTCGCCAGGAAGCTTTGGGCCTCGCGGGTCACCGCATCATCCCTGGCCCATCGCTTGCCGGATCTAATGACAAGGCGGTGGTTGGGGATCAGGCGGGCGAGATCGGCGGCGGCCGTGTGGGGCATCATAGGGTCATCGGCGTTGTGAAGGATGAGACACTCGGCCCGCACCAGCGGCGCAAACTCGGAGAGGTCCGCGCGGTCGAGGAGCACCTTGAGCAATGCGCGGATATCCGCCGGATTGGTAGCCGAGACGAAGTACCGGACCCAGGCTTCGATGTCCGCCGCCTCGCCCCAGCCAATCGCGAACTGGAGGAAGGCCCTCCAGAACGTCGCAAAGTCGTGGTCCAGGAGCGCATATAAGGACTTCTGGGTGGTGAGGTCGTCGCGGCCCACGCGGAATGCCGGCTCGACAAGGACCATTTTCTTGACCCGCGGACTCCGGGCGGCGAGCACGATGCTATCGATCGTCCCCGCTGCCGCCCCATACAGCGTCATCAGATCGATCCCGGCGGCGTCCGCGACCGCCTCAAGGTCGTCGGCATACTGATCGAGGCCGTGCTCGACGCCCCAGTCGGAGAGGCCAAACCCACGCCGGTCGTACGAGACGATGCGACCGCCAAACGCCTGGCGGAGGGTGTGCCTCACAAATCCTGATTCGATGGTCTCCGGCCAGGGCGGGACGAAGATGACAGATGGCCCCGTGCCCCAGGATGTCCATGCAATGCGGGTTCCGTCGCGCGATGTCGCATACCGAATGGGGCCTCGCGTGGTCACGCTCCGGACCCCACTCGTACCGCCGGCGCGCAGCGTGGTCGTGCGAACATTCCGGGATTATAGCAACGAGTCAAGCCCGCGACGCGATGTGAGCGTCAGTGCCGTCGAATCGAGGTTGGCTTGAGGCCCGGGACCTGCAGTCTGGTCCCGGGCCAACCTGTGCGCGATGCGTTCAGCGATTCAGTTTGATCCGGTAGAGCGCCGGCTTTGGATCCGGGAAGATGAATCCGGACTGATTCACGACATAGAGGTACTTGCCAAGTCGCCCGGTGCCGAAGGCAAGCGTCACGGGGCCGAGGAGTCCATCCTCCTGGTCCGCGATGATTTCGAGGCTGCCGTCGTCGCCGACCAGGCTTAGCGTGCTGTTGAACCACGACGATACGTATGTGGCGCCTCTCCGGGAAACGGCGATGCCTTCGCACATGTAAAGCGCGGGGTGGCTTTCCAGCACAACCGCCATCTGTCCGGCGGACCCGTCCTTCTTGATGTCGATGCGGACCACGCGAGACTTCTCTTCGACGGTCACCAGCAGCGAGCGCCCGTCGACCGCCAACCCCCCGGCGCCGAGATTGACACCGAAGCCGAGGCTGCCATCTCCCGCCAGCAGTGGGTCCTGGGCCCAGAGTTCGGCACCGTCAGCGCCGTGCCGGACCCGCCAGATGGATCCCGTAAGCGAGTCTGAAATGTAGAGGTTCTTCTTGCGGTCGACCGTGATGCCATTTCCCGCGACGCTCCCCGGCACCCGGGAGACCGAGCCATCGCTGAGTATCCGATACACTCCCGAATTCGGACCGGTATCACCAGCGGTAGTAATCTCGGCCACGGTTGCGTAGACAACAGTGTTCTCCCTCCCGCCATGCTCAACAACTGCCACGCCGGTGAGCATGTCGAGTGCATCGTCGGCACCGAAGAAGGGCAACTGTGCCACAACGGTCTCCGTACCATCCGGGGCGAGTTTCCTCACCTGACCGAGCATTTGCATGCCGAAATAGATATTCCCATCCCGGTCAAATGCAATGCCCTTCGGGAACTCTCCCAGCGCAGCATCGAACTCCCGGACCAACTCCAATTCCATGGCATGGTTTCCTTTGGTGTCCTTTGCGTACCCCGTCTCACTGAAGGCAAATCCTGAAGCGACCATCAGGAGCGCCAGGACGACGATGAGCGACTTGCGAAACATGACCGTCTCTCCTTCCGGGTTCGAAGTCGAACCTGAAGGGCAGGCTAGGGGCGGGTCCTGACGCCCGCATCGACCGATCTATGCAAGTTTCCCCAGGGCGATGAGACGAGATATGTAGCTTTTGGGGGCCCGGAGTGTTGCAGGCCCGGACCCCGAATGTTTACCGGGCGGGTTCGCCGGGGTTCCGAAGCGGGCCGCGGCCGGTGTACTCTGCGGCGGGGGGCAGACCATGAAATATCGCGCATTGTGGGCAGGCGCCATGGCGGGGCTTGCCCTGCACCTGGGCGGCCTCGCCTGGGATGTCTACCGGCACTCCGCCGACTCGACCCTCGCCCAGCGCGAGGACGTGCTTTCGCTGGCCAACCCGAGCCACCTGATGATCGTCGTGGGCATGGCCGTCGTGGCCGCGTGCCTGCTGGGCGTTGCATTCGCCTGGCTCCAGGAGCGGAACGTTGGCGGAAGCGGCCCGGCGGGCGTGATGCTCCGGGGCATCGGCTTGCCGCTCATCGGCGTGGTGGCTGCCGGCTCGATCTGGCTGGCATCGCAGGCAGAGGACGGCGGGCACGCCCACGGCGATACGCTTGTGTCAGCCGACCATCTCCATCCTGGTGGCCTGCCTGCCGGCCACGACCATGCGCACGCGGAAGAGACCGGGGTCATCCTCGCGGTCATGGCCGCGGCAGGCCACCTCGGCGATGTAGTAGACGGCACGGCCCATTCGCACGACGAGCCGGAACCCGGTTCGATGGACGAAGGGAGCGCGCACCACCACGGCCAGGAAGTCCCGGTGACGGGTGAGCAATTGGCGGCGGCGTCCGAGTTCGTCGCGACGTTAAAGCAGCACACGGCACAGTACGAGGATGTCCGCGCGGCGATGGCCGACGGCTACGCGCAGATCACGCCGGACCTCCCCGGGATTGCGGCCCACTTCATCCGGGGGAACTACCAGCGGGACGGGCGCGAGATGGACCCGGAGCACCCGGAGGTGTTGCTGTACACAAAGCGGCTCGATGGCGAGTGGCGCCTGGTGGGCGCGATGTTCCTCGCCGAACAGATGACGGAGGAGCCGCCCAGCTACTTCGGCCCGCTGGACTCGTGGCACTATCATTCGAACCTGTGCTTCACCGCCGGCGCGGGCGTGCGCGCAGTTGCCGGCCGGGGCGACTGTCTGAACGGCGTATTTGTTGCGCGGACGGCATGGCACCTCCATGTCTGGACCGCGCCCGGCGGCAACGGCATTTTCGCGCACGACTACGCGCCGATATCACCCGGGGCGTTCCCCGGTGCGAGCAAACCGGCCGCGGCGGAGCTGCTCGTGCAGGCGCCATAGCCCGGGAGATTTTGCCAGGGGTTTACGCGGCTGGCGTTGGCGTTTCACATGCGGGGTTTAGAGTTGCTCATGCAAGGAGAAGCGAAGGCCCGCCCACTCTCCCCCACCCTTGAGCGCCGGCTAGCCGTCCCTGGCCAGCAGGCGTACGGCGGGCCAGCGTCATCCTCGTAAGAAGCACCGTCGCATGGCGGTCTCCGTCCTGGCGGCGCCAGACCCCCTCCCCGGGCTGGCGCTCAGCCACCTCTTCCGCGTATTTCCAGGCTTCAGCCGGTCTCTACCTCTCCAGTCCGAAGCCAAAAACCGAAGAACCCGCCGTTGGCCCGGCGGGTTCTTTCGTATGGATGGCGACAGGTTCAGTGGGTGATGGCCGGCGCCATCTCGTTCGCGGCCGCGACCCACGCCTGGACTACCGGGGCGGCGGGCGCCAGTGAGCCGCCAACCTCGGAGAGCTTTGCATGGAGGTTCTCCGGGTTGCGGGTGGCAAGCTCCTTCACCGTGTCCACCCCTGCGTTCTCAAGGAGGTCGGCCAGGGCCGCAGTGACGCCGGGCACGCGCATGAGGTCGGCGCGGTTGGCCCATTCGAGCAACTGAGAGGCATCGATACCGGTCTGTGCCGAGAGCGCCTTTCGTCCCT
>JAANMV010004146.1_pt1 | contig 11756 bp, 14 predicted proteins | sample 7279661 | NCBI WGS metagenome assembly JAANMV01 (sample SAMN14094540, study PRJNA606508) | bioreactor metagenome | isolation source: A lab-scale SPAN reactor treating ammonium-rich wastewater day 121 | place: Ireland: Galway | collected 2017-05-16 | reverse complement strand
AGAGAGAAGCCATCATCAGGCAGATATAGCCGCTGGGGCAGTAATCCGGGCAGCATAAGAGCCTCGGCTTCGCGCCGCCGAAGCTGGCGGGCCTTGTGTGGCGCGCCTTCACCATCGTCACGATCTGCTTTGACCCGCAGGAACGAGAAGCGCTGTTCATCAACGCTGACGGTTATGTCGTGCCGCTGGAGCCGCACCCGTACGAGCTGCGCCGACTGCTCGAACGCGCCGTCAGCCGGGAATACGGAAAAGTCTGCGGTACCGGCCAGTTTGCGATGCGCGAAGCGCGCATCGGCGTGCTGCGCAACCAAGGCTTGCTCAAGCGCTGGGTGGTTTACCACCTGGAGCAGCCCGCCCACTACGCCAATGAGCCAGCCGCTTGGAAAAGCTATGTGGAAAGCGAACTGACCGAGGAACAACGCGGCATCGAGGCGGCGGCCGAGGCAATGGCGCACCTGGTGCGCGTGCCTTGGACGGAGGGGCCAGAACCGTGCGCAGCCCACGCGCTTGAGGACCGCCGCGCCGAGCTGATGGCGCAGTACCGGCGCCGCAAGGCTGAGAACGATGCCGTAAACGCCTGGCTTCGCGGTGACGTGCCCGCTGCACCGCTGCTGCAAGCACTCGCCGGCTGAGCGGGCCACAAACAAAAACGCCCCCGGCTGCAACCGGAGGCGTGGGAGAAATCAAATATGCATGCCGAATCTATGCCATGCCCGGTGTTCGCGCAAGCCTTGCGCGCCCTCTCTGACCGCGAATCAAATCCCCCTTTTCGGGGGTATTTGATTCGCGCCCTCGAAGGGCTTGCGCGCCTGGTGCACCAGCGCTACAGTCTGCCCGTCGCTGCAAATTCAGCGACCGGGTTTGGCGACCCGATCAGTAACAGGCGCACAGGCGCCCATACTCTCATTGCAGGCGCTTTTTTTGTGCCCGCAGTGCCGTGTTATGGCGGTCGTGCGTGGGAGACCGAAAGGTCTGCCGGGTTCCTGTTACCCCGGTTCGCCAACCTGCGCACGGCTGCCACCCATAACTGTTTGGCGACGGTTTGTGGCAGCTCCTCACCAGTAACAGGAGCTCCACCCATGAAGCACCCGCACGCCCTCAATCCGTCCGCAATTCAGCAGCACGCCGATGCCCTGAAGGCCCGCGCCTTCGCCGCCCTGCGCGCTGATTCGTCCCTTTCCGTCCGCCTGCGCCGCTACAACGAAGCGATGGCCAAGGCCCGCGCCCTTGAAGCGATCGGGGGTGCGCAATGAGCAGCCTCAATCAGTTGGTCATGACGCACGGCGACCAGATGATGAGCGCCGGCTATGCGCTGGAAACTCTCGCCGATCTGCTGGGCGGCGACGGGAGCGAACATCATCTGTCAGCGCAGGACTTGAACGGCCTTCGTCACGCCGTGCGTGCCATCGGCTGCTATGCATTGGCGGCCGGCGCAGAGCTACACCAAGCAGCGAGCCAAGGGGGTGCCCTATGAGCGCCACCCGACTTCGCACCGAGGCGCAGGACTTTTGCCACTTCCAGCGTGGCGCGCTTTTCTCGGTCAACAAGGGCTTCGACGTGATCGATGCTCTTGAGCATGCATCCTGTCTGCTCGATATCGCGAACAAGCTCACCTTGAACGTCGCCTGCGACACAGCCGGCTCTACCGAGGCGCATGCCGCGCAGCACCTGGGCGAGATGGCCAAGGCGCTGGTTGATGCGTGCATTGGCGGCGCCATTACCGGCAAAAGGGGTGGCGTATGAGCGAGAGAAAGCCCAAGCGGCCAAGCTTTGCCGAGGTGAAGCGCGCTTCCCAGCTGGCTATCGACCAAGTGCTGTCGCACTGGCTGCCCGGTGGCGTGCGGGTGGACGGCGGCAAGGAGTACACCGCGCCCAACCCGACCCGCGTCGACAAGCGTGCCGGCTCGCTGAAGGTGAACATCGCCAAGGGCACTTGGTGCGATTTCGCGACCGGCGACAAGGGCGGCGATCTGATTGACCTGGTGCGCTATCTGGACGGCGGCAGTGAGGTGGATGCCTGCAACAAGCTGGCTGACTTCCTTGGCGTTACGCCAGGCACTGCCAGCGCCAGCGCGCCGGCCAGCAGCAAGCCCAAGGCGCCCGAGTGGGTGCCGGTGCTGCCGATTCCTGATGAGGCCATGCAGAAGGTTCCCAAGCAGAACGGTAAGAATGGCAAACCATCAAAGGTGTGGATCTACAAGAACGCCGATGGCAAACCGCTGATGGTGCTGTATCGCTTCGATCTGCCGCCAGGCTCAAAGCCAAACAAGGTGTTTTCTCCTCTGACCTGGTGCAAACACTCGGGCAATGGCGCGCTGTCCTGGCGCTGGCGGGGGCTGCCCGAGCCGCGCCCGCTGCTGCGCCTCGATGAACTGGCGCAAAAGCCCGCTGCGCCGGTGGTGTTATGCGAAGGCGAGAAGTCCGCCGATGCCGCCGCCGAGCTGCTGCCGCACTACGTCGCGACCTGCTGGCCGAACGGGGCGCAGTCCCACCACAAGGCAGACTTTGCGCCGCTGGCCGGACGCGATGTGCTGCTCTGGCCAGATAACGACGCGGGCGGGCTGAGCTGCATGCAGGCCATCGCCGGCCAGCTCCAGCAGCTTGGCGCTACCGTTCGCACGGTTGCAATCGAGACATTCGCACCGGCAGACGGCGAAGACGCCGCCGACGCTCTGGCCGCTGGCTGGACCGCCGAACGGCTGGCAGAGCTGGAGGCCAGCGGACGCCTATTCGCCAAGGCTGACATCGCTCCGATGCCGACGCAGGCGGAAAAGCCAGCTGCCGCGAAGAAGGACGCTCGCAAGCCAAAGCAGGCAAGCCGGTCTGGTGGGTTCAAGGTGAAGGCCGATGGTGTGTACTTCGCCGGCGACGATGGCGAATCTCGGATGGTCTGCTCTCGCCTCGAAATTCTGGCACGCACTCGCGACGAGAAGGGCCATAGCTGGGGCCTGCTGGTGGAGTTCGACGACCCGGACGGGGCGCCCAAGCGCTGGAACATTCCGGCGCGCTGCATGGCCGGCGAGTTCTCGAAAGAGGTGTTGGGACCGCTGGTTGATATGGGGTTGCGCCTGGCGCCGACCCGCGACGTGCGCCATTCCCGCAACGACCTGCAGAGCTATCTGCAAAGCTACGACAGTGGCGAGCGTGCGCGGCTGGTTAGCCGTCTTGGCTGGCACGGCGCGGCCTTTCTGCTGCCCGATCAGCAGATCGGCGACAGCGATGAACGCCTGCACTTCTACGAAGCCGGCGCGCAGCTCCCGCCGATCAGCCAGGCCGGCACGCTTGAGGAATGGCAGCAGCACATCGGCACGCTGTGCGTGGGCAATCATCGGGTCGCCTTTGCGGTGTGCATCGCGATGGCGGGGCCGCTGCTGCATCTGCTGGGCCTAGAGTCCGGTGGCTTTCACTTCTACGGCGTGAGTTCCAGCGGCAAGAGCACGACCGGACGCGTGGCGTGCTCGGTGTACGGCCCGCCTGCGTTCGAACGCTCGTGGCGCTCGACAGACAACGCGCTTGAATCCATCGCCGCGGCGCACTCGGACGGGCTGTTGGTGCTGGATGAAATCAGCCAGTGCGACCCACGCATCGTCGGTGAAACCGTGTACATGCTGGGCAATGGCATCGGCAAGGCCCGCGCCAATGACCGGGGCCAGTCAGGCCGGCAGGTACAGGAATGGCGCTTGCTGTTCCTCTCCAGCGGGGAATACACCCTGGCGCAGCACATGGCCGAGGCGAACAAGGAGCTGAAGGCCGGCATGGATATTCGGATGCTCGCCGTCCCTGCCGACGCCGGCAAGGGCCTCGGCGTGTTCGACACGCTGCATGACTTCGACAGTGGGCAGGCGTTGGCCGACGAGCTGAAAGCGCGGGTGGGCATGTACTACGGCACGCCACTGCTGGCCTTCCTGGTGGCGCTGTGCAATCCGGCCAAGCAGCGCGGTTATCTGTCCATCATCCGGCGAAGCCTTGAGCAGTTCGCGCGCGAGGCGCTGCCGGCCAGCGCAAGCGGGCAGGCGCACCGCGCCGCTACTCGATTCGGGCTGGCTGCCGTGGCCGGTGAACTGGCGACGAGCCTTGGCGTCACGGGCTGGCCTGAGGGCACCGCAACGGCTGCGGCGCGCGCCTGTCTGGACGCTTGGCTGGCTGAGCGTGGCGGCGCTGGAAACCTCGAAGGTGAAGCCATCGTGCAACGGCTGCGCCTGGTGGTGGAACGCTATGGCGAAAGCCGCTTCACGCGCTGGGACGGTATCGCCGCGAAAACCGATGACCACGCCCCGCGCACAGGCGACCGCCTGGGCTTCCGCCGAACGATAGAACACGGCTGCGGCGATCAGCTTTATACCAGCGTGACCTATTACTTCCTTGCAACGGCCTGGCGTGACGAAGTGTTCAAGGGCATGAACTTGCGCAACGTGAATCGGGAGTTGGTCAGCCGGGGGATTCTTGAGCGTGGAAGCGACGGCAAGGCAGCACAGGCACTGACGCTGCCTGGTATGCCAAAGAGCCGGGCCTATGTGGTTAGCGCGAGCGCACTACTTACCGATGCAGCCGGGGCCGAGGCTGAGCAAATAGCCGCCTGATAACCCGGAGCTGCATAGGAGTGCGCCGGCCCCGCTTGGGCTTGGCCAGCCCCTTAAACCATCAATTCCTACCTCTCTGGAAGTGCACAATGAAAATCAAGAAAGAGCATCAAGACAGCCTCAACACTGCTCTAGAGGCTGTACAGGCAGCAGCTGAAGAAGTTGCCCGCGTTGAAACTCGCCGCCAAAGCGTTACGGCACGCATGGATGAACTGCGCGAAGAGGCAGCCGGTTATATCGATCGCGCCAAACAGGCGGAAACTCAGGCCGCCAATGACCTGGCCGCCGCTATCGCCAGCGACGCACCCCCCGAAACCCTGAAGGTATTGGAGGAGCGCATGGCAGCCGCAACGTCTGCACTTGCCGAAGCCCGGCAAGGAGAGGCAGACGGCGCGAGTCTCCTCGGGGCGCTGGCGAAGCAAGTTGAGGCGCTTACTGCCAAGCTGGACGAGGCAGCCGAGGGCCACCGGGTTGCAAAGTTGAAAGCCGACCGGGCACAGATTGCGATCTTGTCTGAGCAGTGGAACGAACTGGTCAAGCTCATGCTACCCATTGGCGCTGAGCTGGCTGGACTGCTGCCAGGCGATAGCGGCTACTACCGAACCCACGAGATGAAAATCCCGAACTTCGTAGGCGATGGCTACTTCACCCGCCGCGATCTTCTTGACGCTGGCAAGTCGGTGCCGGTACAGCAATGAGCACCCGTTATCGCGCCTGCATCCGTCGCCTGCTGCGCAATGGATTCGAGACCCGGCAAGGCCATACCGTTATCTGGCAAGCCATCTGCTGGGATGCCATGAAGGCAGGCGCGGACCACGCCGTGATTCGCCCACTGTCGACCGAAGCCCGTGCGGCATGGGTGAAGGGTGTTCTTTCTAAGGAGTACCCGGATCGAAGCTATGAGGCGTTCAGCTACCTGCTGGCCGATACGGTTGATGCTGAGCAGCTGTCCGCCTTCGAATCAATGGCAGTGGATGCGATCACCCGTATGGAGCTGGCGCAGCGCTACGCTAACCACGCCTGAAGCTGTTCAACTGCAACCGCTGGCGCGCTCAACGTCAGCGGTTTTTTATTGTCTTCCCGACACATTCTGTGTCCGAAGTGTTCCGCTTTCCCGCGCTACCACGGAACACCATAGGTGTTCTGAACACCAAGTGTTCCATCTGCGCGGCGTTTGTGTTCCTTCGCTACAGGCCCCGCCATTGCTGGCTTTCAGTGATTTAGGAACACCAAGAACACCAAGAACACCGGATATAGCTAGGAAACCAAACTCGCATCCCCTACACCCCGACTATCAGGCAGCCAGCAGCGTGGGCGTGCGCTCGGCGTGTTTTACGATCCGACTCCACGCCGAAGGTACAGGCGCCAGACTCACCACCTCAGGCAAGCAGCGGGGGCCCCTGGACAGGTGGGTAAGGTACGGGTAATTCGTGCCCCGCTTTTTGGCTAGTGGCTGAACCTGCAACTTAGTTAACTGGTTAAACGGGTTAACACTGCAATGCAGAGGTTAACCATTAGAATTCTTCATAGACGATCCAGCCCACCGCCCCCTTGGTGGCCCGTGTTGGAGACGTCGCGATGACTCAGGAATCAAGCGAATAAGGGGCAAGCAGGCCCCGCCCTGTATGCCAGCGTGTATGCCTTTGCAATCGTGAATTTGAAAACCTCCTACAGATCAATCACTTCCAGAACAGGTTAGAGGCCCGCCGGAGCGCCATCTCTCCCGTCGCTGGTTTGCCTGAAGCCAGCGACGCGCTCAGCAGCACTTCTTCCCGTTCCCGAACGCATCACCCGTCGCATCGCGGCCGGTGCGCTCATGCACGCCGGTGCGCGACCATGGCGTCACCTTGCGTGCCGCTTAGTCGGCGCTGCAGACGCGATTGCGGCCCTGGCCTTTGGCCTCGTACAGCGCGCGGTCGGTGCGGTCGATCAGGCTGGCGACGGTTTCGCCGGCGTTCAGCTGCGCGACGCCCAGCGACAGCGTGATCGGCCCCACCTCCGGGTGCGGCGAACGCTCGATGCGTGCGCGAATCCGTTCGGCCTGCTCCATCGCGGCACGCAGCTCGCAGTGCGGCAGGATCACCATGAATTCTTCGCCGCCCCAGCGCACCACGCCATCGGTCGCACGCACGCAGGCGCGCAGCAGGCGCCCGACGCGCTCCAGCACGCGGTCGCCGGCCGGGTGGCCGAAGGTATCGTTGATCGCCTTGAAGTGGTCGATATCCGCCAGAATCAACCCAAAGGGCGCGCCACCCTCGCGCGCGCCGATGTAGGTGCGCTCGAGCAGGCTTTCGCCGCCGCGGCGGTTGTACAGCCCGGTCAGCGCGTCCAGCGAGGCGGCATCGCGCAGCGCCTGTTCGTGGCGCACGCGCGCCGTCAGGTCGCGGATGATGCTGACGAAGTGGGTGCGGTTGTCGTCGCGGCCACGCACCGGCGAGATGGTCTGGTCGGCGTGAAAGATGTGACCGTTGCGGTGGCGGTCGGCGAAGGTCGCATGGAATGGCTGGCCGGCTCGCAGGCTCTCGTAGAGGCTGGCGTAGAAGGCGTCGTCGTGCTCGCCGGAGCGCAGGAACGCCGGGGTGCGACCGAGCACTTCAGCCACCGAGTAGCCGGTCATGGCCTCGAAGGCCGGGTTGGCGAACTCGATGACGCCGTTCTCGTCGGTGATCAGCACCGCGTCATGCGAGACAGCCAGCGCCTCGAAGAGCAACTGGCTGGTGTTCTGCGCCGCGACCAGTTCGGAGAAGCCGCGCTGCACCGACACGTAGTGGGTGACGGCTCCCTGCGCATCGCGAATCGGCGAGATGTTCCATTCGACCCAGTACGGCTCGCCGTCCTTGCGGTAGTTGACCGTCGAGCCATGGAAGAAACGTCCGTCGCGCAGGCACTGGCGCAGCTCGTCGAGCACGTCGCGATCGGTCAGCGGGCCTTGGAGGATGCGTGGCGTCTGCCCGACCAGCTCCTCGGCGCTGTAGCCGGACAGTGCACAGAACGCGGCATTGGCATAGAGAATCCGCGGGCCGTGCGGGGCCGGCTGCGCGTCGGTGATCAGGACCGAGTTGAAGGCCTGCTCGACTGCCTGAAGCAGCAGCTGCGGCGAGATTGCATCGGGGATGGCCTTCATGGCTTCACTCTGGCGGCAGGAACAATGTGCATTCTAGAGGCAGGCCACCGTGACGCACTTGATCGACACGCACCTGCCACTCATCCATTAGGCGTAGTCGAAGCGCGCCGCGGATTAATCATCCACTGCCCTGCAAGCCCGCACGGCCTGCGCTCAGCGACGATGGATCGCCCGCGCGGCGTTGAGGATGCAGCGCGTCAGCTCCGGCACCGAGAACTTGGTGAGAATCTCGTTGGCGCCCACCGCCTTCGCCCGGTCGGTGCTGATAGTGCTGTCCAGCGAGGTGTGCAGCAGCACATAAATGCCGGCGTAGGTCGGGTGCTGGCGCAGCGCCTGGGTGAAGGCGTAGCCGTCCATCTCCGGCATCTCGATGTCCGAAACCACCACGTTGATTTCCTCCGGGCCGCCATGCAGCTCATCGAGCTTGGCCAGCGCGGCGCGCGCGCCGGTGACGGCGTGGCAGGTCACGCCCAGCTGGCCCAGCGCGGCCAGCGACATGCTGCGGGCGACCTGGCTGTCGTCGACGATCAGCGCGCGCGTCTCGGTGAGCAGCTGCGCATCCTCGACGTCCAGGTCAGACAGATCGGCTTCGGCCGAGGCCGGCGAGATGTTGTGCAGCACCTTTTCGATATCCAGCACCTGGATCAGCTCGCCATCCACCTCGGCGGTGCCGGTGATGAACGAGCGCCCCTTGGCGCCGTAGGGCGGCGGCAGGATCTTCGAGGTGGCGCAGCTGACGATCCGCGCCACCGACTGCACGTGCAGGCCGTGCTTCTGCCGGCTGATCTCGGTGACTACCAGGCAGCCGCCGCGCGGGTCCTCCAGCGGCGCCATGCCGATCGCCTGGCTCAGATCGATCACCGACAACGGCTCGCCGCGCAGGGTCGCGACGCCTTCGATGTGCGGATGCGCCTCGGGCAGCCGCGTTAGCCGCGGCATCGGGATGATCTCGCTGACCTTCAGCAGGTTGATCGCCATCTGCTTGCCGCTGCGCAGCGTGAAGAGAAGAAGCGACAGTGAATCGGCGGTGTAGGAGTTGCTCATGTCTTGCCCTGCGACTGCGTTGGCCGATGGCCGTTGCGCGGGTTATCGGCACGCCTTGGATTTCTTGCAGTCCGCCGATGCGCTTTGCCTGCCGTTCGGCGGCTGTCATCTGCCGGACGATGAATGGTCGGCAGCGCATCATGCCTCAATGTCACAATGACATCATCGTCCAGCCCTACCCCGCGCCACCACGAGTCCACCTCCATGCACGCCGACATCCGCTATTCCGTCATTCTCGAACGCACCGGGCAGACCCTGCTCGCGCAGGCCAATCTGCAGCAGCTCGAGGCCTTCTGGGACGCCCACGATGCGGAGTACGTCGGTCTGCGCATCGAGGACGAGCAGAGCCGCCACGCGCGGGTGATCGTCACCGACCAGCTGCCCGCCGAGGAAGACGCCGATCTGGTGTGACGGCGGCGACTAGCGAATGCCCAGCCAGCGGTCCAGTGCGACCCGGCCGGCGCCGCGGCCAATCAGCAGTAGCAGCAGTGCCGCCCAGCTCAAATGGGTCGGCCAGGCGTCGGGGTAGACGAACAGCTGGATCACCAGCGTCATCAGCAACAACGCCAGCGCCGACAGCCGCGTGAACAGACCGAGCACCAGCAATAGCGGAAACAGATGCTCGGCATAGGCCGCCAGGTGCGCTGCGATAGACGGCGGTAGCAACGGCAACGCGTATTCGCTGCGAAACAGCTCGAAAGTGGCCGGGGTGATGTTCAGCACGCCGCTCACCTTGGTGCGTCCGGAGAGCAGGAAGATCGCCGCGATAGCCAAGCGTGCCGTCAGGCTGAGCAGCGAATCGCCGAGCAGCTGCTGCAAGCGCTGCGCGACCCCGTTCCATTGTTGACGCAGACGCAGCGGCACGCTGTGCATGGTGTTCATGGCGGTTTCCTCAGGTGGCTTGCGTCGATGGCACCAGCGCGGCGAACGCGCCCGCCGCCAGCAGCCGGCCGAGCAGGTCGTTGAAGTCGAGTTCCGGCTGCACCTGCAGCGCCAGTTCCGATGCCCGCTCCAGCGACTGGCCAGCGGCGCAGGCATCGAGAAAGACACAACCGGCGCGCTCGAGTGACTGCCAGCCGATACGGCCGGCACTTCGGCTCAGCAGCACCCCTTCGCCCTGCCAGACCAGCGCCGTTGGCACCTCGCGCTGCTCGCGGGTGCAGCTCCAGATGCTGTATACCGGCAGCCCGGCGAACCACCGCCAGCGCAGCGCAGCGCGCGGCACGAGCGGTTGCCGGGCCAGCTGCCCCGGGTTCTGTGCCGCCAAGGCGGCGAGGGCCACAACGGGTTGTTCCACGGCGCTGAATACCTCTAACCAGAGCCGGTCCAGCTGCGCGACGCCAGCCAGATAGGGAAGCGCTCGCGCCGGTTCGAAACCCTGCAGAAAGGCCGGAAAATCCTCACCGTATTCGAGCAGCGGGCCACTGCGCGGCGGCTTCTCGCGCGCGTACAGCGCCGCGGCAGCGGCAAACCACTGCGCCCCCACCAGCCGTTCGACGGCAGGGAAATTGGCGCGCAGCGCATCGACGCAGCCCTTGATCAGCGTGTTGCGATACACCGCGAAACCGGGCTGCGCGACCAGCTCAGCGAGCGCGCCCGCCGCACTGCCGGGCGCGTCGGTCAGCGCCGCGACGAAGGCGTCCTGAAATGCCGCCAGCGAGCCGTTCATTGCCAGCCCCCCGCTTCATCGAGCACCTGCTGGGCACGGGTGCGCTCGGCCAGCAGCGTCTCGAAGGCCGGCAGCTTGTCGTCGCGCTCGATAAGCGTCTGGCGCGGGCCGATACGCTCGATCAGTTGTCGATAGAGTCCCCACACCGCCGCGTCCACCGGCGCATCGTGGGAGTCGATCAGCAGCGCGGACGCGTCATCCTGGCTGTGTCCGGCCAGGTGGATCTCCATGATCGGCGCGGCCGGAAAGCGCTTTAGATAGGCCGCCGCATCGAAACCCAGGTTGTGCGCGCTGACCTGCACATTGTTGACGTCCAGCAGCAGGCCGCAGCCGCTGCGTTGGCTGAGTTCGGCGAGAAAGTCGATCTCGTCCCACTCGTGCTGCTCGATGCGCAGGTAATGGGCGGGATTCTCGATGGCGATGCGCCGTGCAAGCACCTCCTGGGTCCGCTCGATGTTCGCGGCGATTCGCCTCAGCGCCGCCGTCGTGCGCGGAAACGGCAACAGGTCGGGATGGTAATGGCCGCGCCAGCTCGACCAGGCCAGGTGTTCGGACATCAGCGCCGGCCGCACACGCTCGGCCAGCGCCTTGAGTCGCTGCAGATGCGTCTCGTCCGGTGCACAGTCGGCGGCCAGCGACAGCGACACACCGTGCAGCGACAGCGGGTACCGCGCGCCCACCGCCTCCAGCCAGTCGAGCCGCGGACCACCGCCGACCATGTAGTTTTCCGGGTGGACCTCGAACCACAAGCCGTCCACCACGTAGGCGCAGGCGTCCGCGTAATGCTCGGGTTTGAGCCCGAGCCCTGCTCCGAGAATCGTCATGGTCGGCACCGCTGCACTCAGCGCTCGACCGGGGTCAGCGAGCCCATGCCCTTGGGCGTCTCGATCGAAGTGCAGGTACCGGCCGGCACCAGCTTCCAGGCGTTGCCCTGGTAATCATGTTTGGCAGTACCGGCGCAGCTGGTGCCGGCACCAGCCTTGCAATCGTTCTGCCCGGCCAGCGCGACGCCATAGCATTTTTCCATGTCGCCTTTGTCGCTTTCGCCAGCCTGAGCGCCCGCGGCGATCGAAGCCAGGGCGAGGACGGCAGCCGCAAGGTTGAGAGTTTTCATGTTGGGTTCTCCGCAATCGTTGAGCGGCCATCGGCGAATCTGCAGATGGCTCGTCAGGTAATTCGCGGCACCAACGACCCCGGTTACAGCGCAGAAGAATTTATTTCGAGATTTTCCAACTACACCTATCTGACCATCCCCGACGGGCGGCACGCCCACGATGGTTCCTTCTGTAACCAGAGCAGCCGATGGAACGAACTACCTCTCAGGAGACACTCCAGGCCC
>JAANMV010004145.1_pt1 | contig 11759 bp, 10 predicted proteins | sample 7279661 | NCBI WGS metagenome assembly JAANMV01 (sample SAMN14094540, study PRJNA606508) | bioreactor metagenome | isolation source: A lab-scale SPAN reactor treating ammonium-rich wastewater day 121 | place: Ireland: Galway | collected 2017-05-16 | reverse complement strand
GCGGTGATCGAGCGCACCATGATCCGCCCGCTGCTGGGCGAGCCACCCATCTCGGTGTTCATGGTCACCGTGGGCCTGGCCTCGGTGCTGGTGGGCCTGGTCGAGATGATCTGGAGCGCCGACCAGCGCCGCCTGCCCGACTTCATGCCCACGCAGCCCATCATGGTGGGCGACGCCTTTCTGGCGCCCAAGGTGTTCTGGGGCGCGGTGATTGCGGTGGTGTTCATCGCCGCCGTGCTGCTGGTGTTCCGCTTCTGGCGCGGCGGTGTGGCGCTGCGTGCCACGGCCAGCGACCAGGCCGCCGCGTATTCGGTCGGCATCAACGTGCCGCGCGTGTTTTCGCTGTCCTGGGTGGCCTCCGCCATGCTGGCGGCCATCTCCGGGATCATCGTCGGCTCGATCGGCGGCATCTCGTCGAGCATGGGCGTGTTCGGCCTGTCCGTGCTGGTCGTGGTGATCGTCGGCGGGCTCGACAGCGTGCTCGGCGCACTCATCGGCGGCTTGTGCATCGGCCTGGTCGAAGCTCTGGCCGGCGCCTACCTGGGTGGCGAATACAAGCTGCTCGCCACCTTCATCGTGCTGGTCGGCATCCTCATGGTCCGCCCTTACGGCCTGTTCGGCACCCACGAGATAGAGAGACTCTGATGCGCATCGGAACCCTCAAGGAAACCTACGTCGCCGACGCGGCGCTGTTCGACTCGCGCACGCAAAAGGCGTGGTTGGCCGTGGCAGCCGCCCTGCTGGTGCTGTTCCCCTTCATGGCCAGCGACTACTGGCTCTACCTCGCCTGCCTGGTCAGCATCAATGTGGCCAGCGCCACGGGGCTCAACATCCTCACGGGCTACACCGGGCTGGTCAGCCTGGGGCAGGCCGCCTTCATGGGCCTGGGCGCCTACACCGTGGCCATCCTGCAGGCCAAGGTGGGCACGCCCTTCCTGCTCAACATCCTGGCGGGCGGCGTGGTAGCCATGCTCGGCGGCATCGTCGTGGGCGTGCCCTCGCTGCGCGTCAAGGGGCTGTACCTGGCGATTGCCACCATCGCAGCCTCGTTCATCGCGCACTTCCTGTTTGCCAACCTGAAGTTCACCGGCGGCACGGGCGGCCTGAGCGTGCCACCAGCCAGCCTGTTCGGCATGCCGCTCGACACCTCGTTTCGCCTCTACTGGCTGATCGTGCCGGTCACCATTCTCATGCTGCTGGGCGCAGCCAACCTGTTCCGCACGCGCATTGGCCGCGCCTTCATCGCCATCCGCGACCGCGACATCTCGGCCGAAGTGCTGGGCATTCCCCTGCTGCGCTACAAGCTGCTGTCGTTCGGCCTGTCGTCGTTCTACGCTGGTGTGGCCGGGGGCCTGTGGGCCTACTTTTTCCGCGTGGTCACGCCCGAGAGCTTTCCGCTGCTCATGTCCATCTTCTTCCTCGCGGCCATCATCGTCGGCGGCATGGGCAGCATCCTCGGCGGCATCCTCGGCGCCGTCTTCATGACCATGGTGCCCGAGCTGCTCAAGCTGGTGTTCGACCTGCTGCCCAACAGCACCGAATACACGGTGTTCCTGTCACCTGTGCGCACCATCATCTTCGGCCTCTTGATCATCGGCTTTCTGGTGTTCGAGCCGCATGGCCTGGCCGAAGTGTGGCGGCGCATCCGCCGCTTCTTCCACCTGTGGCCCTTCCGCAACTAAGAACCTGTTCTAAGCCACACCCCGCTTTCCTGCCACCACACCAACCACCGAAGGAGACACGCATGGACCACCAACGCATTTCCCCCCAGCGCCGCAGCCTGATGCTGGGCGCCGCCGCCGCAGGCGCCGCCACGCTCATGCACCCGCTGTCCGTGCTCGCGCAGGGCGCCGAAGACATCGTCATCGGCGGCTCCATCCCCATGACGGGCGTCTTCGCCTTCGCGGGCGTGGGCATCAACGCCGGCATCCAGGACTACGTGAAGATCGTCAACGACGCGGGCGGCATCAAGGGCCGCAAGGTCAAGTACGTGCCCGAAGACACCGGCTACAAGGTCGATGTGTCGGTGGCCGCGTTCAAGAAGATCACCAGCCAGAACAAGGTCAACCTCTACTACGGCGACTCCACGGGTTTCTCCAAAACCATCAACCCCGAGCTGGACCGCAACGGCAACATCCTGATGGCCGGCGCCTCGTTTGCCACCGAGCTGAACAACCCGCAGAAATACCCCAACCAGTTCCTGGTGGGCCCGGACTACACCGAGATGTTCGGCATCCTGCTCAAGCACATCGCCAAGGAAAAGCCCGGTGCCAAGGTGGCCTTCGTCTATTCCGACTCCGAGTTCGGCCGCGACCCCATCGACGAGAGCGAGGCCGAGGCCAAGAAGCTCGGCCTGAACGTGGTCGTGAAGATCATGACGCCCCCGGGCAGCGTGGACGTCTCGGGCGAGGTCATCAAGCTGCGCCGTGCCGCGCCCGACTACACCATCTTCCACGGATACATCCTCGCGCCCATCCCCGAGTTCATCACCCAGGGCAAGCAGCAGGGCATGACCAGCAAGTGGATGGGCACCTTCTGGACCATGGACAGCTCCACCGTCATGAAGATGGGCCCGGACGGCGACGGCTTCATGGGCGTGATGCCCTTCCGCTACTACTACGACACCGACAAAGCGCCCATGCTGGAAAAAATCCGCGCCATGCGCCCGGAATACCAGAGCACGGCCTACATCCAGGGCTTCGTCGCCGCCATGCTGTTCCTCGAATCGGCCAAGCGCTGCCTCGACGCCAACAAGCCGATGACGGGTGCCAACCTCAAGGCTGCGCTCAACTCCATCAAGGACTTCGACACCGGCGGCCTGTTCGGTGTGCCGATCACCATCCGGGGCAATTCCATCCCCGTGGGCCGCGTGTACCGCGCAGACATGAAGGCGCAAAAAATGGTGGCCGCCTCCGACTGGATAAAACTGTGAACAACCCCCTGTGCGGCTGCGCCGCTTCCCCCTTCTCTCTCGCATCGCTGCGCGATGCGGGGAAGGGGGACACCGCCAGCGCGGCGGGGCGGCCCTTGCGCGGCGGTCGCTGGCCTGGGCCGTGGCGGTTCCAGCGGCGCGAGCTTTTTTGAACAGTGACACACATGACCGATAACGCCCCGGCCAACGTCCTCGAAGTCAACAACATCGAGGTCATCTACAACAAGGTCGTGCAGGCCCTGCGCGGCCTGTCGCTGGCCGTGCCGCGCGGCCAGATCGTGGCGCTGCTGGGCAGCAACGGCGCGGGCAAGTCCACCACGCTCAAGGCAGTATCTAGCCTGCTCGCGCTGGAGGATGGACAGCTCGAGAGCGGCAGCATCCTCTTCAACGGCCAGAGCACTGCCGCGCTGGCACCGCAACAGCTGGTGCGCAGCGGACTCTCGCATGTGATGGAAGGGCGCCGGGTTTTTGAAGACCTCACCGTCGAGGAAAACCTGGTCGCCGCCACCTACGCGCTCACGGGCCGCAAAGAGGCGCCCAAGCCCGACTTCGACATCGTCTATAGCTATTTTCCCCGCCTGCACGAGCGCCGCAAGGGCCTGGCGGGCTATCTGTCGGGCGGCGAACAGCAGATGCTGGCCATCGGCCGCGCGCTCATCGCCCAGCCGCAGCTCATCCTGCTCGACGAACCCTCGCTGGGCCTCTCTCCCAAGCTGGTCGAAGACATCTTCACCATCATCGCGCGCATCAACGCCGAGCGTGGTACCAGCATGTTGCTGGTGGAGCAGAACGCCACTGTGGCGCTGGCCGTGGCGCACAGCGGCTACATCATGGAGAACGGCAAGATCGTCATCGACGGAACGGCCGAACGCCTGGCCAACGACCCCGACGTGCGCGAGTTCTACCTCGGCATGGGCGGCGGCGGCGAAGCCAAGAGCTTCAAAGACATCAAGCACTACAAGCGTAGAAAGCGCTGGTTGTCGTAATGAACATGCAAGCCCTTCCCGAACTCACCCTGCCCCAGATGCTGCGCGAACGCGCACGCCAGGATGCGCAGCGTGTCGCCATCCGGCAAAAAGACTTCGGCATCTGGAAGCCCTTCACCTGGGCGCAGTATTTCGAGCGTGCCTGCCACTTCGGCCTGGGCCTGCGCGCCCTGGGCCTGCCCGAGGGCGGCCATGTGGGCGTGATTTCCGAGAACCGCATCGAATGGGTGCTCACGCAGATGGGCGCGGGCCTGGTGGGCGCCGTCACCGTCGGCGTGTATCCCACCAGCCCCTCTTCGGAAGTAGCCTACGTGGTGGGCCATGCCGACATCGAAATCATCGTCTGCGAGGACCAGGAACAGACCGACAAGGTGCTCGAAGCCCTGGACGATCTGCCGCGCCTGAAGAAGATCGTGGTCATGGAAACCAAGGGCCTGCGCAGTTTCGCGCCCGAGGTGCGCGGCCTCATCGTCCCCTTCGACGAGGTGGAGCAACTGGGCGCGCAAAGCGGCAAGCTGCAGGACGTGGAGGCCGCGCTGGCCCGCCAGCAGCTGGACGACATCGGGCTGATGATCTACACCTCGGGGTCGACGGGCAAACCCAAGGGCGCGATGGTGTCCTACCGCAACATCCGTGGCGTGGTGCCCGGCATCGTGGACCGGCTCCAGCTCTCGCAGGACACCACCCATCTGTCCTACCTGCCGCTGTGCCACGTGGCCGAGCAGATGCTCACCACCTTCGTGCCGGTCTACGTCGGCTCGCAGGTCAACTTCGGCGAATCCATCCGCACCGTGCAGGAGGATCTGCGCGAGGTGGCACCCACCATGTTCCTCGGCGTGCCGCGCATCTGGGAGAAGATGCACGCCGCCATCAGCATCAAGCTGCAGGAAACCGGCGGCCTGCGCCGCGCGCTGTTCCGCAAGGCCTACGCCGCCTGCCAGCCGCTGGCCGAAAAGCCCCGTGCCCAATGGAGCATCGGCGACATGTTCACCTTCACCGCCAGCTACTGGCTGGTGTTCCGCGCGCTGCAGAACTTCATCGGCCTGCGCGAGGCGAAAGTGGCACTCACGGGCGCGGCGCCCATTCCGCCGGACGTGGTGCGCTTCTTCCGCGTGCTCGGTGTGCCGCTGGTCGAGGTCTATGGCCTGACCGAATCGACGGGCATGGTCACAGGCCACCCACTCGACCATGTGGTGGTGGGCACCGTGGGCGTGCCCACGCGCGGGGTGGAGTGGCGCATTGCCAAAAGCGGTGACGACGACATGGGCGGCGAGTTCCAGATCAAGGGCGAGATGGTGTTCGCGGGCTACTACAAGAACCCCGAGGCCACGGCGCAAAGCATTGTCAACGGCTGGCTGCACACCGGCGACGTGGTGCGCCTGCAAGACGGCCAGATCAAGATCGTGGACCGCCTCAAGGACATCATGATCACCGCCGGCGGCAAGAACCTCACGCCGTCCGAGATCGAGAACACGATGAAGGCCAGCCCCTACATCAAGGAGTGCGTCATCGTCGCCGAGGGGCGCAAGTTCGTCGGCGCGCTGGTCATGCTCGACTACGAGACCGTGGGCAAATGGGCCGAAGCGCAGCGCATCCCGTTCACGCATTTCCGCTCGCTGGTGGAAACCCCCGAGGTGCGCCAGCTCATCGACACCGAGATCGCCACCGGCAACGCCAAGCTGGCGCAGGTGGCGCAGATCCGCAAGTTCCACCTTTTACCTAAGGAACTGGACCACGACGACGGCGAAGTCACCGCCACCATGAAGGTGCGGCGCTCCAGCATCTACAAGGCCTACGCCGCCGAGATCGAGGCGCTGTACCGCTGAATTTGAAGGTTTTCAAGGCTCCAGCGCTTTACCAGCAAGCGCTGGCAGCTCTTATTTCAGGAGCAAAAATGACCCCCTCCACGGAACCTCCCCTGCGGCTGGAGCGCGCGGGCGCCATCGCCACGCTGCGTTTCAACCGTCCCGGCGCGCTCAACGCCATCGACGTACCCATGGCCACCGCCTTACGGGACGCCGTGCGCTCCTTGGCCCAGGACGACAGCGTGCGCTGCGTGGTGCTGTGCGGCGCGGGCAAGGGCTTCATGGCCGGGGGCGACCTGGCCACCTTGCGCGCCGACCCGGTGCAGGGTGCGCGCGACCTGCTGGCACCGCTCAACGAAGCCGTGGCGCTGCTGGCGCAACTGAACGCCCCCGTCATCGCCCAGGTACACGGCGTGGCCGCCGGCGCAGGCCTCTCGCTGATGCTGCAGGCCGACTTCGTGCTCGCCGCCGAGGGCACGCGCTTCAACCTGGCCTACATCAACCTCGGCACCAGTTGCGATGTGGGCGCCTCGTGGGCCCTGCCGCGCCTGGTGGGCCTGCGCCGCGCGCTGGAGATTGCAATGCTCGGCGACACCTACAGCGCCAGCGAAGCCGAACGCCTGGGCCTGGTCAACCGCGTCGTGCCCGCCGCCGCACTCGATGCCGCCATGCAGGAGCTGGCCCAGCGCCTGGCTGGCGGCCCCACCCTCGCCTACGGCCACATGCGCCGCCTGATGCGCGCCAGCTTCGACCACGACCTGCCCACCCAGCTGGCCGCCGAGGCCGAGGCCTTCGTGGCCTGCGCGCACAGCGCCGACCTGCCCGAGGGCATAGCAGCCTTTCACGCCAAGCGCCCTGCGGCATTCCAGGGCCGTTGAATCTTTTTCTTTCTTTTGGAGGCTTCCCCATGACCCACCGTGACGTCTTCGTCGTCAGCACCGCCCGCACCGCCATCGGCACCTTCGGCGGCACGCTGAAAGACATTCCCAACACCCAGCTCGCCACCACCGCCGTCAAAGCGGCCATCCAGCGCTCGGGCCTGGCGCCCGACGCCGTGGGCCATGTGGTCATGGGCAACGTGATCCCCACCGACACCAAGGACGCGTACCTCGCCCGCGTGGCCGCCATCGACGCGGGCTGCCCGATTGAAACGCCCGCCTTCAACGTCAACCGCCTGTGCGGCTCAGGCCTGCAGGCCATCATCTCCGCGGCCCAGGCCATCGGCTATGGCGACTGCGACGTGGCCGTGGGTGGCGGGTCTGAGTCCATGAGCCGGGGCCCCTACTTCGACCAGGCCGCGCGCTACGGTGCGCGCATGGGTGACGCCAAGAGCATCGACTACATGCTCGGCATCCTGCACGACCCCTGGCAGAAGATGCACATGGGCATCACCGCCGAGAACGTGGCCGAGCGCTACAAGATAAGCCGCGCCATGCAGGACGAACTGGCACTGGCCAGCCAGCAGCGCGCCGCCGCCGCCATCGCCGCCGGCTACTTCAAGGACCAGATCGTCCCGGTCGAAATCCAGACCCGCAAGGGCACCGTGCTGTTCCAGGAAGACGAGCATGTGCGCGCCTCCACCACGCTCGACGTGCTGGCCGGCATGAAACCCGCGTTCAAGAAAGACGGCGGCACGGTGACCGCCGGCAACGCCTCGGGCATCAACGACGGCGCCTCCGCCGTGGTGCTGGTGGCGGGCGACCGCATCAGCGCATTGGGCGTGAAGCCCCTGGCCCGCCTGGTGGGCTACGCGCACGCGGGCGTGGACCCGGCCTACATGGGCATCGGCCCCGTGCCGGCCACGCAGAAGGTGCTTGCGCGCACGGGCCTGAAGGTGCAGGACATGGACGTCATCGAGGCCAACGAAGCCTTCGCGGCCCAGGCCTGCGCCGTGGTGCAGGAGCTGGGCCTGGACCCGACCAAGGTCAACCCGAACGGCTCGGGCATTTCGCTCGGCCACCCGGTAGGCGCCACCGGTGCCATCATCACCACCAAGGCGATTGCCGAGCTGCACCGCACGGGCGGGCGCTACGCGCTGGTCACCATGTGCATTGGCGGCGGCCAGGGTATTGCGGCCATTTTTGAACGCGTTTGAGTCTTTTTGGCCTCCAGCGCTTATCTAGAAAGCGCTGGCAGCTCTATTTTCAATAGCAAACAATTCACCGCCATGCTGCCCAACCCTTTCCTCAGCGACGACGAGCAGGCCGAACTGCAGCTCTTCACCGAGTCGCTGGAGCGCTTCTGCGACGCCGAGATCGAACCCCATTACCGCACCTGGGAAAAGGCCGGCCGCGTGCCGCGCGAACTGCTGCACAAGATGGGCGAGAACGGCTACCTCTGCGCCGACGTACCCGATACCTACGGCGGCCCGGGCGCCAGCGTGCCCTTCTCGTTCGCCGTGGTCGAGGTGCTCTCGCGCCGGGGTTACGGCGGCTTTGTCGGCGGGCTGCAGGTGCACAACGACATCATTCCGCCCTACCTGCTGCACTGCGGCACCGAGGCGCAGCGCCAGTACTGGCTGCCGCGCATGGCCAGCGGCGAGGCCATCGCCGCCATCGGCATGACCGAGCCCGGCGCGGGCAGCGACCTCAAGGCCATCCGCACCACCGCCAAACTCGACGGCGACCACTACGTCATCAACGGCAGCAAGATCTTCATCAGCAACGGCCAGAACTGCGACCTGCTGGTGCTCGCCGCCAAGACCGACCCGGCCCTGGGCGCCAAGGGCGTGAGCCTATTCCTGGTGGACGCAGCCACGCCCGGCTTCACGCGCGGTCAGAACCTGGAAAAAATCGGCCAGCACGCGGGCGACACCTCCGAGCTGTTCTTCAACGACATGCGCGTGCCGGCAGATGCGCTGCTTGGCGGCGTGGAAGGCCAGGGCTTCGTGCAGATGATGCGCGAACTGCCGCGCGAGCGCCTCATCATCGGCGTGCAGGCGGTGCATGGTGCCAAGGGGGCGCTCGATGCCACGCTGAAATACGTGCAGGAGCGCCAGGCCTTCGGCCAGCCCATCGGCCAGTTCCAGAACACGCGTTTCACGCTGGCCCAATGCGCCAGCGACATCGCCGCCGCCGAAGCCTTCCTCAACGCCAGCGTGGCCGCCTACCAGCAAGGCCAGCTCACGCCCGAGGCGGTGAGCGCGCTCAAGCTGCACACCACCGAGCTGTTCAGCCGCGTGGCCGACGCCTGCCTGCAGCTTTTTGGCGGCTACGGCTACATGGCCGAGTACCCGATCTCGCGCTTCTGGACCGACGCGCGCGTGCTGCGCATCTACGGCGGCACGTCGGAGATCATGAAGGAGCTGGTCGCCCGCTCGATCCTAGGTCGCACCCCCTGAGTCGCCTGCGGCGCCTTCCCCCTCCAGGGGGACGCCTCCAGTGCGGCGGGGCGGCCCTTGCACTGAGGCTGCTGGCCCGGGCCGCGCCCGGTTCAAAGTGCCAGGGCAACGCACAGCATAGGCATTACTTGTAGAAGACTTCCACCGCGCCCTTGAGCGTGATCATCAGCGGCTTGCCCTTGCGGTCCACCGTCTTGGGCGAGGGCACTTTCACCCAGCCTTCGCTGACGCAGTATTCCTCGACATCGGTGCGTTCCTTGCCGTTGATGCGGATGCCGATGTCGTGGTCGAACACGGCGCGGACATGGTGGGGACTGCGCGGGTCCACCGACAGGCGGTCGGGCAATGCGGGACGTTCGGTGGCGGGGGTCGTGGCTTCGGTCACGGAAATTTTCCTGTCGGTCAACGGTTTAGAACGGGGCTGAATCGGGGTCGGTGTCCACCGGCGCCGTGGCCGGTCCGGTGACCACGCCGCCCGAGGCGCTCGCAGCCACCGCAGCGGCAGCGCTGGCAATGCCGCTCTCGGCCTCGCCGCCCAGCGCCTCGATGAGGTCGGGGATGAGCTTGCTCAATTCGCCCGTGGCAATGGCCACGTCGGTGTCAAAACCGCCGTCGTCTGCGGCCTTGTCCTCGAACACCGTGTCCAGAAAAGACACCTTCTTGAGCTGCAGCCCCTCGGTGAGCATGAACGACACGCGGTCATCCCAGGTCAGTGCCAGCTTGGTGGGCAGCTTGCCCGCCGCAATGTGCGCCTGCACTTCCTCGATGTCGAGCGGGTGGCGCGCATAGCGCACCACGGCCTTTTCCTCGTCGGCGGCCTTGAGCTCGCATTCGCGGTCCACAGTGAAACCCACGGGCGGCTCCTGCTCCTTGAGCCAGTGCGACATGGCGGCCTGCGGCGAGGTCTGGGTGCTGAGCAGCGCCACTGCAAAGCCGGGCGGCAGCAGCTCGACCAGCGTGCTCACCACCTCGTCGGCGCGCGCCTGGCTGCTGGTGTCGAGCACCAGCGTGCGCGCCTGCGGATCCATCCACACCCAGGTCGAGCCCTGCTTGGTGAAGGCCATGGGCAGCAGGTCGAGCTTGGCCTCGTCCTTGAGGTCGCGCTTTTCCTTCTTGCCGGGCTTGCGACCGGTTTCCTGCTCGATGCGTTCGGCTTTTTCATTCACACGGCGCGCCAGCACCGAGCCAGGCAGCACCTTGGCCTCGACCATGAAGCGCAGAATCCACTGCCCGCCCACGGACTCGGCCAGCGGGCCATGCGCCTCGCCGCGCGGCGGCACGAAACCGAAAGATCGCTCCTGCGTCGCACCGCACTCCATGAATGGCGCCTTGTTCAGGGCCTCTTCCACCTGCTCCAGACCCACCTGCCACTGCGGCGCGATGCGGTACACGATCATGTTCTTGAACAACGGACACCCTTTACGTAAAACCCGCCGAAACGGCCTTGGACCGCCATTGTCGGTCAGCCCTGCACAGCTTCTTCGGGGATTGCTATATTATTTATAGCTTAAAGCGCTTATTTTAAAAGCGCAAAAGCCTATTTTCGTGCATAAAAACGGGCCCCGAAAAGGCCCTGCTTCTTGTCGCAACTTTACACAGTCTCACCCAACAGGCATGGCGGCGATACAGTGCCAGAGCACACTGAAACCCTGCCGCCTGAACACTGTACCGGCGGATTCACTGCAACGAAAGGACACCTCCATGGCATTCATTCCCCGCCGCCTGGCCACCGCCGCCTTCATCGCCGCCCTGGCCCTGCCCGTCCTGGCGCAAAACGCGTCCACGGTTCCCGCTGGCGAAAACAGCGCCACCACCACCGCCGCGCCCCAGGCACGCCAGGCCCGTGATCCCGCCCGCATGCAGGAACGCCGAGAGATGCGCATGCAGAAGCGCATGACGCAGCATCTGGCCGACCTCAAGACCCGTCTGCAGATCACACCCGCCCAGGAAGGCGTGTGGACCGAATTCGCCAACACGGTGCAATCGCACAAGCGGGCCCCGGGTATGAACCGCCAGGACATGGCCCAGCTGACCACGCCCGAGCGCATCGACCGCATGCGGGCCCTGCGTGCCGAACGCGCCGCCGAAGCCGACCGCCACGGCGATGCCACCAAGGCGCTGTATGCCGCCCTGACCCCGGCGCAGCAAAAAACCATGGACGAGCAAACCCTGCGCCACCACCGCAAGGGCAACCGAATGGGTGAGGGCAGGCACATGGGCCGGGGTGACCATGGCGGCATGCACCACCACGGCATGCACCGCATGCCGTGAAACACGGCTGCAGGCGTCCACGCACCTGCAGCCAATCGGTGCTCCAGGGTCTACACTGGAAGGCAAAGTGACTTTGCCCCCAGGGAAGCCCGAACCATGCCATTGACGCCCTCCACAGCCCTTGCGCACCGCACCCTCGCAGCCTGTCTGCTGATGCTCGCCGTCCAGACTCCTGTGCAGGCACAACCAGCCGCGTTGGCGCAAGACGAAAGCCCCAGCCTGTACCTGCAGGCCGGAGCCGCCCGGGATGACACCCAGGCCCTGACCATCGGCGCCACCCTGCCCTGGAATGGCTGGCAGAAGGAATGGTGGGGAGGTCAGGTGCGTGGCCACTGGGACTTTTACGCCAGCCAGTGGAGCGCCGACGGCGCGGCGGGCCGTGTGCACAGCACGGTGCTGGGTGTCAGCCCCACCCTGCGCTGGAG
>JAANMV010004140.1_pt1 | contig 11770 bp, 13 predicted proteins | sample 7279661 | NCBI WGS metagenome assembly JAANMV01 (sample SAMN14094540, study PRJNA606508) | bioreactor metagenome | isolation source: A lab-scale SPAN reactor treating ammonium-rich wastewater day 121 | place: Ireland: Galway | collected 2017-05-16 | reverse complement strand
GTTCCTGCAATGGGGAGCGCGCCCCGAACACCTTGCTGGAATGGACCTTTGGGAGGCCGCCGTCCTGGAACACCGCATCCTTTCGCCAAACATCCGAGTGCACCTCGGCAGCGCGGACAACATCCCCGAACCGGAGAACACGTTCGATCTATCGCTCGCCTTCACGTTGTTTAGCTCGGTCCCGGACGAGGGAGTTTCCGCCGGTATCGCCCGGGAACTGCTGCGGATCACCCGCCCCGGGGGCCTCATCCTCGTGTACGACATGCGCCGCCAGAGCCGCTCGAACGCGAACGTCCACCCGGTTTCCCGGGCCGACCTCATGCGCTGGTTCCCCGGCACAAAAATGCTCACGCGAAGCATCACCCTTGCTCCCCCAATTGCCCGCCGTATCACGGCGGTTGCTCCGTGGCTCTACGGGCCGCTTGCCGCTATCCCGCCACTTCGCACACACGCCATGACCATCATCCGCCGCCCCGCGAGCTGATCGGGCTCTCTTCCTCGCCATCCCGCGTAGACAAGCCACTCCGTTTGGGCGACAGTGGATAGGCTCGAATTGAATCTACTGATGCATCGAGCCCTGCGGTCAACGCTATGGTAGTCTAGGAGCAGACTATGGCTGAATACGATGTTGCGATCATTGGGGGAGGCCCCGGCGGGTATGTCGCTGCCATCCGGGCTGCCCAGCTCGGCCTCAGCGTGGCCCTCTTCGAAAAGGAACGGGTGGGTGGCCTCTGCCTCAACTGGGGCTGCATCCCAAGCAAAGCCGTCCTGAAGAACGCCGACGTGGTGAACTATGTGCGCGATGCGGACACATGGGGGCTCAAGGGCGCGGATGCAGTCACGTTCGATTTCGCTTCGGCCATCGGCCGGAGCCGACAGGTGGTGGAAAAGATCGTCTCCGGGGTCGAAGGCCTGCTGCGCGACAACGGCGTGACCGTGATCGCCGGCGATGCTGCCCTGAAAGGCACCCGGACGGTCGTTTCCGGCGGGACCGAGTACCAGGCAAACAACATCATCATCGCAACGGGCGCGACGACGCGGATGCTCCCGGGAGTGCAGCCGGACGGCAAGACTATCCTGACCAGCCGCGAGGCCCTGGAACAGCGCGACGCCCCCAAACGGGCCGTGGTGATTGGCGCCGGCCCGGTCGGTGTCGAATTCGCCCACATCTGGGCGAGCTACGGCAGCGAGGTCACCGTTGTCGAGCTGCTCGACACACTCGTGCCACTCGAGGATCCGGACATCGGCCGCCAGTTGAAGCGCTCGTTCGAGGGACGTGGAATCCGCTGCCTCGTGAAGACCCGGGTCGAGTCCGTCACGGCCAGCGGCGGGACGGCGAAGGTCACCGTCAAGGGCGAATCCGGCGAAGAGACACTTGAGGCAGACGCCGTCCTGGTCGCCATCGGTTTCGTGCCGCATACCAGCGGCCTGAACCTGGAGGCGGCGGGCGTGGCCACCCAGCGAGGCTTCATCACCATCGATGACCAGATGCAGACCAACGTGCCGGGCATCTATGCGGTGGGCGACGTGACCGGCAAGCTGATGCTGGCCCATGTGGCATCGCAACAGGGCGTGCTGGCCGCTGAGCATATCGCCGGCAAGCGTGTTCCCGCTCTCGATTACGTCCAGCTTCCCCGTGCCACGTTCTGCCAGCCCCAGGTGGGCTCCATCGGCTACACCGAGGCCGCGGCGAAGGAGGCCGGATTCGCGGTCAAGACCGGGCGCTTCCCGCTGACAGCGCTGGGCAAGGCTGTCGCGGCCGGGCACACGGAAGGCTTTGTGAAGGTGGTGGCCGACGAGGCGACCGGGCAGGTGCTCGGCATGCACATGATCGGGTACGACATGAACGACCTGCTGGGCGAGGCAACGATGGTCGCCCTGCTCGAAGCGACCACCATCGAGGTGGGCTTCGCCGTCCACGCTCACCCGACCCTGGCGGAGGCGATCAAAGAAGCGGCACTCGCAGTCGATGGCGAGGCCATCCACATCGCGCGGAGACGGGCCGCCCAGCCACAAGGAGCAACCCCACGTTGACTACTGAGACAACGAGCCCGGCCGGCACCTCGCTCGGCGCGGAACAGCTCGGCAAGTTCCTGTACGAAATGATGCTGATCCGCCACTTCGAGGAGAAGTGCGGCGAGCTCTACACCAAGGGCAAGATCCGCGGCTTCCTTCACCTTTACACCGGCCAGGAGGCCTGTGCTGTCGGTTCGATGGCTGCGCTCGAAGAACGCGACAAAGTGGTGACCCACTACCGGGACCACGGGCACGCTCTCGCTCGGGGGCTCGACCCGAACCGCGTGATGGCCGAGCTCTTTGGCAAGGCAACCGGCGTGAGCGGCGGTCGGGGCGGCTCGATGCACCTGTACGACGTTTCGAAAGGGTTTCTCGGTGGCTATGCGATCGTCGCGGCGCACCTGCCGCTCGCGGTCGGCCTCGGGATGGCTTCGAACATGAAGAACGAGGGGTACGTGACCCTCTGCGTCTTCGGCGATGGGAGCGTGGGCGAGGGCGAGTTCCACGAGGCGCTGAACCTCTCCGTGCTCTGGAACACTCCGACCATCTTCTTCTGCGAAAACAATCTCTACGGCATGGGCGTGCCCTTCCACGCCTCGCTTTCGACCGAGATCCCCAAGCTCGCGGCCGCCTACAACATGCCCGCCGTCTCGGTCGATGGCATGGACGTGATCGCCGTCCACGAGGCGACGAACAAGGCGGTCGACCACGCACGCTCGGGCAAGGGGCCGTACTTCATCGAGGCCATGACCTACCGCTACCGCGGCCACTCAATGTCGGACCCTGAGCTTTACCGGCTGAAGGATGAGGTCGAGGAGCACCGCCAGCGCGACGCGATCGAGCGCCTCAAGACACAGATGATGGAAGCCGGCCAGCTCGATGAGGCGCGCTACCAGGAGTTCGCCGAGCGGGTGGACCAGGTCGTCGACGAATCGGTGGAGTTCGCCGAGCGGAGCCCACAACCGGGCATCGAGACGCTGTACGACCACCTCTACAAGGAGCCCTCCGATGGCTGAGATGCGCATGCGCGACGCGCTCCGCGAGGCTCTCCGCGAGGAGATGCTGCGCGACGAGACCATCTTCCTCATGGGCGAGGACATCGGCCTCTACGGCGGCTCCTACGCGGTGACCAAGGGCCTGCTCGAAGAGTTTGGCGAGGCGCGCGTGATAGACACGCCGATTGCCGAATCCGGCATCGTCGGGGCTGGCATCGGCGCCGCCATGGGGGGCCTGCACCCCATGGTCGAGTTGATGACCATCAACTTCAGCTTTCTGGCGCTCGACCAGATCGTGAACAGCGCGGCCAAGCTCCACCACATGTCGAACGGCCAGATACACGTGCCGATGGTGATCCGCATGGCGAGCGGCGGCGGGAGCCAGCTCGCGGCCACCCACAGCCACTCACTCGAGGGGATGTACGCGCACTTCCCTGGCCTGAAGGTGGTCTGCCCTTCAAACGCCGCCGACGCCAAGGGCCTGTTGAAGCGCGCCTTCCGCGACCAGAACACCGTCATTTTCATCGAGCACACCGCAAACTACGCGATCAAGGGTGAGGTGCCCGACGACCCGGACTTCCTCATCGAGTTTGGCGTTGCGAACATCCTCCGCGAGGGGACCGACGTGACCATCGTTGGCTACGGCGGCAGCGTCCACCAGGCGACCCGCGCGGCAGCCCTTCTCGAAGAGCAGGAGGAGATCAGCGCCGAGGTCATCGACCTGCGCACACTCCAGCCACTCGACATGGACACCGTCATCGCGTCGGTGAAGAAGACCAACCGCTGTGTCATCGTCGAGGACGCCTGGCGGTTCGGCGGGTTCGGCGGAGAGCTGGCGTCCCAGGTGATGGAACGCGCCTTCGACTGGCTCGACGCGCCCGTGGCCCGCGTGGCCTGCAAGGACGTCCCTCTGCCCTATAACCGGAACCTCGAGTTCGCCGCCCTGCCATCCGAAGAGGACGTGGTCGACGCAGTCCTCGGCATGTTCAAGGAGTAGCCCCGTGGCGATCGAAGTCACCATGCCCCAGATGGGCGCCGATATGACCGAAGGCACGCTACTCAAGTGGCTGAAACAGGTTGGCGACAGCGTCCAGCGGGGCGACATTCTCGCCGAGATCGAGACCGACAAGGCGACGGTCGAGCTCGAGGCGTATGAGTCCGGCACGATCCTCAAGCAGCTCGCGAGCGAGGGCGACGTCGTCCCGGTGGGCGACGTGATCGCGCTCCTCGGCGAACCGTCGGAGGCCGCGCCCGAAGTCGACCGGAAGCCGCCTGCCGAGACACCAGCTCGCCGGGCGATCGAACCCGAAGCGAAGGAGCGAGCGGTCGCCTCGACGGCGGCAGCGGCCCCGGCCGCTGAAACCGATGCCAGCGGGCGCATCCGCGTCTCACCGGTCGCGCGGCGGATGGCACGCGACGCAGGCGTCGACATCACCGCACTAAGTGGCAGCGGGCCCGACGGCCGCATCCTTCGGCGCGATATCGAATCGGCGATTGCCGCCGGGACCAGGAAGGCCCCCCCTGCCGAGCCGGCAGCCGCCCGATCGGCAGCCCCGGTAGCACGGCCGGCTGCAGGCGCGATCGAGGGCCTGAGCAAGATGAGACAGGCGATCGCGCGCCGGATGACGCTTTCCAAGCAGACGCAGCCCCACTATTACCTCACGCTGGATATCGACATGACGGCGGCGCTGGCGTTCCGCGAGCAGCTCAACGCCTCGGCGACGGACGAGCAGCGCGTCAGCATCAACGACCTCGTGGTGAAGGCATGCGCGATCGCCCTCGATCGGCACCCGAAGTTCAATGCCGAGTTCTCGGAAGAGGGGCTTGTCCACCACGAGCGGGAGAACGTCTGCATCGGCGTGGCGCTCGACGACGGGCTGATCGCGCCGGCGATCCTCGACTGCCAGTCGAAATCGCTGGGGCGGATTGCTGCGGAGTCGAAAGACCTCGTCAACCGGGCCAGGGAAGGCCGCCTCAAGGCGGATGAGCTCAGCGACGGCACGTTCACGATTACGAACCTGGGCGCGTTCGGCGTTGAGACGCTGATCGGCATCATCAACCCGCCCCAGGCGGCCATCCTGGGCGTCGGCTCGGTGATGCCGCAGGCGGTGGTGCGCGACGGCGAGGTCGTGGTCCGGCAGATGATGAAGGTTGCCCTGAGCGCCGACCACCGGGTGAGCGACGGCGCGGAAGGCGCGCGCTTCATCAAGGAGATCCAGGCGTTGCTGGAAGGGCCGGCGGCGCTGGCGCTGTAAGGTCTACGGTGGCCCATTGGCCGGGCTGAGGCAGCGTTTGCCGTTCACTTCCCGCGGTGGTGCTTGTCCAACTGCCGGGGAAGCTCCAAGTTATACGTGATGTCCTCGCCGGCCAATCCGCGACGCTTCTACCATGGTACCCGGGCGGACCTGAGGCCCGGGGATCTGATCCAGCCCGGCCATTCCTCCAACTACACAGAGCGGAAGTCGCCCTGGGTTTACTTCAGTGAGACGCTAAATGCAGCCGCGTGGGGGGCGGAACTCGCCAAAGGCGACGGCCCGGGCCGCATTTACGAGGTTGAGCCGACGGGACCGTTCATGGATGATCCCAACCTGACGGACAAACGGTTTCCCGGGAATCCCACCAGGTCGTATCGCTCCCTGGAGCCGCTGCGGGTGGTGGCAGAACTCCTGAGCTGGGAAGGGCACTCCCCCGAAGAAATCCAGACAATGAAGGACGGTATCGCCGGCCTTGAGCCCATCGACGACTGAGCGGTTTTTCGAGGTTGTGCCAGGCGAACTGAGCGACTTGTCGGTTCTCGTTGGAGGGAGCCAACGGCCCAACCGTTGTCTGCTCGCCGGCCGCCACATCCGAATGATCCCGGGCCCGCAGCATCATCCGTTTCCTTGGGGTCGCGTTTCAATAGTGCTGGGACTGGTCCTTAGCTCAGGTACTCCATGGGCACCGGCGGGTTCGCCAGGGGGCGCGCCGCGATGGCCATCAGGATCATCATGTTGTCGTCACCAGCGATGCGGTTCTCGTGCAACAGGCCGCAACTCTTGCAGCGGTGGATGAGCATCCATTCGCCGCCCTGCGCGACAAACACCGCGAGTGGCTCCATCGGGCCGCCGCAGGCCGACTTCCGGTCGCCCGGGAAGTTGTCGACGTGGCGCGACCAGAGGCACTGGGGACAGTGGTTGCGCTGGGTCGTCCCGAAGGAAAGGGTGTCGACCTGTTGCTTGCACTTCACGCAGCGGAACGTTTCGGACTGGCTCATGGGATACAGATCAGGATACCGCCGGGCGGCTCAACGGTCAGCGGTCATCCGCTTGCCCATGACGTAGAAGGGCCAGCCACCGGCGGTGAAGGTCATCTCGATGATGTGCTCGAACCCGAGGCGGCTGTAGAGCCGGTGCGCTTCGCTGTCGGTTCGAGTGCTCAGCACGCAGGTTCGCTCCGGGCGACCGCGGAGGAGGTCCGCGACCAGGGCCGTCCCGATGCCGCGGCACTGGAAGTCCGGGTGGACCGCCAGTTCGACGAGTTCGTACGAGTCGCCGAACCAGTCGGCCGCAACCTCGGGCGTCACACGCTTCAAGACGGTGTCATGCCACCATTGCCCGGGTTCGCCATGGTAGCCGTAGGCCATGCCGACCACGCGCTCCGGGTGCTCCGTTGCTGCGAGCAGCCGGAAGCCGGTGCGGCGGGCGTGGGTATCGCGGAGCCGCAGGCGTATCTCGGCTCCCCGGTCCAGGTCGCTGTAGGGCGGGCGCGCAAAAGCTTCGCCATAGACGGCCATGGCCCCCTCGAACAGGGGGCCATGGACCGGGATTTCACTGATGCGGACGGCCTCGGGTGCCATGCTAGCCGCGGTACTGGGTCTTGCCGCCGACTTTGTCCTTGTTCAGGCGCTTGTTGAGGTGGAGCCCTTCGAGGAGGAACTCGACGGCAGAAGCCTCTTCAGCCGAGCTCTTCGTCGCCCCGAGCTTTTCGATGGCCGGGAAGATGCCCTCCACCTGGCGGGCGAGGCTGTCGTACTCCGCGCTTGGCGTCATGTCGCCAACTTCGACGGCCACGCCGGCCTTGAAGCGGTTCACCACCTGTTCGAGCTCGCCCAGGTTGAAGTAGCGATTGAACACGGCGACAACCGCCCCCTGGATGAGCTTGTCGATGATCTGGTCTTCGCGGCCTTCCTCGACGGTCTCGAATTCGACCTTGCCGCTGATTGCGGGGATGACGTAGGGGAGGTCGCTCACGCGTGGGACGACGACGTCTTCGCCGGTCAGGATCGCCCGGCGGAGGGCGTTTGCGAGCATTGATTCGTAGTTCGCGATGGAGGCGCGGACGCTGACGCCGGAACGCTGGTTCACGTCCGGGCTGCGGCGCGCGAGGCGGCTGATCTCGGCGATGACTTCCTTCATGTAGGCCGGGACCACCACGTTGAAATCGGCCGGCACCGGGTGGTGTTCGGCATCCATGATCCCGATTTCGTGCTCGATCTTCGTCGGGTAGTGGGTGCGCACCTGGGCGCCGTAGCGGTCCTTCAGCGGCGTAATGATGCGGCCGCGGTTGGTGTAGTCCTCCGGGTTCGCACTGGCCACGATAAACACATCGAGCGGCAGGCGGATCCGGTAGCCGCGGATCTGCACGTCGCGCTCTTCCATGATGTTCAGCAGGCCGACCTGGATACGCTCGGCAAGGTCGGGCAGCTCGTTGATGCAGAACACGCCGCGGTTGGTTCGCGGGATGAGGCCGTAGTGGATGGTCAGCTCATCGCTGAGGTAGCGGCCCTCGGCGACCTTGATAGGGTCGACCTCGCCGATGAGGTCGGCGATGGTGATGTCCGGCGTCGCGAGCTTTTCGCCGTAGCGCTGATCCCGGGAGATCCACTCGAGCTCAGCGGCGTCGCCTTTCCCGGCGACCACATCGCGCCCGGCCTGGGTAATGGGGTGGAACGGGTTTTCGGGGATCTCGCAACCGGCGAGGACCGGGATCTCCTCATCGAGGAGCGAGGTTAGCGAGCGGATGATGCGCGACTTCGCCTGGCCGCGCTCGCCGAGGAAGATGATGTCCTGGCCCGCGAGGATGGCATTGACGATGTGCGGTATGACGGTTTCTTCGTAGCCGTAGATGCCGGGGAAGAGGTCTTCGCCCGCGCGCATCTTGGCGATGAGATTCTTGCGCATCTCTTCGCGCACCGGCAGCACCTGGTAGCCGGAGGTCTTGAGTTCGCCCACCGTTCGTGGCCGTTCGAGAGTTGTCACTGGTCCCCCACTCCTGTAGTTATCCGGCGCGGCGGGCGGCCGGAGAGCCGACGGAGAAGGTTGCCACCCGCGAAGGGCGCCAGCCGGCCCCGGGCACCACCCCCTGGGTGGTGCGCCCGGCTACTTGGCGCCGGGCCTCTTCGGCGATCATAGGTGGCTCCCAAAGGCTGTCAACCGAACCCGCCCCGGGAGTGAACCGGCCCTAACCCAGGAGCGCGTCGATTTCCGCCAGCCGCTCAGGGGTATTGGCATTGAGGAACGTGCGGAGCCGGGGATCGGCAGTAGCCGCCTCTTCTCCGGTCACGGTCTCCTGGCGAAGCCCCTCGTAGGCGACCACGACCCGCAACTGGCCGCGCTCCACGTTCTCGCGGAACACCGGCAGGCAGGCGGCTGCGCGGTACACGGCGACCAGGGGCTGGGGGCGCCCTTCGACCAGCGGATAGACCACGTCTGCTTCAGCCGCCCTGGATGCCAGGAACCGGATGAGTGCCGGCTCTGCCAGTGGCGAGTCACACGAGGTCGCGAAGGCGAGGGGCGTGCGCACAACCTCGAAGGCTGCCACCAGTCCCGCCAGCGGGCCCTGCGCGTCGTAAAGGTCTTCGACGACGGTCATCGGCACGGAGCAGGTGGCATCGGGCAGCACTTGCCCGCGCGCCTTCACGACCACTACTGCCTCGCACACCTGGCCGACCGCGTCGAGCACCCACTGCAGCAAGGGACGGCCTCGCAGGAGCGCCGATGCCTTGTCGGAGCCGAACCGCGAGCTCTTGCCTCCAACGAGTACGACCGCCGTCAAACCTTCCATGCGAGAGCCACCGCGTCCCAGCCCGTAGAATCTGCTCGTGGACCTGTTCGAAGCATTCGGGTTCGGGCCTGGAGTCATCGTCGCCGCCGTCGGCGCCGGGGGCAAGACCAGCCTGGTGTTCTCCCTGGCGAACGAAGCCGCGGCCCGTGGGTTCGCCGCGGCGGTGACGACCACGGTGCGATTCACCCGGCCGCACGGCATCGCCATGCCACGCTGCATCGAGACCACCGCGGAGGGCCTCGCCACCGCCTTCGCCCGCGAGATGCGCCCCGGCGAGGCCCGCACGTTCATTTCCGCCGAAGTCGAGGCCGGCCGCATGACGGGCTTCCCGGCGGAGGTGGTCAGCAAGCTTCCGCCGGGGGACTACGTCCTGGCGATCGAAGCCGACGGTTCTGCGCACCGGCCGTTCAAAGCCCCCGCAGCGCACGAACCAGCCATCCCCGCGTCGGCGACTGATGTCGTGGTGTGTGTCGGTCTTTCCGTGCTCGGGCACCCGCTCAGCGATCACTGGGTGCATCGCCCGGGGCTCGTCTCCGACCTGACGAAGGTAGCGACCGGGGCCCCGGTCACCGCCGACGTCATCGTGGAAACGCTGCTGCACGCCGAAGGCGGCCGGAAGTGCGTACCCGAGGGCACACGGCTGCACGCGCTCCTCAACCGCCCGCTGACGCCGGAACACCATGCGGTCGCGAACCACATCGCCGCCCGGCTCGTATACGGCGGCTACAACACGGCCGTCATCGCGACCGCCCATGAAGCGGGGGCGATTCATGGGGTGGTCCGCTGATGCCATTCTTTCGCCGGAAGCCTCGTATCACCGACGCCATCTACGGCAACCTGATGACTTCCTTCGGGCGGGTCGTTGACCTCGATCCGATGGTGAAGAACCCCGCGATGGCCCTGGCCGAACGGGTGGTCGCGGAATACGCGGAGCAGGCGGCCTTGCTGGATGAAGCCACGTACCGGGGCTCGACCGTGTATCACCTGCGGCTCCTCGCCGGATCGTGGATCATGAGCGCCGAAGCCAGCGTGCCACGCGCCACCGCCGAGGTGTTCGAAGAGGCGGTCGCCTGGCGTTTCGAGCCCCTGGCCCGCGGTTCCGCTGTGCTCGCGCACCGGATCTCGGCCCTCGCGCGGGGCGAGGGCGAACGGGATGTACGGCAAGCCTGGTGACTCAGGGGATGCGGCGAACGCACCCTTCAACCACCCGCGAGCATTCGAGCATCTCGGGGATCACCAGGTATTCGTCTTTGGTGTGCTGGTTGTAGCCGCCCCGGCCGATGACCACGCTGGCGATGCCGTGGCCGCGGAAGACGTTGCCATCTGTGCCCCCGCCGACGGGATGGGGGTCGGGCGTGAACCCCAGCTCTTCGAGCACCGGGAACAACAGCTTCACCGCCGGGTCGTCGGGGGTAAGGGTGTAGCCCGGGTATGCGGTGTGGAAGCGCGCGTCGATCCGGGCTGCGGGGTGTTTCTCCTGCACGCCTTCGATATGGCGCTTCGTCTTCGAGACGAGTGTCTCCACCTTTTCCTCGACCATCGAGCGCATCTCGCCCTGGATGACGGTGTGGTCGGGGACTGCGTTCCGCACGAGCCCGCCCTGGATCTTGCCGACGTTGCCGGTGGTCTCCGAATCGAAACGTCCCTGGGGCAGGCCGAGCACGATCTCCGAGGCGATCGAGATGGCAGGCACGCCTTTCTCGGGCTCGAGGCCGGCGTGGGCCGCGCGCCCGTGGACTTCGATGTCGTACGTGTAGTGATACGGCGCCTGGCCCTGGATGCTCGACGGCGGCCCGCCGCTGTCGATGACAATGGCCACCTTCGCGGCGAGGCGGCTGTAGTCCATGTTGGCGGCGCCGACCAGTCCAACCTCCTCGCCGCGGCTGATGGCGACCTCGATCGGGCGCGTCGTGGCGCCGTCCTCGATCGCCGACTGGATCACTTCGAGGATGACGGCGCACCCGGCCTTGTTGTCGGCGCCGAGGATGGTCGTGCCGTCGCTGCGGATGATGTCGGGGCCGTCCCAGGTGGGCTTGATGCCTCGGCCCGGCTCGACGGTGTCCATGTGGGCGGAGAGGAGGACCGGTTCGCCGTCACCATCGCGGCGGCCGAGGACGTTGCCTGCGGCATCCTGGGCTACTTCGAGCCCGAGGTCGCGGAAACGGCGTTCGAGCTCCGCTGCGATGGCGTCCTCTTCGCCCGAGGGGGAGTCGATGGCGACGAGTTCGAGGAAGGTCTGGACGATGCGATCGCGGTTGATCACGGGGCGCTGCTCCGGCGGGGTGTCGGAGAAGGATACCGGTCAATCACGTTGCGCACGCCGCCGGCGGGCGATGACGGCAAGGCCAGCACCCGTCAGAGCCAGGCCAGCGCCAAGTAGCCAGACGTTACGGCTCGGCGTCACCGAACCGGTCGTGTCGCCAGTGCCAGCTTCTGGGGGAAGGATGTCGGGGTACCCGTGCGGGGACGGCGGCGTTGGGAAATTCGGTGGTGTTGGCGTCGGTGGCACAACGCTGTCGGGAACCTCAACACAGGCAATAATGGGATCCGACAGGCCTGCAGGACTCCCGTAGTAGAGGTGATAGCAGTTCTCGCCCGGTTCCCCAAATGTCGCGCGGTCGATCAGCTCTTGTGGCACTACTACCTCCTCTTCATCCCATGCGAACGCCAGTGGCGCGGGGTGGTAAATGCTGGTTGGGTGCCGATAGACCGCGAAA
>JAANMV010004139.1_pt1 | contig 11778 bp, 10 predicted proteins | sample 7279661 | NCBI WGS metagenome assembly JAANMV01 (sample SAMN14094540, study PRJNA606508) | bioreactor metagenome | isolation source: A lab-scale SPAN reactor treating ammonium-rich wastewater day 121 | place: Ireland: Galway | collected 2017-05-16 | reverse complement strand
AAGAAGGGCAAGGGCGCGGGCGGCCTGTTCTCCATCACCATCAACCCCTACACCTGCAAGGGCTGCGCGCTGTGCGTCAAGGTCTGCGAGGACGACGCCCTGCGCATGGTGCCGCAGACCGAGGAGTCGGTCGAGCGCCTGCGCCGCGACTGGAATTTCTGGCTCGACCTGCCGACGACGCCGAAGGAGTATGGCCGCATCGACAGCCTCGACGAGAAGATCGGCGCGCTGGAGACGCTGCTGCTCGACAAGCAGAACTACGGCTCGATGCCCTGCGGCGACGGCGCCTGCCTCGGTTGCGGCGAGAAGACCGCCATCCACCTGTTCACCGGCACGGTGACGGCGCTGATGCAGCCGCGCGTGGAGAAGCACGTCGCGCACCTCGACGAGCTGATCGGGCGCCTGGAGAAGCACATCCGCATGAAGCTGACCGAGTCGGTGGACCTCTCCGACACCGGCGCCGTGCTGCAGGCGGTGAATGCCGCCAAGGACCAGGATCTGACGCTGGCCAGCCTGGCGGCGAAGATCATGGAGAACAAGCCGTCGCGTCCGCTCGACCCGGCCTGGGTGAAGTGGGCGACCCAGCTCATCGAGAAGCTGAAGGACCTGAAGTGGCGCTATGCCGAGGGCCCGGCCAAGCGCGGCCGCGCGGCGATGGGCATCGTGAACTCCACCGGCTGCACCTCGGTGTGGGGCTCGACCTATCCCTTCCACCCGTATCCCTTCCCCTGGACCTCGCATCTCTTCCAGGACAGCCCGTCGGTGGCGATGGGCATCTTCGAGGGCCACATGGCGAAGATGGCGGAGGGCTTCAAGGCGGTGCGCATGGCCGAACTCGAGCTCGCCGGCGAGTACAGCACCGAGAAGCACGAGGACTTCTTCCGCCGCTTCACCTGGCAGCAGTTCTCCGAAGAAGAGTGGCTGCTCTGCCCGCCGGTGGTCTCGCTCGGCGGCGACGGCGCCATGTACGACATCGGCTTCCAGAACCTGTCGCGCGCCCTGATGTCCGGCATGCCGATCAAGGTGCTGGTGGTGGACACGCAGGTGTATTCCAACACCGGCGGCCAGGCCTGCACCTCGGGCTTCATCAGCCAGATCTCCGACATGGCGCCGTTCGGCGCCGCCCAGCGCGGCAAGCAGGAGACGCGCAAGGAGATCAGCCTGATCGGCATGGCGCACCGCACGTCCTACGTGATGTCCGGCACCATCGCCCACAGCAACCACCTGATCGAGAGCTACATCGACGGCCTCAACTCGCGCCGCCCGGCGCTGTTCAACATCTACGCGGTGTGCCCGCCGGAGCACGGCATCGGCGACGACAAGAGCGTGGACCAGAGCAAGCTGGCGGTGGAGGGGCGCGCCTATCCGCTGTTCCGCTTCGATCCGGATGCCGGTACCACCTTCTCGGAGTGCGTCAGCCTCGAGGGCAACCCGGCGCTCGAGCAGGACTGGCCGACCTACACCCTCAACTACACCGACGAGAACGGCGCCGCGCAGAAGATGGAGCTGCCGATGACCTTCGCCGACTTCGCGGCGACGGAGGGCCGTTTCGGCAAGCAGTTCAGGAAGGCGCCGCCGGAGACCTGGAACGACGACATGGTGCCGGTGGCGGATTTCCTGAAACTCGCCAAGGACGAGCGCGAGGGCAAGTTCCCCTTCATCTGGGCCACCGACCAGAAGAACCGCCTGACGCGCCTGCTCATCACCGAGGACCTGGTGCGCGCCTGCGAGGAGCGCCTCAGCTTCTGGAAGCAGCTGAAGGACGTCGCCGGCCTCGGCCGCGCGGCGGTCGATACCGAGATGCTGGCCGACCAGGTGCGCGCCGAGCTGCTGGCGAAGATCACCGCCAGCCTGGGCGTCGGCGGCATGGGCATGCCGGCCGCCAACGCGCCGCCGCACATTTCCACGCAGGGTGCCGCGCAGGGCAACGCCCCGGCGGCCGACGGCTACGAGCCGGTGTGGGTCGAGTCGCCCGAGTGCACCGCCTGCGACGAGTGCACCAGCATCGCGCCGAAGGTGTTCGTCTACAACGACCAGAAGCAGGCCATCGTGGTGAACCCGAAGGGCGCCAGGTTCGCCGACCTCGTCAAGGCGGCGGAGAAGTGCACCGCCGGCTGCCTGCATCCCGGCACGCCGTGGAACATGAACGAGCCGGGCATCGAGAAGCTGATGGCGCGGGCGGCCAAGTACAACTGATGGAAACCGCTTTCGACACAGAGTTCACAGAGGGGCAGAGGTCACAGAGATTCCTTATCTTGGCGTTCTCTGTGCACTCTGTGTCTCTGTGTTCTCCGTGTTGATAGAGGTTTGAGGTTGCCATGAAACTGCTGTCCTACTTCCGCGGCGAAGCCTTCCAGCGCGGCGTGCATCCGCCCGGCTGCAAGCACACCGCCGACACGCCGATCCGCCGGCTGCCCTTCGCGCCGCGGCTCGTCGTGCCGCTGTCGCAGCACATCGGCAAGCCGTCGCGGCCGATCGTCCGCGTCGGCGAGGAGGTGCTGCGCGGCCAGCCCATCGCGGAGGCCGACGGCTGGCTGTCGGTGCCGCAGCACGCGCCGGCCACCGGAGTGGTCGAGGCCATCGAACTGCGGCCGAGCGCGCGCGGGCCGTGGACCGAGTGCATCGTCATCCGCGTCTACGAGGCGTCGACCCAGGAGGTGCTGTGGGGCACGCCGCAGGACATCGACGCCTTTCCGCCGCAGGAGATCGTGCTGGCCGTGCAGCGCACCGGCATGGTCGGACTCGGCGGCGCCGCCTTCCCCAGCCACGCCAAGCTGACGGTGCCGGAGGGCGCCCGGGTGGAGACGCTGGTGGTGAACGGCTGCGAGTGCGAGCCGTACCTGACCTGCGACCACCGCGTCATGGTGGAGCAGGCGGCCGACCTGATGACCGGCATCCGCCACGCCATGCGCGCCACCGGTGCGAGCCGGGCCATCATCGGCGTCGAGGACAACAAGCCGGCGGCGGCCGAGGCGATGCGCCGGGCGCTGCCGCCGGGCGGCAACATCTTCGTCGAGGAAGTGCCGACCAAGTACCCGCAGGGCTCGGAGAAGATGCTCATCACGGCGCTGTTCGGCGTCGAGGTGCCCTCGGGCAAGCTGCCCCTCTCGCTCGGCATGGTGGTGAACAACGTCGGCACCCTGGCGGCGCTGGGCCGGCTGCTGCCGGCGGGGCAGGGCCTGGTCGAGCGCGTCGTCACCGTCACCGGGCCCGGCGTGGCGCGGCCGGGCGACTATCGCGTGCCGCTCGGCACGCCGATCTCCTTCGTGCTCGACCATGCCGGCGCGCCCGCCTCGGTCGCCAACAATGCCAGGCAGGTGATCCTCGGCGGGCCGATGATGGGCCAGTCGGTGGCTTCCCTCGACGTGCCCGTGACCAAGGGCGTTTCCGGCGTGCTGGTGTTCCGCGGCGAGGACATGACGGGCCGGGAAGGGCGCAAGACCTACCCCTGCATCAAGTGCGGCGAATGCGTCGAGTCCTGCCCGATGGGCCTGAATCCCTCCATGCTGGGCATGCTCGCCGCACGGCGCGAATACGACGCGATGGGCGAGCAGTACCACCTCGGCGACTGCTTCGAGTGCGGCTGCTGCACCTACACCTGTCCCTCCAATATTCCGCTGGTGCAGCAGTTCCGCGTCGCCAAGCAGATACTTCGAGAGAAGGCAGCGGCGTGAGAAAGCTCTTTCAACGCAGAGGACACAGAGGCACAGAGAACACAGAGGAGAAACAAGAATGTTTTTCTCTGTGCCTCTGTGATCTCTGTGATAAATGCGGTTTGGTTTTATTCGAATGAAAGCTTCTGTCGAAATCCGCAGCGCCCCGCACATCAAGGGGCCGCGCAGCGTCGAGCAGATCATGGCGAACGTGGTGTATTCGCTGCTGCCGGTCTGCGCCTTCTTCGCGTACCAGTACGGCATCTCGGCGGCGGCCTCGATCCTCGTCGTCACCGCCGCCTGCCTGCTCGCCGAGCGGGCCTTCGTGCGCAGCGGCACCCAGGCCGGCAGCCTGTCGGACTTTTCCGCCACCATCACCGGCCTGCTGCTGGCGCTGACCTTGCCGCCGGGCTTCCCGCTGTGGATGGGCGCGGTGGCCGGCGTTGCCGCCATCGCCCTGGGCAAGGCCCTCTTCGGCGGCATCGGCTTCAACGTCTTCAATCCGGCGCTGGTCGGCCGCGCCTTCGTGCAGGCGGCCTTCCCGGCGGCGATCGCCACCTACACGCCGTCGTTCCTTCCCGGGCGCTTCACGCAGTTCATCCCGTCCTCGCTGGCCTGGCCGCTGATGGCGCCGGCCGACGCCGCCGCCTGGCTGAAGGCCATGCAGTTCGACGCGCTGGCGAGCGCGACGCCGCTGGCGAAATGGAAGTTCGAAGGCGCCCTGACGGCCATAGACGAACTGCTGACCGCGCTCTCCGGTCACATCGCGGTGGGGCCGTCACCGCTGCTGATCCTCGCCTGCGGCGCCTATCTCGCCCTGCGCCGCTTCATGGACTGGCGCATCCCCGTCGCCGTGCTGGGCAGCGCGGGACTGGCGGCCGGGCTGATCCACCTCGCCGACGCGAAATACCCGGATGCCTTTTTCGTGCTTTCCTCCGGCGGCCTCGTGCTCGGCGCGGTGTACATGGCGACCGACATGGCCACCTCGCCGGTGACGCCGCGCGGCATGTGGCTGTACGGCGGTTTGATCGGCGTGCTGACGGTGGTGATCCGCTATTACAGCGGCCTGCCGGAGGGCGTCATGTACGCCATCCTGATCGGCAACGCGGCGACGCCGCTGATCGAGCGCGTCACCCAGCCGACGCCGTTCGGCAAGGGCGTCTCGATCCAGGCGCGCAAGTCGGCGTCCTACACGCTGCACCCCGACTACATCTCGCGCGAGGAGGCCGGCGCGAAGACGCCGAAGAAGCGCTTCCTCAAGAACAAGGGCAAACCATGAGCACGCCCACCGCGCCGCAGCCCCAGGCCACCCCGGCGACCTCGCTGCTGAAGACGCTCGGCCTCGTGTCGACCGTCTGCGGCCTGATCATCGTCGGCGCCTACCAGGGCACCTACGACGCCGCCGCGGCGAACCGCCGCCTGGCGCTGGAGCGTACGGTGTTCAAGGTGGTGCCGGCGGCGAAGTCGATGGCCGAATGGCAGGCGACGCCGCAGGGCATCCGGCCGGCGGCCGGCGAGCCGGCGGCCGGCGCGGTGAAGTTCTACGCCGCCTACGATGCGCAAGGGGTTCTGGCCGGCATCGCCGCCGAGGGCGCGGCCAAGGGCTACGCCGACACGGTGCGCATCCTCTACGGCTATTCGCCCGCCTGCCAGTGCATCACCGGCTTCGGCCTGGTGTCGTCGAAGGAGACGCCGGGCATCGGCGACAAGATCGTCACCGACCGGGAATTCCTCGCCAACTTCGAGGCGCTCGACGTCAAGCTCAACGCCGAACTGTCGGCGCTGGCCAACGAGGTGAAGGCGGTCAAGCACGGCAGCAAGGCGAACCCCTGGCAGATCGACGCCATCGCCGGCGCCACGGTGACCTCGCGCGCCGTCGGCAAGGCCATCAACGACAGCGCCCAGCTGCTGCTGCCGAAGCTGGTGCCGGAGCTGGAAAAACTCGGGAAGAAGCCATCATGAGCGATTTGGCACAAGCGCGGACCTTCGACGAATTCCTGGAGGGCATCTGGCGGCAGAACCCGGTGTTCGTCATGGTGCTCGGCATGTGCCCGACCCTGGCGGTGACGGTGTCGGCCGTCAACGCCCTGTCGATGGGGCTGGCCACCGCCTTCGTGCTGGTGTGCTCCTGCGGCCTGGTGTCGCTGATCCGCAACATCGTGCCGAAGGAGGTGCGCATCGCCACCTACATCGTCATCATCGCCACCTTCGTCACGGTGGTCGACTACGTCATCCAGGCGGTCAGCCTGGCGGTGTATGAGGCGCTGGGCGCCTTCATCCAGCTGATCGTGGTGAATTGCATCATCCTCGGCCGCGCCGAGGCGCATGCCTCGAAGCACCCGCCGCTCACGGCGATGGTGAACGCGCTCGGCATGAGCATCGGCTTCGTCATCGGCCTGCTGGCCCTCGGCACGGTGCGGGAAATCCTCGGCGCCGGCACGCTGTTCGGCTTTTCGCTGTTCGGCTCGAACTTCCAGCCCTGGGTGGTGATGGTGCTGCCGCCCGGCGGCTTCATCGTGCTCGGCGCCTGGTTGCTGCTGTTCGCGGCGCTCAAGCGCCACAAGGAGGCGCGCCTGGTGGCGCCGGGAGGCGGCCATGGCGCCTGAATCGCTCGGCCAGATCTTCCTCGCCGCGGTGCTCGCCAACAACTTCGTGCTGGCGATGTTCCTCGGCCTGTGCCCCTTCCTCGGCGTCTCGGCGCGGCTCGACACGGCGTTTCCGATGGGCATCGCGACGACCTTCGTCATGCTGGTCGCCTCGCTCTGCGCCTTCGGACTGAACCTGTTGCTGACGCTGTTCCACCTGGAGTTCCTGCGCCTGATCTCCTACATCGTGGTGATCGCCTCGGCGGTGCAGCTGGTGGAGATGTTTCTCAAGAAGACCAGCCCGGCGCTGTTCCGCGCCCTCGGCATCTACCTGCCGCTGATCACCACCAACTGCGCGGTGCTCGGCGTGGCGCTGTTCCAGACGGCGCGCGAGTACAGCTTCGCCCAGGCCATGGTGTTCAGCTTCGGCGGCGGCGCCGGCTTCACGCTGGCGCTGGTGCTGATGGCCAGCGTGCGCGAGCGCCTGCAGCTCTCCAACGTGCCCGGCGTCGCGCAGGGCACGGCGCTCTCGCTGATGCTGGCCGGGCTGCTGTCCCTGGCCTTCATGGGCTTTGCCGGGCTGGGCGGCTGATGGCGACCTATCTCATCGCCATCGGCCTGATCTTCGCCATCCTCGCCGGCGGCATCGCCGTGCAGGCGCTCTACCGCCGCTTCGCCGCGCGCCATCCCGAACTCGGGCCGTTTCGCGAGGAAAAGGGCTGCGGCAGCTGCACCGCCGGCAGCGGCTGCCGTCCATCGAGCTGCGCGCCGTCCCGCCGCGACTGATTTTTTCCCGTCGTGAAGGGGCGACACTCGCCCTGCATCCAATAGAAGCATAGAATGCCTGTCGGCCGGATGCCGAGGAGGCGCTGCGTGGGAGTCGATAAGGGAGGGGTGGCTCCCCGACCTGGGCTCGAACCAGGGACACACGGATTAACAGTCCGTTGCTCTACCGACTGAGCTATCGGGGAATTGCCGAGGCGTGGATCATAGGCATTTCGCCGCAGTGCGTCAAGCCGTTCGCGAGTACAATCGCCGCAATTAGTTGCCTGGCATAAGAAATGGACAAAAGCACGGTTTTCGTCAAAACCCAGGAGGGGGAAGAGGCGATGCGCCAGCGCACTCGCCTGGTCCAGCGCAACCTGCGCAACATCCTCATCATGGTCGACGGACAGGCCGATGTCGGCGACCTGGCGAAGCGGTTCGGCGACGAGGCCACGACGCAGGCGGCGCTGCGCGAATTGCTCGCCGGCGGCTTTATCGCCGAGCAGTCCGGCCAACTCGACTTCACGACTGCCCCGGCCGCCAAGGCAAACCAGCCCGACGAGGTGCCGGTGCTGACCAGCCGGATCCCCGCTCCGGTGCAAGCGGAACCGGCTGCACCGGAACCGGCGGTCGAGGAAATCCACTTGATCTCGCCGGAATACGAGTCCCTGCCGCCCCCGCCGTTGCAGACTGCTGCTCGATCCATTCCGGCAACGGCTCCCGTTACCGCTCCCGGCTGGCTGGACAGGATGAATGCCCTCTTTGCAGGCCGGTCGAACAAACGGGACGTTCCTGCGAAAAAGGCGGGGAAGGACGAACAGGCGGAATTCGCGGACGTGGAGTGGGGACCGGACCTGGCCCCCGCCCGTCGCGGTGCGCAAGCCAACTGGCCCATGCTGGGGCTGTCTGCCGCAGCCGGCATCGCCGTCCTGCTGGGACTGACTTTGTCGCTGTATCCCTACGGCCGCCATCTGCCGGACATCGAGCGCAATGCCGCGGCCATGCTGCAGGAGCCGGTCAAGATCGGCGACATCGGGTTTTCCTTCCTGCCGCGGCCGCATATCGCCCTGCGCAATATCGTCGCCGGCAACGAGGCCCAGTTGCGCATCGCCTCGGTGCGCGCCACGCCCGATTTTCTTTCGCTGCTGGGCGAACGGAAGGTGTTTCATGACGTGGTGTTTGCCGGAATTGACGTGAAGGAGTCCGCGCTGGCCAAGCTGGCCAGGGCCGCCGCGGGCAATCCTCCCGTGAAGTTCCGCCACATCGCCATCGAGGGCTTGAGCCTGGTCGCAGGAGATGCCCGGCTGGGCGGCATCGGCGGCGAGGTGAAAATGTCTCCTGCCGGCACAATGGAAGCCATCCTCCTGCACGATCAGGACAACGCGCTGAAGATGGAGCTGCGGCCGAAAGGGGAGGCCTTCCAGTTCGTCGCCAGCGGAAGCAACTGGAAGCCGCCCTTCGCGCCGAATCTTGTCTGCCAGTCGGTCGACGCGGCGGGCGAGCTGCGGGCCGGGGCGCTGAACCTGGACAAGCTCGAAACCCGGGCCTACGAAGGGCTGGTCGAGGGCAAGGCCAGCCTCGCCTGGTCGAGCGGCCCCGAATTCAACGGTGACCTGGAAATCAAGCATATCAATTCCGGCAAGCTCCTGGCCGCACTCGGTTCGGGCCTGAGCGCCGAAGGCGAACTTTCCGGACGCCTGAAACTGGCCGCCAAGGCGGACAGCCTCGGCAAACTGGCCGATGCCGTGCGCGCCGAGGGCAGCTTCGAGATGAAGCGCGGCATCGCCAAGGGACTCGACCTGGGCGAGGCGGTGCGCAAGACCGGGCGCGATCCGACCCGCGGCGGCGAGACGAAGTTCGAGCAGTTGTCGGGCACGGTCCAGGTCGACGCCCAGGAAGCGCGCCTCGGCAACCTGCGCCTGGCATCGGGCCTGATGACGGCCGCGGGCAATCTCGGCGTCGGCCGCAACGGACAACTGAACGGCTTGTTGAACGTCGACCTGAAGAGCTCGGCGGCGACGCTCCGGGTGGCTTTGGCGGTCGGTGGAACCAGCAAGGACCCGATGCTGACGCCGAGCCGGCGTTGAACCGAACGGTCGGAAAACGAAACGGGCGCCCAAGGCGCCCGTTTCGCTGTTTGCCGGCGATGCGCGGCTATTTCCCGAGGATCGCGGCGATGGCGTCCGCCGTGTAGTCGATATTGCGCGAGTTCAGTGCCGCCAGGCAGATGCGGCCGGTGCCGACGGCGTAGATGCCGAACTCCGCCTGCAGCCGCTCGACCTGCCCGGCGCCGAGGCCGGTGTAGGAGAACATGCCGCGCTGCTTCGCCACGAAGGAAAAATCCTGCGCCACGCCGCGCGCCTTCAGCTTGTCCACCAGACCGGCGCGCATGGCGCGGATGCGCTCACGCATGCCGGCCAGTTCCTCTTCCCACAATTTGCGCAGTTCCGGGCTGGCCAGCACCGCCGCGACGATGGCGCCGCCGTGGGTCGGCGGGTTGGAATAGTTGGTGCGGACGACGCGCTTCACCTGCGACAGGACGCGCGCCGACTCGTCCTTGTTCGCGGTGACGATGGACAGCGCGCCGACCCGTTCGCCATAGAGGGAGAAGGACTTCGAGAAGGAGCTGGAAACGAAGAACTGCAGGCCGGAGGCGGCGAACAGCCTGAGCGCGAGGGCATCGGGCTCGATGCCGTCGGCGAAGCCCTGGTAGGCCATGTCGATGAAGGCGACCAGGCCGCGCGCGCGAACGGTCTCGACGACCTCCTGCCACTGCGCTTCGGAGAGGTCGGCGCCGGTCGGGTTGTGGCAGCAGGCGTGCAGGACGACGATGGTGCCGGCCGGCAGTCCCGCCAGGCAGGCCTTCATGGCGGCGAAGTCTACGCCCTTGCTGGCGGCGTCGTAGTAGGGATAGTTCTCGACCGCGAAGCCGGCCGATTCGAAGAGGGCGCGGTGGTTCTCCCAGCTCGGGTCGCTGATGCAGACCTTCGCCGTCGGCAGCAGGCGCTTCAGGTAGTCGGCGCCGACCTTGAGGGCGCCGGTGCCGCCAAGCGCCTCGACGGTGACGACGCGGCCGTCCTTGATCAGTTCGGAACCGGCGCCGAACAGCAGGTTCTGCACCGCCTGGTTGTAGCTGGCCGGGCCTTCGATCGGCTGGTAGCCGCGCGACGGCAGGGCCTCGAGGCGCGCCTTCTCGGCCGCGCGCACGGCGGCGAGCAGGGGAATCTTGCCGCTGTCGTCGCAATACACGCCGACGCCGAGGTTGACCTTGGTGGCGCGCGTGTCGGCGTTGAAGGCCTCGTTGAGGCCGAGAATGGGGTCGCGGGGCGCCATCTCCACTGCTGCGAATATCGAGGATGTCATGTCGGATCGGGGATTCGGGAAAGAAAAGGCGGCCGTATTGTACCCGCGGCCCGCAAGCGGCCCAAGTGGCCTTGCTTATGTCGCCATTACCGCCGGACCCGTTCCGATTACAATCACGCCATGCCACGCTATTTCGCCTTGATCCCTGCCGCCGGTACGGGTAGCCGCGTAGGCGGCGAACGGCCCAAGCAATACCAGTTGCTCGCCGGGCAGCCGATGATGCGGCACGCCATCGCCCCGTTCTGCGCTTCGCCGCGCATTCAGCGGGTGTTCGTCGTCCTGGCCGACGCGGACGCGCTGTGGGAGCGCTTTCACTGGAGCGCGCTGGGCCCCCAGCTGGCGGTTCTGCGCTGCGGCGGCGCGACCCGGGCCGACAGCGTGCTGAACGGCCTGCAAGCCATTTCGGCGCTCGTCGCGCCAGACGACTGGATCCTGGTGCATGATGCGGCGCGTCCCTGCCTGTCGCCGGCGCAGCTCGACGGGCTGATCGACCAGGTCGGCGACGACGCGGTGGGCGGCATCCTTGCCATGCCGGTCGCGGACACCCTGAAGCGCGGGACGCCGGAGCGGCGCATCGAGGCGACCGTGCCGCGCGAGCATCTGTGGCAGGCGCAAACGCCGCAAATGTTCCGCTATGGCCTGTTGCGCGAGGCGCTGTCCCGCAACCCCGCCGTCACCGACGAGTCCGCGGCAGTCGAAGCCTTGGGCCATCGTCCGCTGCTGGTGCCCTCCGATCCCGACAACCTGAAGGTGACCTGGCCGGCGGATCTCGTGCTGGCGGAAAGAATCCTGCAGCAAAGGAAGCAGGCGTGATGCGCATCGGCCAGGGTTTCGACGTCCATGCCCTCGTGCCGGGGCGCAAACTCGTCATCGGCGGCGTGGAGATCCCCTTCGAGCGCGGGTTGCTCGGCCATTCCGATGCCGACGTGCTGCTCCATGCGGTCACCGATGCGCTGCTCGGGGCCGCCGGCCTCGGCGATATCGGCCGACATTTTCCGGACAGCGACGCGCGCTTCAAGGACGCCGACAGCCGGCGGTTGCTGCGCGAGGCGGCACGGCTGATCGAATGGGCCGGCTATCGCGTCTCCAACGTGGATGCCACGGTGATCGCGCGCGCCCCGCGCATGTCACCGCACGTGGCGGCGATGGCGGCGAACATCGCGGCCGATCTGGGCATCGAGGCGGGTTGCGTCAACATCAAGGCCAAGACCACCGAAAGCCTCGGCTTCACCGGCCGCGGGGAGGGCATCGCCGCCCAGGCGGTGGCCCTGATCGTGCGTGCCGGATAGCCGGCGGATTTTTTTCGCCCTCTGGCCCGACGAGGCGGTCGCCCGGCAATTCGACGAGGCCGGGCGCTGTGCGCACGAGACGCTGGGCGGGCGGCGCATGCGCCGCGAGACCCTGCACCTGAC
>JAANMV010004137.1_pt1 | contig 11784 bp, 10 predicted proteins | sample 7279661 | NCBI WGS metagenome assembly JAANMV01 (sample SAMN14094540, study PRJNA606508) | bioreactor metagenome | isolation source: A lab-scale SPAN reactor treating ammonium-rich wastewater day 121 | place: Ireland: Galway | collected 2017-05-16 | reverse complement strand
GGCGCGCCCTGGAGATGGGCAAGGCAGCCGGGGACATGGAGCTCTGCGCGCTCGCCGCGAACGCGCTCGGGCTCTGGGCGCAACAGCAGCTGGCCTGCCATGAAGCGCTCATGTATTTCGATGAAGCGGAAGCGTACGGGAAGCAGGCACGCGACCCCTGGTACCAGAGCTGGACGCGGCAGGGTTCGCCCCGCTTGCTCGCCGCGCTCGCCAGGCTCGAAGAGGCGGAGGAGGTCACGGCGGAGGTAGCGCGGGCAGCGACGCGCTCGGCGAACTGGGCCACGCACGCCGCGCTCTCCGCATCGAGCGCGCACGCGACAGCGATTCAGGGCGACTTCCTCCGGAGCGACGAGGCGGCGGCCGACGCCCAGATGTACCTGAACCGGTCGGCCCACTCAATCACACCGATCCTGCTGTACTACACGGTGGCGGGCACGCGCATCGCGCGGGGCGACTGGGAGGGAGCGTTCGACGCGGTGGAGATGGTGCAGGCGTCGGGCGGGTCGCGGGCTTCGTGGCTGCTCCAACAACTGGTCTCGGCGGCGGCGGGCAACCGCGAGGGAGCCGAGGCGGAGATCGCCGCCCACCCGGGCTGGGCGCACTGGCAGTCGCGGGCTGACATGTTCTCGTTGCCGTTGTTGAGCCAGCGGATGGAGCTGGCCAGCGAACTGGAGTCGATGGAGCTTGCCCGGATCACGGTGGGGCCGTTGGAGGCGGCCGTGCGCGGAGGACTGGCGTTCTGCACGGGGATGCCGTATTCGCTCCGGCGCGAACTGGGGGTGGGCTACCGGCTCCTCGGGCGGCTGGACGAAGCCGAATACGTGCTCGAACGCGCCATCGAGGAGACGCGCGCCGCGACAGCGCGGCCCGAACTGGCCCGAGCGCAGTTCGAACTCGGCCGTGTGCTGCTGGCCCGCGCGGAGGGCCCTGATGCGGACCGGGCGGCGGTAGCGCTGACCGCGGCCTTTGCGCTGGCCGAGGAGCTCGGCATGCGGCCGCTGCGGGAGCGAGCAGGCAGCCTGCTCGCCGGGAGAAGCGGCGCCCAACCGCTGGCGGCCCCCACACCTTCGCTTTCCGAGACCGACACGGATGTCCTGCTTGCGATGGCCCGGGGCGACGCGACCCAGGCCATCGCCGACCGGCTCCTGTTGAGCGCGCGCACGGTGGAGCGCGCCAAGCGGCGGCTCGCGAGCGACCTGGGGGTCCGCGGGCGGGCGGCGGCGGCGGCCTTTGCCGAGGCGCACGGTCTCTCGATCGACCTGCAGGCGGGCCGTCCAACCCTGCTGGAAGAACTGCCGGCGCCCACGCCAGGACGGCTGCGGGTCATGCTGTTCGAGGACATCGTGGAATCGACGCCGCTCAATGAGCTACTCGGTGACCAGCAGTACGTCGAGTTGCTCACGCGCCACGATCGGCTGGTGCACGGGACGATCCGGCAGCACGGCGGGGCGGTGGTGAAGCACACGGGCGATGGCGTATTCGCATCGTTCGATTCGGCCTTGCAGGCGCTGGAAGCCTGCCGCCAGATCGCGGCCGCGTTCCCGATCGCGCTCCCGGATTCGGCGGGGCACCCACTGGCGATTCGCGTGGGGCTCCACGCGGGCGAGCCGGTGGCGACCGATTCGGACCTCTTCGGCCTGGCGGTGACGCTGACGCGGCGGATCTGCGACCGGGCGCGGGATGGGCACGTGCTGGTCTCCGAGTCGGTCCGGGCGCTGGCCGACGGGACCGGGTTCCGGTTCCGGCCGGCGGGACGGTACAGCCTGAAGGGGCTGAGGCAGCGGCACCAGCTCTATGAGCTTGCGTTCGAAGCCAGCGGTGATTAACCCGGGAGTGTGACCGGGGCCACAGAAGGCTCTTGACATCCGGCGCGGACGGGCCGATGGTGTTGCCTCCGCAGATGCGGGGGATACCGGGGGAGGATTTCACGTGCCCATACCTATGCCAACTGTTGTGGCGAAGGGGTCGACGGCCCTCGCCCTTGACGCCCGCTACTCAACCCCGGAGGGGCGCTGGGCCAGCCTGCAGGCCCTGCGAGCTGCGGCTGCATCGGGCCAGACGGGCATGGATGCCGCCGCCACAACCGGCAGCCTGCCGCCAAACGAAATTTCGCATCTCAAAGATCACTGGTTCGATGAAAAGAAGGACCACTGGATGGTGCTGAAGCCACAGCTGAAGAAGTCGTGGCTCATGCCCGGCGTCTACTTCGAGTACGAACCGAAACAGCCCGAGCTGGACTACGGCGCCCGTGTCCTGACCGCCGGGCTCATCCAGGCGCTCGAGTGCTCGCTGGGGCTCAGCGGACCAAACGACGAGCCACCGCTGAAACGCGATAGCGCAGGCAACGTCCAGAAGAACGCCAACGGGCTCGACATGGTCGACACAGCAGCCGCGAACCGGTGCCTGCCGATCGATGTGTACTGGGTGTGCGGAAAGCTCGATGGTTTCGAGGTCCAGGTCAGCTGGAACGAACAACAGGTGACCTGCTTCATCCTCACGCCGCAGGTTGCAGCAGCGGCAGACGTGTTCCAGCAGACATACCCGGCTGGAGACCTTACCGCACTCAAGACGGCCAAGGGCAAGACCAAGGGGATGCTGGTGACTACCACGCTGAAGGGCGCCTCGGCGCCGGGGACGATCATCCTGGCAAGGGACGAAGGCGGCGTGAATGCCCACCCATTGCCCCCCGCCACAACCACGGGAGGTACGCAATGAACCCCGACGCCCGGGACATGAGCCCCATCGAGAGAAAGCTGGTGGAGTCGACCAGCGGCGTCGAGTTCCTGGGCCTGGAGGGGCACCACGCGACGGCGCACCTCACGTTTTCGGGCGATGGGCATACGTGCATTGCCTGGACGCTCCGGGCGCAGCATGGCCAGGAGGCCCGCATCACGCGAGCGCGGATCCAGGGCCGGCAGACGTTCCTCGGCTGGCACGAGACCGGCAGGCAGGTCGAGATCCCGGTGGTGAGCGTGTGCCGGAGTAACGACCCGATGGCGGCGAACGCCGGCGACTGGCACCACCACTGGGACCGGCTCGGGGCGCTCGCCCAGATCGGCGTGCGGGCGGTGGGAAGGCCGGTGTTACGCGCAGACAACGCGCTGGACGTGCCCGAGTCCTAGCCTGGCACGGGACCTGGCGAGTGTCCGTTCACAGCGCTTTCGGCGGCGATGACCCGGGCGCCTAGCCGGGCCGCCCCTGCCCGGTAACAATGGGTGTAATGCCACAACGCCCAGACACCGGTGACCCCATCGCTCCGATCCTCGAGTTCCTGACGAAAGAAGCTGAATCGGGGGGCTGGCTGCGCTGCTCCATCACGCCCGCGCGGGGCAGCGCGCCCTGGGACCGGCTTGTCGCCCACCCGGTGCGGCTCGGGCGCGGCCCCGCCATCAAGCTGGTGACGCGGTCAGGGAAGAAGGAGACGACCGCGACGGTGGCGATCGCCGACTGGCCGGACCGGCTGATGCAGCTCATCGGCACGGGGGCGGTGAACCTGAACGTCATCGCGCCGGACTTCGAATGGCACGCGAGGCGCACCCGCGATGGGAAGTGGCTCGTGAGCAAGGGCCGGCCGTCGCTCGAGCGGGAGCAGCCCCAGCAGCTCCCGCCCCACGACCGCCTCCGGGGGCGGGCGCTTTCGGAGACCAACCCGCAGGTCCAGGCGCTGTTCATCGAGACGGGCCTGTATAGCAAGAACGGGGTGTTGCTGGGCGATGCCGCGGGGAAGCATCGCCAGGTCCAGCACTACCTGGAGTTGTTACGGCCGATGCAGCTCTGGCAACGCGGCCAGGCGATGCGCGTGGTGGATGCCGGCTGCGGGAAGTCGTACCTGAGCCTGGCGCTGTACCTCTGGGGCGAACTGCGGCGCACACCTATCGAGCTCATCGGCATCGAAGCCAACCCGGAGATCGTGGGGCCGGTCGAAGCGAGCGCGCGACGGCTGGGATACGAGCGGGCGACCTTCCGGGCCCAGCCCATTCGCGAGTTCACGGAAGCCTGGCGGGAGCCGGTGGACCTCCTGGTGAGCCTCCATGCCTGCGATACGGCGACCGATGAGGCGCTGGCCGCCGGGGTGCGGCTGGGGGCCGAGGCCATCGTGCTGGTGCCGTGTTGCCACCAGGAGCTGGCGGACCAGGTTGACGCGAACCAGAAAGCGGGGACGCTCCCCGCGGCGGATACCTGGGCAGCGGTCCTCGCGAGCGGGCTTCAGCGTCACCGCCTGGCCGACATCGTGACTGACAGCCTGCGGGCTGCCGCGCTGGAAGCGCTGGGATACCACGTCGATGTCGTGGAGTTCGTCTCGCCCGAGGCGACGGCGCGCAACCTGATGCTGCGGGCGGAGCGCCGCACCCCGGGCGATGCGCAGTTGCAGGCGGCGGCGCGCGCGTACGACCGCTACCGGGCGCTCGCAGCCGAGTGGGGTGTCCGGCCCGCGCTGGAGGGGCTGCTGGGTGAGATGTGGCCCCCGCGGGCGCTGGACCCCGTGCCGGGCATGCAGCGGGCCACCGCGCCGTGAATGTCTACCCATCGGTGATGGAGCTGGTGGGGAACACGCCGCTGGTGGAGCTGCGGTCGCTCTCTCCGAAGCCGGGGGTGCGCATCTTCGCGAAGCTGGAGGGCCAGAATCCCACCGGCAGCATCAAGGACCGGATCGTGCTGCGGATCCTGCGGGAGGCGCGGAAGTCGGGAGCGCTGGAGCCCGGGCAGCGGATCGTCGAAGCATCGACGGGGAACACCGGGGTAGCGCTGGCGCTGTTCGGGCGAATGCTGGGGCACCCGGTGGATGTCTGCGTGCCGGACAGCGTGTACCCGGAAATCGAGCAGTTGCTGCAGGTGTACGGGGCGCGGGTGCACCGGGTACCGCGGCAGGCAGGGATCAAGACGGCGCGGGAGGTGGCACTGGTGGTCGCGCGCGAGGAAGGGGCGTACTACCTGGGCCAGTTCGACAGCCCATCGAACGTGCGCGCGCACTACGAGACCACGGGCGCCGAGATCCTGGCGGACCTGGATGGCGCGGGGCCGGTCGACGTCCTTGTCGCCGGGATGGGGACGGGCGGGACGATCAGCGGTGTGGGCCGCCGCCTGAAGGAAGCGAACCCCTCGTGCCATGTGTTCGGCGTAGAGCCGCGGCTGGGCGTGCATGTGCAGGGGCTGAAATCGTTGGACGACGGGTTCATCCCGCCTGTGCTCGATGAGTCGGTGCTGGATGGGAAGATCATCGTCGGGAACCGGCACGCGTTTTCCCATGCGCGCCGGGCGATGCTGGAGGAGGGGATCTTCGGGGGCATCAGCAGCGGGGCGGTGCTCCACGCGGCGCTGCGGGCGGCGAGCCGGATCGAACGGGGCAACATCGTCGCGATCTTCGCCGACGGTGGCTGGAAGTACCTGGGCACGGACCTCTGGCAGTCGGACGACCTGGACGATGCCGGCATCGAGGCACACGAAGACCCGCTGGACGACATCCTGTGGTGGTAGCCGAAGGCCGGCCCGGGGCATAATCGCTCCACTCTTACCCAGGCAGGCCGAACCCAATGGCAGCATTCACCTCGAATGGCGTTTCCATCAACTACATCGACGAAGGCCAGGGGCCGCCGGTGGTGCTCGTGCACGGTTTCGCGAGCAGCCTGCACGGGAACTGGCGGGCAACCGGGATCGTGGATGCGCTGGTGAAGTCGGGCAGGCGCGTGGTGGCGCTCGATTGCCGGGGGCACGGCCGCAGCGGCAAGCCGCACGACCCGGAGGCCTACGGCGGGACGAAGATGGCGGACGACGTCCTCGCGCTGATGGACCAGCTCGGCATCCAGCAGGCCGACCTGATGGGCTACAGCATGGGAGGCGGGATCTCCGCTTCGCTGCTGGTCCGCCACCCGGAGCGCTTCCATGCCGTGATCCTCGCGGGGATCGGGGATGGAATGCTCAGCGGCGGGCCACGGCGGACCGGGTTGGCTGAAGGCATGGAAGCGAAAGACGCGAGCGAAGTGCAGGACGCAACCGCGCGCGGATTCCGGCAGTTCGCCGAGCAGAGCGGAAACGACCTCGGCGCGCTCGCAGCCATGCAACGCTCCGCGCGCGCGCCACTCGACGCGCCGAAGCTCGCCGAGGTGCGCCTGCCGGTGCTGGTGCTCATCGGCGCGGAGGACACGCTGGCGGGGCCGGCAGACCGGCTGGCCGCGGCGATCCCGGGGGCGCGCCACGCCGTCGTGCCGGGAGACCACCTCAGCGTGTTCCAGAAGCCCGGCTACACGGCGGCGGTCGTCTCGTTCCTGGACGAGGTGTCACCCGTCTGAGGCCGGCCCCTGGAGGTGCGGTTCGTTCTCGTCGTGCATGCCGATGCGCTGGCCGACGAACACGGCAAGGCCGAAGGCGAGGCCAAACGGGAGCCCGAGCATCATCGCGGGGATGATGGTGACGAAGATCGACGGGCGTTCCGTGAGCGTGAACGCGATCGCCCCCGCCGAGTGGAAGCTACAGGCGACCTCGCCGTCTGACTCGACCGGTTCGATGGTGATGGTGGTGCCGGGGCGGATGAGCGCGCCGCCGATGTAATGTTCGGCCTCGTCGTTATTGGTGATGGTGAGTTCGCCGGTGCGTCCAAGGTCGAGGTTGGCGGGGATCCCCGGGGCCGGTTTGCCCTCAGCGATGAGGGCCGCGGTCCCAAGGGGGATGACGAGATCCTTCAGGTCATCCTTGCCGACCGGTTCGAGGAGCCACCACCAGAAGACGCTCACGAGCCAGCCAACGGCGATGCCGCCGGCCGCCCACAAAATCCAGTGTCTCACCGCCGGGGAAAGCTTCATGTCTCCCAGTGTACCGGCTTACTTGACGAGGTAGAGCGCCGGGTAGAAGAACACCCAGACCACGTCGACAAAGTGCCAGTACATTACGGCGCCGGCGAGGGGCCAGTGATCCTTGCTGGAGTAACGGCCGCGGAGGAACTGGACCCAGACGAGGACGAGGATGCCGATGCCGCTGACGACGTGGCTGGCGTGGATGCCCGTCATCGTGAAGAAGAGGGTGCCGAATGCTTCGTTGCGGTGGAAGTGGGCGATGCTCCATTCGTAGGCAACGCCGCCGGTGAAGAGGACGCCGAGGGCGATGGTGGCGATGAGGCCCCAGTTGGCCAGCTTCCGGTTGTCATGCTCGATGGCGGTTTCGGCGGTGAAGGCGGTCACCGAGCTCAACAGCAGGATGATCGTGATCCCCAGGCCGAGGAGCTGGTCCAGCTCTCCGCGCTCGATGCCCTCGAGGAAGAAGCGGGCGCTGAGGAGCAGGCCGAAGAGGACGCACTCGGAGAAGAAGAAGAGCCAGAGCCCGGCCCGGTTGAGCTTGAGGTGGTCGTGGACCGCATGGTAGGTCTCAGTCGGGGCAACAACCGCCATTAGTGGGCCTCCTCAACCCGCCAGAGGCGGTAGACGTGCATGAAGTAGTAGACGATGAGGGCCGCTTTGCCGAAGGCGGCGAAGCTCAGGCCGATGAAGCGGATGGTGTCGTGGTCGAAGTTCACGGCGAAGACGTACTCAACGATGGTCAGGATCGCCAGGATGATGGCGACGATGAGACCGGTTTGCATTGCCTTTTGCATCGATAGGTCTCCTTACTGCCCGCCGCCGGCGGTGCCCGCCGCCGGGGCGCTCGCGATGGCGTTCGGGAAGACACCGTGGACTGACCCTGGCACGCCGTAGTCGTAGGGGTGGCCCTTGATGACGGGCTGTTCGGGGAAGTTTTCGTGGGGTGGGGGCGATGACACCTGCCACTCGAGGGTGCGTGCGCGCCAGGGGTTCGATTCGGCCACCGGCCCGCGGATCCAGGCGTTGATCATGTTGTAGATGAAGACGAGGAACGAGAGGCCCAACAACCACCCGGAGATGCTGACCAGCATGTTCAGGTTGTCCAGCGACTCGGGGAAGTCAGCGACGCGCCGGTTCATCCCCTTCACGCCCGGGAGGTGCATGGTGAAGAAGGTGAGGTTGAAGCCGATGAACATCCACCAGAAGTGGAGCTTCGCCAGGGTTTCGTTGTACATCCGGCCGGTCATCTTCGGGAACCAGTAGTAGATGCCGGCGAAGAGGGCGAAGATCTCGCCGCCGACGATGGTGTAGTGGAAGTGCGCGACCACGAAGTAGGTATCGTGAAGGTGGATATCGGTCGGCACATCGGCCAGGAAGATGCCGGTCACGCCGCCGCAGGCGAAGTTGAAGATGACGGCCATGGCGAAGAGCATCGGCGTCTGGAGCCAGAGCTTGCCCATCCAGATGGTCCCGAGGGCTGAGAGGAAGACCAGGCCGGTGGGGATGGAGATGAGCTCGGTGGCGACCAGGAACGGGCCATGGAGATAGTTCGGCATGCCCGAGGTGAACATGTGGTGCGCCCAGACAACCCCGCTGAGGCCGAGAATCCCGAGGAACGCGCCGACGGCATAGCGGTAGGCGAAGAGCGGTTTCCGCGAGAAGTGGCTGATGACTTCGAGCGCGATGCCGAACCCGGGGATCACCATGATGTAGACAGCCGGGTGTGAATAGAACCAGAAGACGTGCTGGTAGAGGAGCGGGTCGCCACCGGCCTCGGCGTTGAAGAACGCCATCCCGGCGACGCGGTCGAGCATGATCATGAGGAGAGCGACCGCGAAGCCCTGGGTGTAGAGGAGTGCCAGCCACGACGTCACGAACATCGACCAGACGAAGATGGGCAGGCGGCCCCAGGTCATCCCGGGGGCGCGCATGAAGATGATGGTGATGAGGAAGTTCAGGCCGCCAAGGATGGACGTAAGACCGAACGTGATGATCGCGAGGTCAAAGAGGATTTGCGAACTGTTGGTTGTGGTGGAGAGCGGCGGGTAGGCGGTCCAGCCGGTTTCGATGCCGCCAAGGAACGGGGTGGCCAAAAGCGCCACGGCGACCGGCGGGATGAGCCAGAAGGTGAGCGCATTGAGGCGCGGGAACGCCATATCGTCGGCGCCGATCATGAGCGGGACGGCGTAGTTGCCGGTGCCGCCGATGACAGAGGCGACGGCCACGGCAATCATCAGGATGCCGTGGAGGCCCATGGCGCCGTTGTACTGGCTATGGGAGATGAACTGCATGCCGCTGGAGGCGAGCTCGAGGCGCATGCCAAGTGCGATCGTGCCGGCGAGAAGGAAGACGACGACGAAGGTCACCAGGTACTGGATGCCGATGACCTTGTGGTCGGTGTTGAACGTGAAGTAGCGCTGCCAGCCGGGGGCCTGGCGCTGGTAGGTCTTCAGGCCGAACCACTCACGGCTCCAGGTGCCCCACATGCCGATGCCCATGAGCCAGCCGATCACGCCAAGAACGTAGCCGCCGACGATGTTGATCTCGCCACCCCAGGCATCGGGATAGCCGAGCATGGCGCGGAGCACGGCGACGAAGCCGAGTCCCAGGTAGAAGCCGATCATCCCCAGGCCGGCGGCGCCAGCCACGGATTTCAGAGCATGCATTCGTCAGTTCCCCCCCTGGTTCAGGCTGGCGAGCCAGCTCTGGAATTCCCCTGGCTCAACCACGCGTATCGGGAACATCATGGCGGCGTGGTCGAGGCCGCAGAGCTCCGCGCACTGGACCCGATAGGCCTGGTCGCTGGCGTAGTCGCCGAGCTTGTTCGGCTTGACCGTCACGTAGGTGGTGCGCCCCGGGATCGCGTCGATCTTCATGCGGAAGGCCGGGATCCAGAGGGAGTGCACCACATCAATCGCGTTGATTTCGAACTTGATGGAAGTCTCGTTCGGGAGGACGAGTTCCTTCCCGGCAGCGACGCTGACCTGGGTGCCGTCCGGATACTCAAAGAGCCACTGCCACTTGAAGGCGGAGGCCTTGATGATGACTTCGGCGTCCTGGTCGCCCCAGCCACTGGCGCCCCTGTCGCCCTGTTGGAGCTCGGCCAGGCCCGTGAGGCCCGGGTAGATCATGACGAAGATGGCCAGGCACCCTGTGACCGCGAGCCACGCGCGCGGGAACCAGCCATGGCCGCGCATGGCCGGCCCATCCTCGGCCGGGACGGCCGTGCGGATGCGGAATTGCAGACCGGCGTAGATGAGGACCGCGAACACGAACGTCATGACCGGCACCCCCAGCAACAGGAGGAACCGGAAGATGTCGTCGAAGTCCTGTGCCTCGTGGGAACCCACGGTTGGGTACAGATCAGCGATAACGAGGAGTTCGCCCACCGCGGTCAATACGACCCACAGCAGGCCGGCTGTGATGAGATGCCTGACGTGCAAAACCTGCGCTCCCTGGCCGGCGAGGCTGAAAGATCGTGCGGTGGCTCCCCATTCCGCCGCCGCAGCGGTGCGCATTCTGTCGCTTACGGCGTTTTAATTGCAATGGGTATGCAGCTTTGGACGGCCCGCTCACCGTCCCGCTGGAATCTGGCCAAGTTTTCGGGCTATACCGCCTTCGACGTAAGCTCTGAATCCCCTACTATTCTCCATGAGGTAAAGACATGAAGGTCCGCGAACGCACCGGCCTCATCCCCGCCGCGGCATAAAGGCCGCAAGGGAGCTGCCCAGCAGCACCAGCCCGGGCGACGGCCCCGGTGTACTCCCTGTGCGCCCATCGAACCCTGTCCGGCGGCGAGCGGAACTCCCCGGCGGCCGCGAGTCACGCGCTTGCCGGGGTCCCCAATCAGCAGGAGTCTCATCGCGTGCGTTCGCGTCTTTTCACCGGCCTGTGGGCCCAGCCTGACTTCGTCCGCCTCTGGGCGGGCAGCTCGGTCTCTGTTTTCGGGTCGCTTATCGGCGGCCTTGCGCTGCAGTTCACCGCGATCCTGTGGCTCGATGCCTCGGCGGCGGAGGTAGCGATCCTCGCGGCCAGCCAGCTCGTCCCTGGCTTCCTGGTGAGCATCGCGGCGGGCGTGTGGGTTGATCGCCTGCGCCGGCGGCGAATCATGATCGCGGCCGACCTGGGGCGCGCGGCCGCCCTGTTCAGCGTCCCAATTGCCGCTGGCTTCGGCGGACTGACGATGGCGCAGCTGTACGCCGTGGGGCTGGTGGTGAGCACGCTCGCGGTGTTCTTCGATTCGGCCTACCAGTCGTACCTGCCGACCCTGGTGCAACGCAAAGACCTGATCGAGGGCAACGCCAAGATGCAGGGCACCGCCTCGGCGATCGAGGTGGTGAGCTTCTCCATCAGTGGCTGGCTCGTCCAGCTGCTGCGCGCCCCGGGCGCCGTGGCGATCGACGCGGCCTCGTTCGTGTTCTCGGCGTTCTTCGTGTGGCGCATCCGCACGCCTGAAGCCGCGCCGCCCTCACCCGAAGAACGGACCGGCTTCCTCGTCGAGGCGGCGGAAGGTTTCCGGGTGGTGTTCCGCGACCGGCTGCTGCGGCCGATCGCGCTCGCCACGGCGGCGCAGTCGCTGGCCTCGCAGATCATCAGCGTGTTGTTCCTGCTCTACCTGAGCGGAGAGGTGGGGTTCGAGCCCGGCGTGCTGGGCATGATCTTCGCGGTTGGCGGAGTGACGTCGGTGGCGGGAGCGTGGGTCGCGAACCGGGGAATCCTGTTGTTCGGCGGCGTGGGGCCGACGATTGCCGTCTCGGCGCTCTTCCGCGCGGGCGGGGCGCTGTTCATGCCGCTCTGCACCGATGCCGGGTGGCTCGGGGTGAGCTTCCTGATCGCGAACCAGCTGGTGACCGACCCCTTCTGGACGATGTTCAACATCCACGACGTGAGCCTCCGCCAGTCGATCACGCCGGAGCGTGTGCAGGGCCGGATGTTCGCGAACTTCCGGTTGCTGGAGTTCGGCTTCGCACTGGCCGGGACCGCGGCGGCAGCCGCG
>JAANMV010004133.1_pt1 | contig 11793 bp, 12 predicted proteins | sample 7279661 | NCBI WGS metagenome assembly JAANMV01 (sample SAMN14094540, study PRJNA606508) | bioreactor metagenome | isolation source: A lab-scale SPAN reactor treating ammonium-rich wastewater day 121 | place: Ireland: Galway | collected 2017-05-16 | reverse complement strand
GTGAAATCCGGCACACAAAAACAGAATTGATAATTGGCTGTAGAACTGATGCATTAAAAATTCTTGAAATCCAGCAGGAAGGTAAACGAAGGATGACTACCGAAGAATTTTTAAGAGGGTTCAGAATGTGATTTTCAAATAATAATTTATTTCTAATTAATTCTTTTTTATAGCTGCCGTTTTTTCTTAATCACTAATGTTACTGCTGTAATTTTACTTTCAAGTACAACATTTTCTGTCTTCTGTTTTTTTATATAGTCAAGAAACAAGTTTTTTTTATCAGGATATTTTTCAATTAGTTCATTGCATCTTAACTTAAGTTTATCGTACATATAATCATTAGTCTTTTTAATATCATCTGTATTTAAAATATCATATTCAACGATAATCATACCTGCTTTTTCGATTTGTTGTGTTATATCAGATTTTTTGAATATCAAAGGATGTACAAATTCAGAATGATCTTCAGAATAAGCATCATCAATTAGAATAATTCCGGTTTCATTAAGGCAATCAGATAAGATATTTAATGTAGTATAGTAATCTCCAAAAACCGGTCCTATAGCTCCAAGTATTATTATATCGTAACCGGAGATATCTTTTACTTTTTCTCTTATATCACCAACCTCGAACTTACAAAGTTGATCTACATTATACACATTGGCTTTTTGCTGAGCGAATGTAATAAAATCCTCAATTGCATCTATTCCATAGCAAGAGCATTTGAGCTGCTGCGATAATTTTACTGAGACAGCACCTTTACCGCAGCCTAAATCAAGCACTTTTTGATTACTATAATTTGTGAAATGCTTTTTAATTAATTTGATCATTGTATCAGGGATAGTGCCAAGCTCCCATAAGTCCTGCAAAATATAGGGCAGATAAGGAAAAATTCTGATATCAGAGCCATCCATTGCTGTTGTTACACTTTCTTCCAGTGATTTCATTTTTTATCTCTCCGCAGAAATTAACATCTCATAGTCTTCGGTTGTTAGTTTATCCTCACGGGAAAAAGCACCTAGCTTTGCACCAAATATTTCGATTTTTGAAAAGCCAATTGTTTTAAGCAGCCAGTTCATTTCAGAAGGGAGGTAATATCTTTCATTGCAGTGAAATTCTTTCTCAACTCCGTTATCATCAACAACTTTAGTTATGTTGTAATCCCTTAAAGTCATTAAATCAAAATTTCTGCTATCATAAGTTGCATAGCCTTCCACTGAATCCTTTGCGTGGAAATTGTTAATTGAATGATACAGCGGAAATAATCCATTCAAGGTTGTAAGGATAAATTTTGACTTGCTCTTTAAAGATTTGGAAACATTTTTGAGAATATCAAAATTCATTTCATCAGTTTCCATCAAAGGGAAAGCCCCTTCACAAATCATAATTGCAGCATCAAATTGATTTTCAAATGGCAGATTGCGTGCATCGTGTTTTAAAAAATTTATTTTAAGATTTTCTTTTTCTGCCTTTGCTCGTGCTCTTTCTAATTGGCTATCCGATAAATCAATTCCGGTAACATTATATCCTCTTTTAGTTAACTCAATAGTATGACGACCAGTACCGCAGCCGATATCAATGATCTTCAAAGTCTTGTTATAGTTTAATTCTCTTTCTATGAAATCACATTCGCCGATTGTTCCCTGCGTAAAGCATTCATTGTCGTATTTATCAGCATAGTTTTCAAATAATGCTTCATACCATTGTTTCATCTGATTCTCTCAATTTCTTTAGTTTAGTTATTCAATAAGATAATCTGAATTAATATTATTCAATTTCAATTTCTTTCTTCAAACGATTTAAGCTTTATGCCTTGTGCATTTTTTCTTTCATTGGCTTAATATAACTATTTGATATTCCGTATTTCTGCCGTAAAGGATTAACAACTTGGTTATATAATTTCTCTTTGTATGATTTATCTGCTCCGCTGGTTTTATATAACTTTGCTATACTTTCATATTCATCAGGAAAACTTTCTTTTAAGAATTCAAAAAAAATGTTTCTTGATTTACCGCGTAAATACAATACACCCGGAAGCATATAATGAACATTAGATTCCCGTGCTTCCAAACATAATTGCTCGATATTAAAATAACTGTCAGTTAAATAAGGTATTATCGGCATTGTATGTAAACCAACTGAAGCATTTGTTTTTCTGAATTCTTTTAAAACATTAAATCTATTCTTACCTGGAGAACAGAATGGTTCAATTTTCTGCCGGATACTTTCATCCATTGTCGTAATAGTTGATGCAACATTTACATAAGTTAATTTTGCAAGTTTTGCTATCAGGTCGTAATCTCTGAGTATCAGCTCTGACTTTGTTGAAATAATTGCAGGGGTTTTATGTTTGATTAAAACTTTAAGGATTTCCGGCATAATTTTCATTTCAGCTTCAGCTTCCTGATAACTGTCTGTTACTCCTCCTATATTAATTATCTCTCTTTTCCAGGTGGAGCTGCTCAACTCCTTATCTAATTGTTCAGCAACATTTGTTTTAACAAATATTTTTGAACAGTCTTCCTCGCCTAAATAATCGTGAGTATGTACAGCATAACAATATTTACATTGATGACTGCAGCCTCTGTAGATATTCAAATCCCAGCCATAAGGAATTTTTCTCTTTAATTTATTTAATGCCGTTTTACAAGTTATCTTCTGTATATTGTTTCCATTGGATTTTGCAGCCGTACTTTTCATTCTGTCTTTCATTTTCTTGATTACAAACAGTATATAATTAAACCAACATATTCAGACAAATCAATATGGTAAAGTCTGAAGATCAGAAGGTTGTTTTACTTGTAGAATTTCTGTAACAACATAATTACTATTACCGCGCCATGGAATTGCGTTTAAATATTCCTTATACCTCAATTCCACGAATCTTCCACTGAATCGCTCAAGGACATGCGCAATACTATCTTCAGCAATACTGAATTCAAATTCATTACTTTGCATTTGATTGGGTGTAGGGGTTTTAAAACCTTGTTGTATCAATCTTCCTTCCCATGTCTTAAAAATATATCCTTTCTTTACAATAAAATTAAGATTACCTGCTTTTACGCCTTCACCAAAAACAAAGTAGTATCTCCACCAAAAGACTATTGCAAGTATTACAATTAAAAACAGAATTCCGATTTTCAATACCTTTTTCATTCTTAAATCCTTTTTGATATGCTAAAATTATAAGGACAGCTGATATTACAAAATAAGATTATAAAAATGATGATTCATTTTGCTAACTTTGAACAATCGTAAACAATCATTTTGAATAATGAAAAACACAAGTCTATTTTTTTTGATTCTTTTATCCTTTGCTCAGATTATTAAAGCACAAGGATTTGATGAAGAGCAGAATGATTCCACTGCAATTGAAGTTTATTTAATTGATGCCTATGTAAAACCTGAACCGCCTTACACTTTCATTCTATCATTTTATACAAGCGAACTTTGTTTAAGCAAAGTAGTAATTGATAAGCAATATGAATTTGTTGTTTCTGATAGCTTGACTGAATCTCACTCTTCAAAAATTGATATCTCTGCTTTAGGATTCTTTGAAAGAAATGTCCGGTTTGTTATCGAAACAGTTGACTCAAATGGTGCAAAATCAGAATCGGAAGAGTTTGAATTTGATCTTCCTTACGAACCAACTATTGGAGAAGGCTCAAGTATCTGGACACTGTGTTTATTTGCCGGTTCTGTTTTTCTTTTACCGATGCCGGGTTATGTTAGAACTGATAATGATAATTATTACAGTATTACCAAAGATCTGCCAATAATTTCTTTTAGAGCAAAAAGAGGAAACTATCCATCAGGTTATATCTCATTAGAATATACTTATGTTTTTGATGTACGCTATAATAATTATTTGAGGTTTGGTTACAAGAAAATGTTTCCTGTTGATTATATAGAATATATTTCGCCCGGACTAACTGCTTATACTAACTTTATGGGACAAAATGGTATTGCACCCGAAATTTCTATCGGCTGGTTTACACTTCTTGATACTTTTACCTTTTATACCCGGTACAGATATAACATAAAACCCAAAGATTCTTCTTCAAACTTCCATGAAATTAATCTTGGTCTTTACACCAGATTTCTTTCAATTTATTTGTAAACATAGGTATTAGATTAGTGTTAAGTTTTAGCAGGAATTTTCGTTAAATTCGCACACAATTTTTCAATAAACTGTTTGCAAATGAAAAGAACTGTCTGGCTTTGGATAATTGCTTTTATCCTTACGCTTCTTACTGCAGCTTATCAGCGAGTTACTGGCCCAACTTATCCAATCAGCGGCAAAGTTAATATTGATGGAAAAGTTATCAGTTATTCTTTTGACCGGAGTCATGGCGGCAATGGAGATCATCTTATTAAAATCAAAACTGATGAAAATGATATTTCAGGTTTATTGCAGTGGAAACGTTTTAAAACATCTGATGATTGGGAATCAAGTTCATTAGTTTATAAAGAAGGTTTTTTAACAGGTACACTTCCTCATCAGCCGCCTGCTGGAAAGCTGATGTATAAAATTACTCTTGAAAAGAATGAAAAATTATTTCCACTTAATGATGGACATCCTGTCGTTATAAGATTTAAAGGTGATGTACCTGCGTTTATAATTATACCGCATGTTATTTTGATGTTTCTTGCAATGATGTTATCTGCAAGAGCTGGTTTGGAATTTTTCAATTACAAACCTGATTATAAAAAATTAGTTTACTGGACATTTGTAATATTAATTCTTGGTGGAATGATATTAGGTCCAATAATGCAAAAATATGCTTTCGGAGAATTCTGGACCGGTGTGCCATTCGGAATTGATTTGACAGATAATAAAACTCTTTTAGCTGTAGTAGGCTGGATAGTTGCATTAGCTGCATTAAAGAAGTCTGCAAAACCGCAGCGATGGGTTATTTTTGCTTCAATATTTATGTTTATAATTTATCTGATACCACATAGTGTGCTTGGGTCTGAATTAGATTATAATGAACTTGATAAACAACAGAATAAAATTGAACAGGGTATTGAGTAGTTAATGAATGAAGTGAAAGAACAAATATTTTCAGTTTCAGAGATAACCAGGTCAATTAAGTTCGTACTCGAATCAAACTTTGAGAAGCTGAGTATTGAAGGTGAATTATCTAATTTTAAAGCTCACAGCTCTGGTCATTGGTACTTTAGTTTAAAAGATGAAGAAGCAGTAATTAATTGTACTATGTGGAAGGGTGTAAACAATTATGTGTTTTTTACTCCCGAAGATGGGATGAAAGTTATTATTACCGGAAGACTTACAGTTTATGCACCAAGAGGAAGTTATCAGATAGATGTTCGTACAATGAAACCCGCTGGTGTTGGAGAATTACAGGCTGCTTTTGAAAGATTAAAAAGAAAACTTTTTGATGAAGGTTTGTTTGATGAGCAGTATAAAAAAGCGATACCTTTTTTTCCCAAAAAAATTGCGCTGATTACATCTTCAGAAGGTGCTGCTGTCAGAGATATGATTTCTGTTGCAGAAAGAAGATTTCCGTTAGTAGAATTATTAATCGTTCCAACCAAAGTGCAGGGTGCAGATGCAGCCAGGGAAATTGTTGAAAATCTTGCTAAAGTAAATTTGTTGAAGAATATTGATGTAATTATTCTTGCCCGCGGCGGTGGTTCAATCGAAGACCTTTGGCCGTTTAATGAAGAGATCGTTGCAAGAGCTGTTTTCAAATCTGATATTCCCGTTATTACTGGTATTGGTCACGAAGTTGATTTTACAATAGCGGATTTTGTTTCTGATTTGAGAGCACCAACTCCTTCTGTTGCAATGGAATTGGCTACACCAGATCAGGATGAATTAAAAGGTATTATTAAAGATAATTCTTCTGCAATAGTTAGTTCAATTAATAGTATTTTGGATGAGTACAGATCAGAAATAGAATATCAGATTAATTCTTACACATTTAAATATCCTTTGGAAAAAGTAAGAAATTATTCACAGCAGATTGATACCTTAAATATTATGATAAACAATCTGGTTGAAAAAAAATTATTAACAAATAACTCAAAGATTCTTTTGCTTTCAAAAACCCTTGAAGGATATGATATTCAAAAGAGTTTAAAAAAAGGATTTGCACTAATCAGGCAAAATTCAAAATTTGTAACCAGAAAGAATAATTTTAATAAATCTGAAACGCATACAATACAATTTTATGATGGAGAAATTAAAATATAATGAGTAAGAAAAAATCTTTAGATAGTTTTGAAGATAAATTAAAACGTCTCGAAGCAATTACAGAGAAGCTTGAAAGCGGTGAAACAGGTTTGGAGCAATCTATTGTTTTATTTGAAGAAGGTATTAAATTGTCAAAAGAGTGTATTTCAATTCTTAATAAAGCTGAACTGAAAATAACTACGTTACAAAAAGAGTTAAACAATATTTCTACAAATGATGAAGATTAAAATCAGATAAAACGGAGATCCATTAATGTCAGATACGCAGAAATACCCGGTCCTTTCAAAAGTAAATTATCCATCGGATATAAAACAAATGAGTATAACAGAATTAAAAGAGCTTTGCAAAGATTTGCGCGAATATCTGGTTGATACTATTTCGGAAATAGGCGGGCACTTTGGCGGTGGATTAGGAGCAGTTGAACTTACTGTTGCTATTCATAAGGTTTTTAACACACCATACGATCTGGTGGTTTGGGATACAGGTCATCAGGCATATCCTCATAAGATTTTAACCGGCAGAAAAGAAGCATTGAAAAAAATCAGAAAGTTAAAAGGTATAAGCGGATTTCTTAAAAGAAATGAAAGTGAATATGATGCTTTCGGTGCCGGACACGCAACTACTTCAATTTCAGCAGCGCTTGGAATGGCAGTTGCGAGAGACTTAAACAATGAACCTAACCGGAAAGTGATTGCTGTTATTGGTGATGGAGCTATGACTGGCGGGATGGCTTATGAAGCAATGAATAACTCGGGCATTCTAAAATCTGATCTTATAGTTGTTCTCAACGATAATAAAATGTCTATTGCTCCAAATGTATGGCAGATATCTAATTACTTTACTGAAATGATTGCACATCCTGAATACAATAAATTTAAAGGACAGGTCTGGGATCTTACCGGAAAACTTGATCACTTTGGTGACCGGCTTAGAAAAATTGCATCACGGCTCGAAAGCGGTATTAAAGCTGTCGTTACACCGGGGATGCTTTTTGAAGCACTTGGGTTCAGATACTTTGGACCAGTAAACGGACACAACTTATATCAGCTTATCAAGTTATTTGAAAAGACAAAAGAACTTAAAGGACCGATTTTAATCCACACTGTTACAGAAAAAGGTAAAGGATATAAACCTGCTGAAGATCATAGCCAACAATGGCATGCTTCAACTCCGTTCGATAAATTAACCGGTCAGGTGATTAAAAAAGGATCGTCAACTCCTTCTTACACAAAAATATTTGGACAGGCATTAGTAGAAGTTGTAAAATCAAATCCTAAGGTTGTTGGTATTACAGGTGCAATGCCCGATGGAACAGGTTTGGATTATTTACAGAAACATTGCCCGAAAAATTATTTTGATGTTGGAATTGCTGAAGAACACGGAGTGACATTTGCTGCCGGATTAGCAACTCAGGGAATCATACCTGTGGTCGCCATTTACTCGACTTTTCTTCAAAGGGCTTTTGATCAGATAATACATGATATTGCTCTTCAAAAACTGCATGTTGTGTTTGTTATGGATAGAGCCGGTTTGGTTGGTGCTGATGGACCTACGCATCACGGAGTTTTTGATCTTAGCTATTTGAGAATGATTCCAGGTATGGTAATAATGGCTCCAAAAGATGAAGCGGAACTTCGTAATATGCTTTATACCGCTGTTGAATATAAAAATGGACCGATTGCTTTAAGATATCCCCGTGGTTCTGCACTTGGAGTAGAAATAAAAGATGGATTTACAGCTTTAGAAATTGGTAAAGCTGAAAAACTAATTGAAGGTGATGATGTTGCACTTCTTGCATTAGGTGTAATGGTTAATTATTCATTGAAAGCTGCATCAATACTTAAAGAACAGGGAATCAATTGTGAAGTAATAAATATGAGATTTGCAAAACCTCTTGATTCAGATATGCTTGATTATGTTGCTTCTAAGTTTACTAAGATAGTTACACTCGAAGAAAACAATCTGCCCGGGGGTTTTGGAAGCGGAGTTGCAGAATACTTTATATCAAAAAATTATAAGAACGATATAAACTTTATCGGCATTCCTGATAAATTTGTTGAACATGGCACTCAGGAAGAGCTTCATCATTTGCTTGGAATTGACCCTGTTGGTATTGTTGAAAGAGTTACAGCTTTTACACGTTTAAATAAAAACCATGAGGTTCGGTTATAATGGATAAGGTTAAAATTGGAGTTATCGGATTAGGAGGAGTTGCCCAATTAGTTCATCTTCCGAATTTGACAAAGATGAGGAATATTGAGTTAACCGCAGTTGCTGAGACAAATAAAAGTCGTTTAAATACCATCGCTGATAAATTTAATGTAAAAAATAAATATTCAAATTATCTTGACCTGCTTGAGAAAAATAATGTTGATGCTGTAATTATAACAACTCCCACAAGTACACACACCGAAATTGCAATAGACTGTTTGAATGCTGGTAAAGATGTATTGGTTGAAAAACCGTTGGCAAGAACTTATAATGAAGCAAAAAAAATTACGGAAGCTGCAAAAAAGAATAAGAGAAAATTAATGGTAGGGATGAATCTAAGATATCGACCGGATACGATGCTGATCAGAAGTTTTTTGAATTCTGGTGAGATAGGAGACCCTTTCTACTTAAAATGCGGATGGATCAGAAAACAAAGCAGCAGCCAAAAATGGTTTACAAAAAAAGAGGAATCCGGCGGAGGTGTGATAATTGATCTTGGAATTCATTTATTAGATTTAGCTCTGTGGCTTTTGAATTATCCGGATATTTTATCTGTTTCAACCCAGAATTTTCATCATTACACAAAGAGTGTTGAAGATACATCTATAAATTGTATTAAATGTAAGGATTCTGCAGTAATCAATCTTGAAGTAAGCTGGTCATTACCTATAGAGAGAGATTTTTTCTTTTTAGATGTTTATGGAACTAAAGGTACAGTTTCAGCAAATCCTTTCAGATTGATAAAACGGGTAGAGAATGAATATATTAATTTGACCCCAAACCTTCCTGATAATCCAGCAAGTTTATTTAAAAAATCATATATCAATGAGTTAAAAAGTTTTGTTGGTGCAATTATTGGATTAAATCCGATTCTCTCTTCGGGTGAAGAGGCTGTGCACAGAATGAAAGTTATTGAAGCAATGTATGAGTCAGATAGCAAAAAACTTGAGATAAAACTCTGAATTAAGCCGCAGAAAAATCTATTTGAAAACTTTACTGGAAAACTTGTTTTTTAGTAGTTTTATGCAAAAATCTTGAAATTTTCTCAAATTAGACTGATTAAGAAATTTAAGCCACTTACCCAAAATTGGAATGCTGCTTTTTTAAAAAAATTTAAATCGGCGGAAAGTTTGACATAAAATCTTTGTTTTATTAGATTTACACGCTAAAATTAGAAAATATGAGGAAAAAATGTTTGCAGTCGTAGATATTTTAGGACAACAGTTTAAAGTATCAGAAAATAATAAATATTATGTGCCCCGTTTAACTCAGGAGCCTGAAACCGAAGTAACATTTGATAAGGTTTTATTATTGAGTGATGGTAAAGAAACAAAGGTTGGCAGTCCGGTTGTTGAGGGTGCAAAAGTTACTGCTAAAGTTCTTGAACATTTAAAGGATGATAAAGTTCTTGTTTTCAAAAAGAAAAGAAGAAAAGCTTATCAGAAAATGAATGGTCACAGACAGTATTTAACAAGAATTGAAGTTACCCAGATAGGATAAAGGAGATTTAATTATGGCACATAAAAAAGGTCAAGGCTCATCACGTAATGGAAGAGACAGTAATGCACAGCGTCTTGGTGTTAAAAGATTTGGCGGTGAAAATGTACTAGCCGGTAATATTTTAGTCAGACAAAAAGGAACGAAGTTTCATCCTGGTGTTAATGTAAAAAGAGGCGGAGATGATACTTTGTTTGCTGTTGCTGATGGAATTGTTAAGTTTGAAGTTAAGCGCGGCGATAGAAAATATGTAAGTGTTTATCCCGTTAATTAGATAGCCATTCATATAAATTAAAAAAACCCGATCAGATTGAATCGGGTTTTTTTTATTAATCAGATTTATTTTTAATCAGCAACCCCAATTTCTTTCAGGAATTGATTTGCTGTTAAAGGGCTACTTTAGGATTGTCATCTTTCTTGCAGCACTAAAATTATCTGTTGAAAGTTTGTAAAAATAAATTCCGCTTGTTAAATCAGAAGCGTCGAAATCAACTTTGTAAAAACCTGCTTTCTTTTCTTCATTTATTAAAACTCTTATTTCTCTTCCAAGTGAATCATAAACTTTTAATGATACAAATTCTGAAATTGGTATTTGGAACTCAATAGTGGTAGTCGGGTTAAACGGATTAGGATAATTCTGCCCAAGCATAAAACCATCCGGCATTCCCAAATCAACCGAAACTGTTTTCAAATATTCATAAGAGCCATCAAAATTAATTTGTTTCAGCCGGTAATGATAAATTCCTGATTTAACTGATTCATCTAAATAAGTGTATTCATTTTTGTTATTAGTAGTGCCATGTCCACCTATAAAGATCAATTCTTCAAATTCTGAAGTATCAGTTGCTCTTTCAATACTAAATCCGGAATTATTGATTTCGGTTGCAGTAAACCAATCAAGTTTTACTTTTCCATCAACAACGACTGCACTAAATGAAATCAGCTCAACTGGCACAATAGTCGGGATGAAAGAATAAATTTTTCCATTAAATGAAACCAGATAAAGTTCATTGTTTTCATCTACTCCAAATGAAGTAATTGAGCCTGATGAGGTGGTAATTTGAGTATTCGTTGGAGGATTAGTTCCGTCATATTCTAACGACCATACTCTTCTGCTTACATAATCACCGTAAATATATTTCCCAACCAGTTCAGGAACGTTTATTCCGCGGTAAACAAATCCGCCGGTAATCGAATAACCTAAAGAATGTGAATATTCCCAAACAGGAAATTCATAAGTTCCATTGCACCCGCTTGTATTGTAGGTATGATTTCCTTCATAACATCTCCATCCGTAATTCTTTCCTTTTTTTATTATATCAATTTCTTCCCAATCACCTTGTCCGACATCTCCGCACCACAAACTATCTGTAACCGGATCAAAACTTATTCTCCATGGATTTCGCATTCCCCATGCGTAAATTTCTTTTCTGATGTTAACATTTGTACTATCAACAAAGGGATTATCTGGTGGTATTCCATAATTAAGCGGGGCTTGTGGATTATCAACATCGATCCTTAAAATTTTGCCTAACAAGCTGGTTATATTTTGAGCATTGTTCTGAGGGTCACCGCCTGAACCGCCATCACCCGAACCGATATATAGATATCCATCCGGACCAAATACAACAGCTCCGCCATTATGGTTTGAATAAGGCTGATTATATGTAACAAGGATTTGCTCGGAGTTTTTATCGGCAGAATCTGGATTTGTAGATGAGACCTTAAATCTTGAGATTACGGTTCTCAGTGGACTTGGTGCAGTGTAATTAACATAAAAATATCCGTTAGATTCATAGTTTGGATGAAAAGCTAAACCAAGCAGACCAGTTTCACCACCTGATGTTACACGATCTGTAATATCA
>JAANMV010004132.1_pt1 | contig 11796 bp, 10 predicted proteins | sample 7279661 | NCBI WGS metagenome assembly JAANMV01 (sample SAMN14094540, study PRJNA606508) | bioreactor metagenome | isolation source: A lab-scale SPAN reactor treating ammonium-rich wastewater day 121 | place: Ireland: Galway | collected 2017-05-16 | reverse complement strand
ATTGCCGCGATGGCGTCATCGGGGGTGCCGATGATGGCCCCGCCGCGGTCGGCCGTGGCGCGGACATCGTTCGGGTTCGACGGATCGGCCGGGCGTCCGAGGGTGTCTTCGAAGTAGTCCTTATTAAAGCGGAAGCTGCCCTCGGCAACGTCCTTGATCGCTTCCTCGCGCGAATCGGCAAGATGGATGGGGATGACGAGGCGCCAGTCATCGCGGCTGATGGTCTGTCCAGCCTTGGCGGCGGCGTCCTGGGCCATCTCCCAGGTCTTCGCCAGGGAGATGAGGCCGCCGGGTTGCGATACCGCCACTGAGAGGATGCCGACACCGTGTTTGCCGGCGGCCACCGGCCCGGCGGGAGAAAAGGTGCTGGCCACCGCCACGGGCATATGAGGATGGGTGTACGGGGCGAGCTGGAGCCGCGCCTCGCGCATGGTGAACCAGTCGGTCTCGATGCTGACTGTTTCGCCCCTGAAGAGGCGCAGGATGACGCCAAGGGCTTCGTCCATCCGCTGGCGCTGGGTGATCGCGTCGATGCCGAGCATGTGCGCGTCGGAGGTGAGCGCGCCCGGGCCCACGCCGAACATGGCCCGGCCCCGGGTCATGTGGTCGAGCTGGACCATCCGGTCGGCGAGCATGAAAGGGTGGTGGTAGGGAAGGGAAGAGACGCCCGTGCCGAGGCGGATGGTCCGCGTGCGCTGGGCAGCGGCAGCGATCATCAGTTCGGGAGAGGCGATGAGTTCCCAGCCGGCGCTGTGGTGCTCGCCGAACCAGGCTTCATCGAAGTTCAGGCGGTCGAGGAGTTCGGTGAGCTCGATGTCCCGGTCGAGCGCCACGGTAGGGTTTTCGCCCACGCGATGAAACGGGGCGAGGAAGATGCCGAAGCGCATGCGGTTCGGTCGGTAGGTCAAGTGCTGCTCCTGTTACGCGTCCACGCGGGATCCTTACGTTCGCGCGAAGTTTACCCGAGATATGGCGCGGGTAAACGGGGCATCGGACCGGAGGTAAACGCGGGCAGTTTGCGGGCGCGCTGGGAGTCGCGAGTCGCGGTCAGCTCCCTGCGTCTGCCACTGCCGGGCGCATTCTGCCTGGCCGCAGCGCTGGTGATCGGTGGCAGAACCGCCGATAGATAGGTATGAGCGCGGAACGTCGCGCGGGCCTTCGCATGCATCAAGTACACATCGAACAGACCGGTATCGTCATCGCCGCGCGGGTAGCCCAGGCCCACGGGCTGTGGAGCCGCACGCGAGGCCTGATGTTCCGGCGCCAACTCGAGCCGGGTTCGGGAATCGACATTCGCCCGTGCTCCTCGATCCACATGATGTTCATGCGGTTCCCGATCGACGCTGTGTTCTATGACCGCAGCTACCGGGTCACTCGCGTTGCACGCTCAGTGCGGCCGTGGCTCGGGATGGCCTTCGGGGGGCGCGGGGCCTGGGGTGTCATCGAGCTCGGCGCCGGCGCAGCGAACCCGGTGAAGGCAGGCGATGTGCTCGTCTTCGCGCCGGTGTTGGAGGACAGGCTTTCGGCCGTGACGGTTGCCACGGCCGGGGGTGCAAATCACGGTGGAACGGGGTGAGGTGAGGAATGCCGCCAGGCAAAGGGTTTTACGGCCGGCAATCGAGGGGTGGAAAGTCGTCAGAGCGGCGGATGGCGCCCCTCTACTTGCTGGCTGCGCTTCCGGTGCTGGGCATCGTGGCGTGGCTGGGTATGGCGTTCCTGGGCGGAGGCGACTCAACAGCGGACCCAGGAGCGGAGGCGTCGCCAGGGTCCGATGCCCAAACCGGGCAACCCAAACCGACCCAGCCGCCAATCGCGCCGACCCGCAACCCGGCCATCCGGGCCGGGGGAACCAACGAAGGGACGGCCGAGCTTCCGGCGAACCCGCCGAAGCCCGATATCAAGGAGTACCTTATCGCCGGCGGCAACCGGTTCGAGCTCCCGCTCACCGCGCATGCCGGTGTCGAGGACGATTTTGGGACTGACCGGGGCGGGGGCCTCAAGCACGCCGGCGTCGACTTTTCGCTCGTCGGGCTGAAGAACGCCATCGTGGAGTCGGCCTGCGCCGGTACCGTCGTCGAGACCGGGGCGGACGAGGGGTACGGCCTCCACGTCATCGTCGACTGCGGCGCCGGGTTCGCCACGGTCTACGGCTGGCTGCAAACCACGCGAGTTGCCCAGGGGAACCTCGTTTCGAAGTCGACGGTGGTTGGGATGGGCGAGCCAGACGGCTTCCTCCACTTCGAAATCCGGTACAACGGCGTTGCCGTGGACCCGGCGGATTTCGTGCAGATCCCTGGGCGGGAGGTCATCCCCTGGACGCCGACGCCAACACCCACCCAGACACCGACGGTGACGCCCACGAAGGAACCAACCGAAACGCCCACGCCGAAAGCCACCGCGAAGCCGGGCCAGACCCCGGCCGGTTCCGCCGGGACCGGGCCGCCGCCACCGCCGCCGCCGCCGACCGAGACGCCGACGATGGGCCCACCCACGGCGACGCCGACGATCACGCCAACGCCCACGCGAACGCCCACGCCGACGCGCACCCCGGTGCCGCCGAAAAACACGCCGACGCCGCTGCCGCGTTCACAGTAGCCCGCCGCGTTGACCGCGGGAGCCGCCCGGGCAACGATCTCCCTGTGACTGGACCGCGCTGGCAGCCAGGCGATGAGGTGGTGCTTCGCTACATCACCCGGCTGGACGGCGTGGCCGGGATGACCTGGCCCGCGCGCGTGGTCCGGGACGACGAACTGCTTGCCCTGTACGTCCCACGGGGGAGTATGCAGATGGCGTGGCATCAGCCTCCCGGCGAATCGCGCGGCCTGGTCGAGCGCGGGTGGCGGCGCGACATGCTCCGGCTGATGTTCCCGGGGAAGGCACACTCGGTCTGGTGTTTCTGGGAGGGCGACGAACGCCGCTTCACGTCCTATTACGTGAACATGGAAGAACCGTTCCGGCGGACCGCAATCGGCGTCGACACCAACGACCACGCGCTGGACATCGTCGTGAACCCGGACCTTTCCTGGTCGTGGAAGGACCTCGACGAGTTCGAGGGGCTTGTGGCACGTGGGACGTATTCGCCGGAATTCGGCCAGGCGGTGCGCGAAGAAGCGGAGCAGGTTGTCGCCGACATCGAGGCGCGGCGCGAGCCGTTCGATGCGGGCTGGGATGCCTGGATGCCGCCAGCCGGCTGGGAACTGCCCAGGCTCCACCCGCGTTGGCGTGATGAGCCCGCAGTGCCCTGGGAGCGCCGGGCCTGGGCCTAGCGGGACGCCCGCTGAGGTTGACCGTCCACCAGCGGACACCGCACGATCTGCGCATGGCTCTCTACGAATACGTTTGTCCCGGGTGTGGCACCCGTACCGAAAAGCGCATGCCCATGTCGGACGTGCTGCAGTTCATCCCCTGCCCGAAGTGCGGCAAGCAGGCATCCAAGGCGATTGGCCAGTTCTCCGTTGTTGGCGGGGCCCAGGCCGGAGTTGGGGACGGCGAAGCTCCCTGGGACTCGGATGGCGGAGACGGCGGCGACGACCACGGTCACTCGCACGACCATGGGCACGGGCACAGCCACGGTCCCGGCGGCCACAGCCACTCGTTCAACGACATCGATTTCTAGTCGCGGGCAATTGCCTGGAGGACGATTCGTCGGTAGGCGGACTCAAGACCTTCCCGATCGTCCTCGGTGAGCGTTCTCCTCTGGGTGCCCGCCTTCAGCGAGGCATACATGACCGCTGTGCCGTCCTGTGTGTGCCCCAGCCCCGCCGCGTGTCCCACTTCGTGCAGCACGGTCGACCAGAGGTCATAGCGGTTGCCCGGTGTCGTCTCGGCCGTGGACCACTGCACGGTCGAGCTGAGTTCCATGTCGAATTCCACCAGCGGCGCGCCGGCACCGGCCGAGATCGACCAAACGGTACACGTTTGCCCGAGCGTGCCGAGCGGCAGGAAGTCTACGAACTTGACGGTGTTCACGCCGTCGCGCCGGACGGAAGTTCCGCAGGAGCCGGTGTCGCCGGTCGAGGCGCCGGTCCAGGCGAACGCGAAGGTCCCGGGCGAGACGTCGTTCCAGCGGCTGATCGCATCTTCCAACAGTGGCGCAGCGTCGATCCCGGCGGGGGCGCCGCTGGCGTTGTAGGCGACGCTGATTGGCATCGAAGCGGCCGCCCAGCGATGTTTGTTGACCGCATACTGGGCCGACACGGCGCCGGGTGCATCGGATTCGGGCCGGCTGATGGGCGCGCCCGCGAGGAGCACATGCCGGACGACGACGTACTCGCCGGATTCCTGCCCGGGGCCGGGGTTCGTGCCGGGCGGCCCTCCCGTGGCGGCCAGGACGGCAAGTGCGCCGAGAATCAGGGCCCCCGCGAGCAAAGCCGGCGTGGACCGACGGGGGATACGTGGAGAGCTGAGGTTCGACACTGGGGTCTAGCTTCCCTCCTGCGCCGGCGGAGCGCCACCACGGCAACCGCCGGGAAATGCGGGGAGGGGAGGATGGGCGAACCCTTCCTCCCCTCCTGACAGGTTATCGGTCAGCCCACCGTCACTCGGTGAAGGCGAAGTCCGCTTCCTGGCAGTCCTCGTTCGACTCAGCAGCCTTCTGCAGCCGCTCGCCTGCTTCGGCGGGCGGCTCGGGGAAGGGCGTATCGCCCGCGAAGATGCCGCTTTCGAGGTCTCCGTCCTTGATCTGCTTGACGCCATCCTTCAATTGCTTCGAGGCGTCGTTGTGCCAATCCTTCAGGTCGGCCGGCGGCTTGGCCTTGGCGAAGTCGTTGGCGAAGTCTTCGAAGATATCTGCGAGCTTCTCCATGGCCTTTTTCTCATCGGCCAGCGCCGAAGGGTCCTTGAAGACTTCCTCGAGGTCCTTGGTGAAGTTGAGCCCCGCCTTGCAGATGGCGGCAACGTAGTCCTCGTCGCTTCCGCTCCCGCTCCCTCCACCGCCACCATTGTCGTCGCCGCCGCACGCAGCGAACAGAGTTGCGCCGAGCGCGACGGGGACGATCCCCGCCCAAATGGCTATCTTACGAATGTTCATGACCTCTCCTTTGCGGTGCTTCCCGCTGTTCACGCATTCTGTCGGCTTCGGAGGACACGCACCAATCACGGCTTGTGCCCTCCTTCGGTGACAGCGGAAGAGGATGGCCAACGGCCATCCTCTTCGTGTTTCGGCAGATTATCCCGAGACGATTAGATCTCGAGCATCTCGGCAACGCGCTCGCGGTGGAAGTCGCCATCGCCCCAGAAGAGTTCGGCGCGCTTCTGGCGGCGGAAGAACAACTGGATGATGTAGTCCTTGGTGAAGCCGATACCGCCGTGGATCTGCTGGCCATGGGCCACGACGCGGCGGCTGGCGTCGCTGCACCAGGCCTTGGCCATCGCGGTATCCATATCGGCCGAGTCTTCGTCCTCGCTGGTCGCCCAGGCGGCCTTGTACATGATGAACCGCATGCCATCGACATCGGTCACCATGTCGGCGGCCTTGTGCTGGATGGCCTGGAACGAGCCGATCGGGCGGCCGAACTGGACGCGCTCCTTGGCGTAATTGACCGAGATCTCGAAGTCGCGCTGGGCGAGACCGACCAGGTAGGCGCATTCGAGGTTGGTGGCCATGTTGCGGAGGCGTGATGCGATCTTGTCGTCCATGTCGATGACGTCGGCGGCGGCGACCTTCACGTCCTTGAAGGTGACCTCGGCCTGCTTGTCGCTGGCGATGGTCTTGAGGACGGTGACGGAGATGCCGGGCTGGTCGCGCGGGACGATGAAGGTGCTCAGGCGGCCATCCGGCTTCCAGGCGACGACGTGCAGGTAGTCAGCGACGTGGGCGTCGGGGACGAAGAGCTTCGTGCCGTTGAGGACGAAGTCGGAGCCGCTGGCGGCGGCCTTCATCTCGATGCCTTCGCGGTCCCAGCGGCCGCTGGGCTCGGTGATCGCATAAGTGTGGATGGCGGAGCCATCGGCGATCTTCGGGAGGTACTTGGCCTTCTGGGCATCGCTCCCGGCGAGGATGAGCTCGCTGGCGGAGACGGCGTTCGGGATGAAGGGGCCCGGGACGAGGGCGCGGCCGAACTCCTCGACGAGGACGCAGAGGTCGAGGAAGGAGAACCCCGCGCCACCGTGCTCCTCGGGGATCATGAGGCCCTGCCAGCCGAGGTCGGCCATCTTCTTCCAGAGGGCGGGGCTGTAACCCTTCTCATCGTCTTCCATGGCGCGGACGTGCTCTTCCGGGCACTCCTTCTCGAGGAATTCGCGAGCAGAGTTTTTCAGCAGTTCTTGTTCTTCGCTGAGGCCGAGGTCCATATGCGGGTGTCCTTTTCACATAGTGGCGGCCACGCGCGGTGCGTGGCCACGGATGCCCGGGAACGTCCCGGGCGGCCGGTATTGCGGCGGGATTGTAACAGGATATTTCGCCGGGTGCGAACGGGTTTTCGAGCGTCAGTCTTACTCCGCCTTCGCCGCGCCCACGATGATGTCCTCCACGACGGCGGGGTCGGCCAGGGTGGTCACGTCGCCGACGTTCTCGGGTTCGCCCTCCGCGATCTTGCGCAGGATGCGGCGCATGATCTTGCCCGAACGCGTCTTCGGCAGCCCTTCGACGAACTGGATCTTGTCCGGCGTGGCGATGGCGCTGATGTCCCTGCGGACGGCGTCGCGGAGTTCCTTCGCCAGTTCGGCAGAGCCGCTGTAGCCGGCGTTCAGGTGGACGTAGGCGTAGACGGCGGTGCCCTTGACGTCGTGGGGGTAGCCCACGACGGCGGCCTCGGCGCAGGCCGGGTGGCCGACGAGCGCGCCTTCGATCTCGGCGGTGCCCAGCCGGTGGCCCGCAACGTTGAGCACGTCGTCGACGCGGCCGGTGATCCAGTAGTAGCCGTCCTGGTCGCGCAGGCAGCCATCGCCAGTGAAGTACTTGCCGGGGTAGAGGGAGAGGTAGGTCTGGACGAAGCGTTCGTGGTCGCCGTAGACGGTGCGCATCATGCCGGGCCACGAAGCCTTCATGCAGAGCCGCCCGGTGACGTTGTTCCCCAGGAGCTCTTCTCCCACTTCATCGACCACGCAGGGCTGGACGCCGAAAAAAGGCAGAGAGCCTGAGCCGGGCTTCATCACCGTGGCGCCCGCGAAGCCGGTGATCATGTGCCCGCCGGTCTCGGTCTGCCAGTAGGTATCGACGATGGCGCAGCGCTGTTCGCCGACGACGTTGTAATACCAGCGCCAGGCCTCGGGGTTGATCGGCTCGCCGACCGTCCCGAGTACGCGGAGCGACTTGCGGCTGTAGCGCCTCGGTTGGTCGTTGCCTTCGCGGGCGATCGCGCGGATGGCCGTAGGCGCCGTGTAGAAGACGGTGATGCCCAGGCGGTCGACCATATCCCAGTAACGGCCCGCATCGGGATAGGTCGGGACGGACTCGAACATCACCGAGGTGGTGCCGTTCGCGAGCGGTCCATACACGATGTAGCTGTGACCGGTGATCCAGCCGACATCGGCCGCACAGCAGTACACGTCTTCGTCGCGGATGTCGAAGACATAACGGTGACTCAGGGCTGTGTAGAGCAGGTAGCCGGCCTGGGTGTGGAGCACACCCTTGGGCTTCCCGGTCGACCCCGAGGTATAGAGGACGAAGAGCGGGTCTTCGCTGTCCATGACTTCTGGTTCGGCCTCGGCAGGTTCGCCGGCGAGGGTGTCGTGCCACCAGAGATCACGCCCGGCCTGCATGTTCACGGGGTTGCCGGTGTGCCGGAACACAATGGTGAACTCAATGGTGTGTCCGGGCGCTTTCAGCGCTTCGTCGACGTTCGCCTTCAGCGGGACCAGGCGCCCCCCGCGCCGGCCCTCGTCCTGCGTGATGATGGCCTTGCAGGTCGAGTCATCGATGCGGTCGCGGATGGAGCGGGGGCTGAAGCCGCCGAAGATGACAGAGTGGACAGCCCCGATACGGGCGCACGCGAGCATAGCGGCGGCAAGCTCGGGGACCATCCCCATATAGATTGCGACGCGGTCGCCCTTCTTCACGCCGCGCTTACGAAGGGCGTTGGCGAGGCGGCAGACCTCGGCGTGCAGCTTGCGGTAGGTGAGGCTTCGGTTGGTACCGGGCTCGTCGCCTTCCATGATGATCGCTGTTTTGTCGCCCTGGGCTGCGAGGTGGCGGTCGAGGCAGTTGACCGAGACGTTCAGCTTGCCGCCATCGAACCAGCGGATCTCGCCGGTGTGGAGGTTTTCCTGGCAGACGGAGGTGAACGGGGCCATCCAGGTAAGGTGCTTGTTAGCCATCTCGCTCCAGAAGGCGTCCCGGTCGTCGATGCTGCGGCGGTAAAGGGCTTCGTATTCGGCCATGCTGGAGACGAGCGCGCCCTCGCTCACACGTGCTGGGGGGGCGTACCTCTCGTCGACGGGGAGTCCGACTTCAGCCATCTGTGTGCCTCCGGGAAAGCCGCTGAGGGAGCGGCCTGTGGTGATCTCTGGTGCGGCATTCTACCGGCTGAACGGCGAACCGCTCAGGCGGGTCGCCACCCGGTGAAGACCTCGCTGTGGCCCTCCGGCACCTCGCTGTGGATGAGCGGCACCGCCCCGGGTTCGAACCCGGCATCGGCGAGCGCATGCAACCATACTTCGCGCGGGAGGGCGCCGTTGACGTGACGGTCGTACTCGACGCGTGGCTCCCGGCCGTCCTCGTGGAGGACGTAGACGTAGTCGACCTGGAACTCGTACGTCCCGGGCGAGCCGGGGTAAGTCCACTCCAGGTAGCGAAGCGCGCGGCCCTTGCCATCATGTCCGCCGTGGTCGGTCTCGAAGACCAGGTTCTCGGCGGTGTGGTCGGGGCAAAAGACGGCCACGCCGCCGGGAAGACAGTGCTCGAACGCGGTGGCCGCGAGCTGGCGGATGTCCTCTTCGGTGGTGAGGTAGGAGCAGGCGTCGTGGACGAAGACGGCCTCGAACTGGCGGCCGGCGCGGATGGTGCGCATGTCTCCCCGGAGGTGGGGAAGCTCCGGGTTGATGGTCCGGCTCAGGGCGAGCATTTCCTCTGAGAGGTCGCTGAGGACGACGTCGGGGATGCGCTTCTTGTAGTGCGAGGCGTTGTTGCCGCCGCCCGAGCCGAGCTCCAACAGGCTCGCTGGCACGTGGCCGATGATGTTCTGCATCACCTGCAGGTAATAGGCCGCCTCTTCCGCGTAGTCCCCGGGCGCCGTGATGAGATGGAACCACCCGGCGAGCTCGTGGTACATCCGCGGTCGGACGGTCATGGCACGCTCGGGTCGTAGGCGTCGGCAATGTGCCCGCCGGCGAGGAGTGACTGGTACTCGTCGTCCGAGACTTTCAGCACCTCGCGGTACACGTACTCGTTGTGCTCACCGAACATCACAGGCGGCTGGTAGAACTCGACCGGAGTCTCCGGGAGCTGCCAGAGTGGGCCCACGTACTCGTAGGTGCCCGAAGAGCGCTGAGTCTGGGTGCGGAAGAAGTCGCGCGTCCGCAGGTGTGGGTCATCGAACATGCGCGAGGCTTCGAGCACTGGTGTCGCGGCGATGCCCACAGCCTGGAGGCGGTGCATGAGCTCGTAGTCGTCCTGGGTGGCGGTGTACTCCGCGATGCGTGCGTCGATCTCGTCGTGGTTGGCGAGCCGGGCATCACTGGTGGCAAATCGCGGGTCGCTCGCCCATGCGGGATTCCCGATGGCAGCGGCGAAGGCGCTCCACTCGTCGTCCCCCTCGATGGAGATTGCGACCCAGCGGTCGTCCATGGTGGCCGCGGTGCCGGGCGATTTCGCCGGGTACACACCCTGCACGGCCCGGCCCAGGACATCACGGTTGGTGATGGCGCCCTGGACGTTTCCGTTCAGGCTGTAATCCATGATGGCCTGGGTGAACATGGCTGCGGCGTTTTCCGCCTGGCCGATCTCGATGAGCTGGCCCTCGCCCGTGCGGTCGCGGTGCCAGATGGCAGCCATCGCGGCGAAGGCGCCCTGGGCGCCGGCGAGGTAGTCGCCCGAGTAGATGGCGGTGTTCGACGACGGGTCGGCGTCGCTGTAGCCGCGCAAGAGGCTGTGGCCCATGACCGCCTCGAGGTGTACGCCGAGCGCGCGCGCCTGGGAGTAGGGGCCGGTGCTGCCGTATGCCGGCACGCGGATGAAGATGATCTTCGGGTTGGCCGCCTTCAGCCAGTCGTAGGTGACGCCGAGTTTCTCCATGGTCCCGGTGGCGTTGTTCTCATAGACGATGTCGGAAGCGGCGACGAGCCGTTTCAACACGTCGAGTCCTTCCGGGCGCCGGATGTCAACAGTGAAGCTCTTCTTGTTGCGGTAGAGACTCACGAACGTGGGGCTGTAGTCCCATGGGCGGTCGCCGATGTTGCCACCGGGCACCCCGCCGGCCCAGGCAATCGAGTTGTCGGCGAGGGCCTGGGGTGGCCGGGCCATCGCGCCCCGGGTCATTGGCTGGAAGACGAACGGGTTCTCGGGCTTGATGACCTCGGCCCCAAGGTCGCCAAGGAGCATGGTCCCGAACGGGCCGGCCCAGACGACGCAGAGGTCGATAACGCGGATACCCTCGAGCGGTTTCGGGCTCATGCAGCACCTCCGGATGCGGCAGCGATGGCGGCGGCATCGAGACCGGCGGCGGAGAGGACTTGGGCAGTGTGCTCGCCCAGGAGCGGGGCAGCGCGCCGCAGTTCCCAGCCGCCCCGCTGCATGATGAGCGGCCGTCCCGGGAACTCGACCTCGCCGAGCGCCGGGTGACTGGCCTTCGCCCAGAACCCGCGATCGCGGAAGTGGGTGTCGGTGAAGAGGTCGTCCATGGTGAACATCGGGCCGCAGAGGACCTTCGCCCGCCGGGCGTCGTCCCAGACCTCGCGCTTCGTCCGTTCGATGCACCAGCCGATAAAGTTGCCGTTCCACTCCTCGATGACGGCGGGGTCCATGCGCTGGAAGGGGTCGCTGTAGCGTGGGTCGTCCATCCACTCGGGGTAGTTCAGCATGTCTGCGACGCGGTCGGGGTAGAGGCCGCCGTTGGTGAAGTCGACGTAGCCATCGGCGCAGGGGTAGATACCACCGGGCATGCCGCCCCCGTGGCTGGCGAGCCGGAGCGTCTTGCGGCCGCTGAACTGGAAGGCGATAGCGGTCGCGTGGCGCCGATCGACGCCGCCGAAGTGGGTCTCGGCAAGGGAGATATCGACGTGCTGGCCGATACCGTGACGCTTGGAGGAGAAGATGGCGCCCATCATGGCGACGGCCGAGGCTGCGCCAGATTCGAACAGGGCGGCCGTCCCGGCCATTTTCACCGGTTCGCGGTCGGTCTCGCCCATCGAGTACATCTCGCCGGCGAAGGCGTAGAGCGTCAGGTCGTTCAGCTTGTAGTCGCGGTACGGACCTGTCTGGCCGAAGTTCGAGATGGAGATGAGCGGGAGCGCCGGGTTGATGCCGCGGAAGAACTCGTAGCCGATGCCCAGCCGCTCGAGCGTTCCCGGGGCGAAGCTTTCGACGACGAGGTCGGCGTTGGCCGCGAGCACTCGCAGCGCATCGCGGCCGGCGGCTGTCTTCAAGTCGAGCACGACGGAGCGCTTGTTGCAGTTGAGATAGAAGAACGTGCCGCTCTTCTCCGGGTGGGGCTCGCCGCCCTGGAAAGGGCCCAGCTGGCGGGCAACATCGCCGCCGGGCGGTTCGACTTTGATGACGTCGGCCCCAAAATCGGCCAGGAGCCGCGTCGCGTAGGGCCCCGCGATGTGCTGGCTCAGATCAAGGATGGTCAGGTCGTCCAGTGCCTGCACATCCACCTCCGTGGGGCCGATGGACCGGCCCGAAACTGCGGCCGGAACTCT
>JAANMV010004130.1_pt1 | contig 11797 bp, 12 predicted proteins | sample 7279661 | NCBI WGS metagenome assembly JAANMV01 (sample SAMN14094540, study PRJNA606508) | bioreactor metagenome | isolation source: A lab-scale SPAN reactor treating ammonium-rich wastewater day 121 | place: Ireland: Galway | collected 2017-05-16 | reverse complement strand
GCTTTCGGGAACGACAAAGCCGTTTGAGTCAACCTTTTCCCACGGCTGCACGCCGTCAACCGGCAGCGCCGACGGAAACTGGTTTTGGGAAACGCCGCCGGTTTGAGGTTGAACCGCCTGTTCTCCCTGCGAAGCGAGATTTCCGGCGGGCAATCCGAAGTCCGCGCCTTCGGGACGCGTCGCGTTTCGCTTTCCCCCGCAACCTGAGACTGACATAATTATCAAAAACAACGTTGTAGAGAAAACAAAGTAAAAAATCGTCTTGCTATTCATGGCCCACTTCCCGGTGTGTAAATTGTCAATTCTTCCAAAGTAACTAATACCTCGATAAAGTGATTTTGTCTCAGCGAAAAAGGACGGAGCTAATGGCGGATTTTTATCCGGTATGGCGGTCGATGAACGCGGCCGGCTTTCGAAAAACCGGCGGAAAACCGGCTTCCTCGCCCGTGATATAATCCCCGGGCCTGTTGGCAGGAGAGTTAAATGCGGGAAGTAGAAGTTGAAATTATCGGCGCCGAGACGGACTTCGGCGATCTGATGGCGCAGGTGGCCGGCCACCTCGGACTGCCGCTAATCGGCTCGTCCGAAGGCAAAACGACAGACCATTACCTGGACACGCGCAAGCGAAAGCTTATGACGACGCGCGCAAGCCTGCGGCTGCGCGAAAAATATATTCCGGGCCGGAAAAACGAACTACGGCTAACGATTAAATATCCGATCGAAAGCCACGAGATTCTTATGATTCGCGACGAAGTGCGGATGCGGCTCGTCGAAGGCGATTGGAAAACCATTATCGACTTCGCCAACCACTTCGCGGTCTCGCTCGGCAGCGAAGCGCTCGCGACCCAGCTTGTCGTGGACGAATATTATCAGCAATGCTCGCTCGGCACGGACGCGGCGCATCTGGACGTCAGCTTCGACAGCGTGGCATACGTTTGCCCGGACGACCCGGGGCTGCACGCTGAAGAATATGTCCTCGAATTCGAAGACCACGGCATCGGCGAAGGCGCGGTGCTTAGAGCGTACGAGTTCATCCACGCGAAATACGGCTGGAATGCCGACAGACGGGGCAAATATCGCCGCGGAATCGAGATTCTTGGTCTGTAAGCCCGCCAAGCCGTGGAGCCGCGGAAAAAGCGCGGCGAACCGAACGCTGTGCTATATTTCCCTGTCGGATAAATGATGATATTCACTGTGGATACAGGCGGCGGCGGCATCGTTCCAGCGGAAGGCCGCACAAGCGTAATCGAACCCGGCGGCTACGGCGGGAGCACGGGCGCGCCCGGAGCCGTGAAACTGCTCGAAGCCAAAAACGTAATCAAAACCTATCGCGGCCGCAACGTCGTAAACGACGTCAGCGTCCACGTGCGCACGGGCGAAACCGTAGGGCTTCTCGGGCCGAACGGCGCGGGCAAGACGACCACGTTTTATATGATTATCGGGCTCGTGACGCCGAACAAAGGCAAGGTTTTTTTGAACGGCACCGACATAACCCGGCTTCCGATTTACCAGCGGGCGCGCCACGGCATCGGTTATCTTTCGCAGGAATCGAGCGTGTTCAAGAAACTGACGGTGGAAGACAACATACTTCTCGTTTGGGAAAGCATCGGAAAACCGAAGCGCGAACAAAAGGAACAGCTCGAGCCGCTCCTCAAGGAATTCAATATCGACCAGATTCGCAAGAGCAAGGCATATGTGCTTTCCGGCGGCGAGCGGCGGCGCACCGAGGTGGCGCGGGCGCTGGCGGGAAATCCGGACTTTCTGCTACTCGACGAGCCGTTCACGGGCATCGACCCGATAACCATCGAAAGCCTGAAAGACATCATCAGCCATTTGAAAGAAAAAGGCCTCGGCGTTTTAATCACCGACCACAACGTTCGCGAAACGCTGGATATTTGCGACCGCGCGTACGTGCTGCTGGACGGCCAGGTGCTGGTCGAAGGCACGCCGGAGGAAATCGCCGCGAACGAAATGGCGCGCAAATACTTCCTCGGCGAGCGGTTCAAGCTGGACAAACTAGACAGCGACCGGATGAAAAAAATCATCGAGGAAGAACTGGGCGAAACTGTTTAGCGGTTTGGCGCAGCAGCTGCTAACGAAACCGCATCGCTGCTATTTCAGTCAAAATCAGCCGCCGAAGTCCATTCTGTCGCTTTCCGTAATGAGGAAGTCGTAGTTCGGATGCACGACCCAGCGCTCGTAAAACTCGTGGCAGGGCATTTTGAAAAGGTCGCCTTTGATTTTCGCCATAACGAGGTCAGCCTTTTCGCTGTCGTCCGAGTGATAGATAATCGAGTCGGGTTTGAGCATCGTGAGGTCTTTCAAAATTACGGTGTTTTTCTGGACGGGCATCAGCCTCTCGCGGTCCGTTTCCGGCGGTTTCGACGTCCGCTTCAATTCCACCGACCACCTTACGCTCGCGGGCGTTTTCGGGTCGACGCCCTCGCGGCAAAGGTACATTAGCTGGACCCACCCTATCCCTTGCGCGAAAAACGTAGGGAAATATTTAAAAAACCTCAAAATGAACATGCCTTTCTCCTCGCCCCGAAAGTTAACGCGCGCCGCACCGGAATTATACACGAAAGAAACCGGATTTCGCGCGCGAAGCGTTGCGCCGGGTCGGCGGGAAATCGAGCTTTGCGGTTTACGCTTCTAGATATTTGGTGAGAAGTTTCAGCGATGCGTTCAAATCGTCCGGATGAATACACTCGGTAGTCGTGTGAATATAGCGGCAAGGCACGGAAATCGTGATTACCTTGCAGCCGCTTCCCGCGCGCTGAATCGCGCCCGCGTCCGTGCCGCCGCGAGGCAGAATGTCCAGCTGGTACGGGATTTTGTTTTTCCTTGCGATTTGCACGAATTCGTCCACGAGTTCCCGGTCGCTAATGACCGCGCCGTTCATCACGTTAATCGCCGCGCCGCCGCCGAGTTTCGATATGTGCAGGTCGTCCGGCACTCCCGGCGTGTCGCAGGCAAGCGTAACGTCGAGCGCGACGCCGGCGTCGGGAGCGACGCCGAACGCGCCGGTAATCGCGCCGCGCAGCCCCACTTCCTCCTGCACAGTGAATACGCCGTAAACGTCGTTTTTCGGCGGCCGCATTTGCTTCATCGCGTTGATGCCGATCCAGACGTTGCAGCGGTCGTCCATCGCCTTGCCGCACCAATATTCGCCGACCTGTTGAAATTCCGCGTCGAGCGTGACCATATCGCCCACGCGAACCATGTCTTTCACTTTTTCGCCGGGAAGTCCGACGTCCACCGCGAAGTCGTTAACGTCCAGATACTTGGAGCGCTCTTCTGCGGACGACATATGAATGGGTTTGCCCGCCGGCTCGATAAGTCCGGGAAAAACGCCCTTTTCGGTGTGCACTTTGACACGCCGGCTGAAAAGATTGCGGGTGTCGAAGCCGCCCACCGGCTGGATTTTGAAAAATCCCTTGTCGTCCACGTAGCGCACGAGAAAGCCGATTTCGTCCATGTGCGCGGCGAACATCACCTTTTTAGCGTTTTTCGCGCTGCCTTTGCGAAAGGCGATAAGGTTGCCCATCGCGTCTTCCTTGAACGAGTCCACCTTGCCCTTCAGCTCCCTGCGGACGATAGTGCGAATCGCGCCCTCGTTCCCCGGTACGCCGGCGGCTTCGGAAAGTTCCTTCATTAACTTCATTGACTAATCCTCCAAGTTGGTTGCCGCAGGCTTGAAAGCGGGCGGCGCAGACATTATTACCCTCAAAACTCCGCCATTCAACATTTTCCGGGACACGCGGCGCTGTTACGCGTGTAACAAAGCGATGTCGCGGTCCCTCGCGTTCAATCCCCGGCATTCCCTGCGCCGTCCGGTTTTTCGCAAAACCTTAGCTTGGCTTCGAATTCTTCGAGCGCCAAGTCTTTCAGTTCCGATTCTCCGCCCGAAAGCTTCGCCCTTAGAGCGTTCATCTCCGAGCGGGAGAACGTAACGGCGTACATATCGAATTCCTCGAACGCGTCCGTGGCCAGCGGCGCGACGGCGCGCGCCATATCGAGCATTTTTTCCGCGTAACACCTGATTTCGTACTGCGCGTGAGCGTCGAGCCGGAGTTTCAAAAAGTGAAACAGGTTGTGCAGGTCGGTTTGCCAATACCATTCGGTATATATCGACAGCGGCAGGTTGATGCGGGCAAGCTCGCGAGCGATGTCGTCTTCCACGAGCTTTTCATAGCTTTCATACAGCGCGGTTTGCTCGCGGGCGAGAATTTCGAGCACGCGGTTTTTAAGCTCGTCCGGCACTTCTTCTTCGCTTCTGCCCTGGCGGTTCGACTTGCTCTGATAGCGCACGTCCGCCGGCGACGGCACATAGAACTCGTCGTGAAGCACGGAATATCGCCCGCTGATTTCGTTCACGCGCGCCGTGCGGTGGCGAATCCACTGGCGGGCGACGAAAATCGGCAGTTTGACGTGGAACGTCAAAATCACCTGTTCGAACGGCGAGGTGTGCCGGTGCTGAAGTAGGTAATTAATAAGCCCGCGATTACGCCGGAAGGTTTTCACTTCCTTGCCCGAATACGAAACGCGCGCGGCGTCCACGATCCGCTGATCGCCGCCTAAATAGTCCACGAGCCGCACGAAGCCCTTGTCGAGCACTCGATACTCCACGTCGAGCATCGCTTCCGCGGCGGGATTCTGGTCATGCGCCATCCGAAAACCTCCGAGCGCGGATTATATACCAACCGGAAAACGGGAATTCCCGCCGGGCCGCGCCCTTATTCCCGTGCATGTATGCCGAACGCAGGGTATAATATAAGCGTCCTGGGTCAACGGGAGTGAACATTATGAATAAACGTGCGGGAGTATTGATAACCGCCGTGCTGGCCGCGGCATTTTTCGCTCTGCCGGCGGCGTCCGCCGCGGAGCAAAATTTCGACCCGACGGCGGGGGAGACCGCGTGGGGAAACTACGTCGCGGACGCCATGCGCGCGCACTATAAAAGCGACATCGCGATGATAGACGCCGGCACGCTCGCGACGCTAGTCAACATCGAAGTCGTTTCGGAAGACATCACGCGGCTGGACATAGCCGAGGTCGAAGTCGCGCTCGTCAGGCTTACCGGCAGAGAAGTCGCGGCGATACTTAACAACGCGGCGAAGTTTTATCCGCGCAAGAACAACGGGTTTCTGCAGGTGAGCGGGCTTACCGTCAGCATCGACCCGAATCTTCGCCAAAACAAAGTTACGGGCGCAAGCGTGGGCGGCGCGCCGATTGACCCCGACAAGGTCTATTCGGTGGCGGTCACCAAATTCTTGGCGAACGGCGGCGCGAGTTTCGGAATTCTCGAACGCGTGAACATGGTGGACGGCAGCGCGAAATTCATCGGCGACATCATCGCCGCATATTACGACGCGAACAAGGATATGCCCGCCGCCGGCACGCGGTATATTGTAAGAGGCGGATAGGCGGCGTTGGCGATGCGCGCCTATTTTCTGAAGACTCAAATGCACCACGAAATAAGGTTGCACTCCGCGTTGGGTGACATTCCCCCCTTGGAATTCGAGTTATTATAAAACGCACCAAATGCACTACCAATATTTCCGCTGCAAAGTGTCCAGCTTAAGGGGTGCAGTTCAAAATGTGCAGCAATTGAATGCTCAGTGTTGTGAAATGCGTGAGTGTTAGTTCTAAATGTGCTTGTTGTATATGTATTTAGATGGAATTGGGAACGATATTTTGGGCCTAATCGGCAACTTCCGAGTTCGACCTGTGTTAACTGGCAAGCATTCCATAGATAGGTGCGACATCTTTTCGGTAAGTTTCCTTACCATTTCAATCTGAGCCTCAAGGTCATTCAGTTCAAAACGACTTATGGCTCCGGTCTCAAAAAGGTCTTCAATAATTTTCTTTAGTAGTGCCGGTTCAGCATAGGTCCTCATGACTATTCACCTCTTAAGTCGATAAGCCATTCATAGGAATCGGGCGTATTTATCACTCCGAGATGAGCCCTTTTCACTACAAAGTCGGCCAACAAGTTATAGTACCCCTTTATTGCGTCACTTAGCTCCTTTTTTTGACCAAAATCATCAATCTTTAACTTAAGCTCTTCTTGTAACAATTCTAAATGGATGCCCCTACCATGGCTAAACCAACGTTCAGTGTCATTGAGTTTTTCAGCAATCTCCTTAGCGCGCTCTCGCTTCATTTCTGAGGTAACTGCAGTTTGGGTTGTTTCAGTTTGTCTCCAATCCTTGAATTTGTACTTGGCAAGCCAATCCTCGAGCAAATCCACGGATAGATTTCTGGCCATTTCGTATTGGTAAAGTTCTGCTTGGTCAAAACCTTGTAACAAGAGTGTCACTTCGGCAATTGAAATGTTCCCGCTGCATGCTTTGTCAATAAGCCTTTGATATTGTTTCCAATATCCAAGAGCAGGAACAACACTTCCATCTTTGCGAATGACTTGAGGGTCAATTGGTCCGAGAACAGAAAAGTAATCCATGTGAATTGCATCCCCGGAAAGAACTAGCACCGTTCCAGCTGACATGGCTCTATTAGGAATGAAAAACTCAATCCGATCATAGTTATGCCTGAGCACATGTACTATTCTGTCAACTGTTTCGATTATTCCACCATCGGTCTCCAAAAAAACTGCGAGGCCTTCTCTCTTCTCTTTTCTGGCCTCTATATGCCTTCGAAAAAGGTCATCAACCCCATCATATATGGGACCCGTATAGGATATGGCATCAAGTTCAACCATATTTTCGATTTCAGTTAGCTTTTGGCTCAGCTGAGTCTCGATGAATTGATTCGCCGCAAATGGCGTTGCGTCGCCCATCACTGCTCTCCTAATTCAGAAACTAGAATATGGCCAAAATTAAAAAGCTCAACGGATTCGTCATCACGCCAATGATAGCACAATTTTGTCAATACCGTCCGCGCTCTGGGGCGCGTTATGCGTTCAAAATAAAAACCTCACTTCGTATGCGATTCTAAGCTCGCGCTCGGAGTTTGCGGGGACGTAAACATTGAATTCCGCCGTTCGTGAATCGGCGTATGTAAACTCGTAATTCGAACGAATTACTTTGAACTCCACGGGCAGAGTTTCTGGAATTTCGAACGGACTCTGAATAACGATTAAATCTACGTCTTCGTTCCTTTTCTGGTTGCGAACATTGACCGTAACATCGAAAAATGCGGCGCTTTTTTTGACTTTCGTTCTCGAAGTGTTCCTTATTGCCAAAATGTCATGCATGCGTCTTGTCATTAAAAGAACTTTTTCTTTTCGAGGAGTGTGATAAAGGTTTGTTTTGCTTAAAAACCTGGGAATTTGACCGGAGTCGCGCCAAAAAACCCGCATCACCCCTTTCGGAAGCGGAATGCCGAGGCCGTGTTCCTCGAAATTGCCGATTTCGTATTCTGCGTAAACACCGCTATCCAGCGGAAAAACGTAGCGCTTGGAAACGGGAATGCCGGATGCGGACAGAAGCTGCAGCTGCTTTACCTGTTTATTTTTTATGCTTGTTTCGTAAGGTAGCGTATAGAGATAATATTCTGCAAGCGGCGCGACGTAAAACGGCGGCGGAATACTCATCGACATCGTGCCGCCAACGTAATCCCAAAAATTGTCGTAGTAACGTTTGGGCTTTTCTCTTTTTACGTCGCCCGCGACGAGTTGCAGCTTCGCGCCGGCGAAGGAAATCCCGCAATTGTTTTCAAGCGTCACCCATCCTTCGAGCGTCCCTGACTTTTCGTCCGTGTCGAGTGTGAATAGGTAGTCGCAATTCCACTTCATCCCGTCCGTGACGTAGGAAAGCTCGTATTCCAAAATCCCTTCGCGCTCTGCATCTACGAGCCAGCTCAAGGTTGGCGAAACTACCATATCTTCGACGCCGTCCGGCGCCTCGAACCAGCCGGGCGGATTTATTAGAACAATTCCGTCGCGTTCTACCGCAATGCCTTTTTCAACCGAAAGCACGGTCACTTCCGATCGCTCGCCGGTGTAGTTGTCAACGAGAATTACGGACTTTCCTACTCGGGTTGCAAGCAGTTTTTCGGCCGAAACAAGGTCGTAATCGAAATTCTGTTCTAGGATTGCCGCTCGCGGCCCCCATAGCGGCTTGAAGTGTACGCTTTCGGGTTCGATTTTCGCGGCTACGCCGTCAACCTTTATTTCGTTTTCGCCTTCTTGTAGGCGCACCTTGCGGATTTCCCGTACGAGAGCAAAGTTGTCGTTGTAAATCGTAACCGAATTTCGCGGCGCTTCGCCGGCCATTGATTGCTGCGAAAATGCAAGGTTCGAAGAAAAAGCAAGCGCGGCGGCAAGCAAGAAGCACGAAATTTTGACCCAACCTGCCACCGCGTTTTTCAATCGACTACCTCCACCTTACTTCGAACGTGAAGTTAAGTTCGCGCTCCGAATCCGCGGGGACGGGCAATCTGAATTCCGCTTCGAACGCGCTCTTTTTTACGTGCGGGACCGTGGATTCGAGCATCCGCCATTCGCCGTAAATCTGGTGCGGGACGATGACCTCGATGGCTTCTTTTTCCTTGCGGTTTTTGACGACGACTTTCCACGTTTCGCGATAGCCCTGACCGATGTCTTGATAGTTCATTCGCGTTTTCTCGCCCACGATGTCGAACGCGTCGCCGATGTATAGCCTCACCGTTTCTTTGCGAGGCGTATGGTCTATCGAGTCCTCGCCGATGAACTGCGGTACCCCCGCCGAGTCGCGCTTGAATACACGGATTTTGCCCTTCGGCAGCGCGATGCCGAGCCGGTTTTTCTCTTCGTTGTCGAACTCGACCTTGACGTTCACCTTGTCGCCGCCGGGATAAACGTAGATTTTGCGGGTGGGAATCGCCGCGGCATTGAGTAGGCTGATTTGCTTGGTCTGGTTCATCCGAATCGTCGTCGCCCTCGGCAGCGTGTACAGATGATACTCGAAGAACGACTCTTCTTGGAACGACTTCGCCTCGCGCGCAGCCATCGGCATCGCTTCGGGCGCGCCACCCGCGTATCCGTACATATCTTCCTGCACGCGCCTAACATCGCCCGCGATTAGCTGGAGCTTGGCGTCGTTATATGTCGCGCCGCTGCGGTTGTCGATTGTCACCCAGCCTTCCATATCGCCCGTCCGTTCGTTGTCGGACAAGAGAAACACGTAATCGCAGTTCCACTTGATTCCGCCCGTCATATACGAAAGCTCGTAATCGATGGCGCCAGCCGCTTCGGTTTCGACGAGCCAGTTCAGCGTGGGTTCGAGCAAAAGCTCGCCCGTGCCGCCAGTAAGCTCTACGCGCCCCGGCGGATTCAGCATCACGGTGCCGTCTTTTTCCACGACCATTCCGCCCGCCGTCGAAAGCAGTTTCACCTGCGAGCGCGCGCCGGTCGTGTAATCTACGAGCGTAATCGTTTTGCCTATGTATTTCGACAGCAGTTTGTCGCTCGAAAGAAGGTCGTAGTCGAAGTTCTGTTCGAGAAGCCAAGTTGCCGGGCCTTTCAGCGGCTTGAAATGCACGCTCGTCGGGTCGAGCAAAGCCGCGATGCCGGTGACGACGATGACGTTTCCTCCTTTCTGCAGGCTCGCATCCCGCACTTCGCGCACGAGCGCGAAATTGTCGTTATATACCGTGAGCGAAAGCTCGGACGAATGCGCCGCCGCCGCCGCCGCAAAGAAAGCGAGCGCGAAAACCGCCGAAATGTAAATCGTTTTCACTTTTTCCCTCTCAAAAACCGGATTTCCCGCAGCAAGGATAGCACGATGCGGCAGGCGTCCTTTATTAGACTCCGAAACCGCCGTAAGGTTTACTTCGGGCGAACACGCGACCGAAAATACAAGTCTCGATAGCGTCATCTGGTACAATCCATGCGCGCTTTGCGGGGAGAGGCGCGGTAAGGAAGGTGGGTAAAGGTATGCGCAGAATCATTTTTGCTTTTGTTCTCGCGCTCGCCGCGGGCGCCGCGTGGCTCGTGCCGGGCAGCGCGCAGATTCCGTCCGACGGCTGCAATTCCGTCGCGGTCGGTCAAAACGACGTTCTGTATTTTCACTGCAAGGACAACGACTCCGGCTGGATCGTCAAGCGCGAAAACGGTACCAACGTAAATATGGGCAAAACCGACAAATTGAGCGTTCTTCGCGTCGGGCCGGACGGGGCGCTTTACGGCGTGGCGTTTCCGATGGCAGATAAAGTAGTCAGGCTTACCCAGAACATGCGCCAGGAAACCATTCTCAACAAAGAAGCGCCGGAACTAACGAACGACCCGGTAATTCAGGCTCGAATCAGGTTTTCCGGTCTCGCCATAGACAGCAAAGGAAACGTGTACGTCGGCGAGTCGGGGAACGGCTGGCTTATACGCGTGTCGAACACGGGCGTAATCGAAAGGGTCGCGGGCGCGATGCCGACCTATCAAGGCTCCGGCGCGGGCGCGATGATTTCCGGCGCGGGCGAATCGAAAGGGCTTTTCGACGGACCGGGTCTCGGCGCGAAACTCGACAATCCTGTTTACCTCGCGGTCGGCCCCGGCGACGAAATATTCATGACGGACGGCTCGCACGGGCTTATCCGCAAATACGCGAACGGCGAAATCACCACGATTGCCGGCGCATTCGACGGCGCGGGCGGCAGGCAGGTAGGTTTCCGCGACGGCCCGGCGATGTCTGCCAAGTTCGGCGCTTTCCTGAAGGGCTTGACCGTGGACAAGGACGGCAATATTTTCGTCGTGGATTACATCAACAGGTGTATCCGCCAGATTTCGTGGAACGACGAAAAGAGCTCGTACTACGTCTATACGCTCGCGGGCTCGCCCAATAATCCGCCCGTAGACAAAGAAGGAACCGGTCTCGCGGCGTCGTTCGACGAAGGCTGGTACGACATCGCGGTGGACAGCAAGAAAAACCTGTACGTGACGAAGTCGCTCGAGTTTTACGTGCGCAAGATTACGTGGATGGGCGAAGTCACCGGCTTCACGGTTCAATAAGCCTAGCAGGTTGCTCCGGCGTCAACCCATGAACCGATAGCCCATCCGGTGGACGGTGATAATCCACTGCGGGTTTTCCGTGTCCTTTTCCACCTTTTTCCGCAACTTCGCGATATGGGTGTCCACCGTGCGCGTGTTCGGTTTTTGGTCGCCTTCGTATCCCCAAACTTTGTCCAGCAAGACTTCGCGCGTGATTATTTCGCCTTGGCTTCCCGCGAAAAACTTGAGAATCTCGAATTCGCGATGAGTAAGGTCCAGGCGTTTGGCGCCCCTTGTGGCCTTGAGGTGGACGAAATCGAGCTTGATGTCGCCGAATTCATAGGTTTCGATTTGCTCGTGCTGGGCAGTTCGGCGCAGAACCGCGGAAACGCGGGCGAGAAGTTCCTTGACGCTGAACGGCTTCGTAATGTAATCGTCCGCGCCTGACTCGAGCCCGATAATCTTGTCCATTTCCTGGCCCTTTGCCGTAACAAGTATTACGGGCACGCGGTTTTTCGCCTTGCGAAGCGATTTCAAAACTTCCATTCCGCTCTGGCCCGGCAGCATGATGTCGAGCAAAACCAAGTCCGGCGATTCTTTTTGGGCCAGTTCGAGACCTTTCTTGGCGTCCTCGGCGGACACGACGTCGTAGCCGTCGAAACGCAGATTATGCTCGAGGCCGAACCTCATGTCCGGCTCATCTTCAATAACGAGTATTTTGTGCACTTTCATCACCACCCGAAGACGCAGTAAATTTACCCTAAAAATCGGTTTCGTTGCACCCCATGCCCCGGTACGGAGGGAAAAAACAATTTAAACGTCGAACCTTTGCCCGGTTCGCTGACGGCTTCCGCCCGGCCTTTGTGCGATTCCAAT
>JAANMV010004128.1_pt1 | contig 11800 bp, 7 predicted proteins | sample 7279661 | NCBI WGS metagenome assembly JAANMV01 (sample SAMN14094540, study PRJNA606508) | bioreactor metagenome | isolation source: A lab-scale SPAN reactor treating ammonium-rich wastewater day 121 | place: Ireland: Galway | collected 2017-05-16 | reverse complement strand
TGTATCGAAATTTTTGGTTACATGGTTACACGCAGGGAAATACTCGACTTACGTTGGTTACATGCTGGTTACAAATTCAAAATCCAGGTTACATTTCAATAACCGAAGAAACCCCAAATGAAAACACCCAACCAAAACCCCCAAACAACAAGCATGAAAGCGCTAGGATTTCGCAGACGAAAACCAGAACCCATCAAACCCGATGTCGACTACCCCATTCATCATGAACGCGTGCCGCAAGCACCAAATTTCACTGGTATGTGGTTAGACCATTGGTCGCATTGGGGTGACGTCAAGAATCCCGTAGGGTCACCGATGGAATAAGCATGCTTACTTGAATGCCGGGGCTTCAATCTAAAGCCCGTCAGGATCTCCCACTGACATAACAGGTAGGGGCTCCTTCAGAACCCGGTCCCGAAACCGACTTCAAGAATTTTTTTTGGGAATTTTTCGTGGTTCGTGGTAGCCCGCTTATAAAATCAATCGAGCATCAATTGTTATAGTAAGACAAGCCTCGGTGATGGGGCTTTGTTAGTGCTGGGTAACCGCAAATTCCCCGACCGAAAGCGCTATTGTTAGTCCAAAGATCTCGATCTTCAAGTAAAAGAAAAGAGGCCCACAATATGGACCTCTTTCACTCTCATAAACCCCAGCTTGGCGTGTTGGAGCTATTTATTTTCGAATCACCTTACACACGGCGTTCACACCCGTGGCAATGCTTCGAATTACCTCACATATTATATTTGTCATGCAATTCCTTTCTGATGAAAATTGTCCTTGGACAAGTTCTTATGCCAGAGAAGTATAGACCAGGCATGATCCTGCCCTTCTTTATGGAATCTTCGTCAAAGACGACGTGAGTTCCCATACAAATCTACAAGTGCAAATTATACACTGTCGCCAGATGTCCATCACGCATGGAGACGATCGTGATTAGCTTATAGTATCTATCCGTGTCGAAATCCATGCCTTCGTAAAACTCGACGGCGAGCGGACAGTTTACAAACTGAGACGCGCCGATGCCTTCTTGGCCTGAACACGTTCCATCGACACCTACGACCATTTTGACTTGCTTCCCGAATCCATGAAGCCCTTGAGAAACGTCCTCGATGCTAACAACCCGCACGTCTTCTATCATGGCTTGTTCACACCTTTGTCCGCCCTTCATGGTAACTGGAGGGTGCTTGCGCTTGAAGGCATCGACGAGGATTTTTGGCAACTCTGCATATTTGACTTTCCGCTCGTGTCGCAAATCATACTCCAACTCTCGGCTTGGAGCCCATTTGGACTTCCATACGAATGCACCAGTCGTGTCAAAATATCCGGCGAGTTCACCGTTTCGTCCGTACGCTAGGCCGCCGTGAAAATCCAATGAAGTGTTGTCCTCGCCTGGTTCCCACTTGTAACGGGGCGGTATTCTCATCTTGCCGGTTTGATCTATGAACCCTGCCGCTCGGCAGTACTCTATGGGTAGATCAATACAAGTGTCAACTGCGACTGCAGCAAATCCCTCTGAAAAATCACTTGCACCAACAAATTGAGGTTCAACAATTGGTTTTCCCTTCATATCAATGAAGCCGTATGTCGCGTCAGCCGAAGACCTGCCTTTCCTGATGCGAGCGATGCCACCATGAAATTGCCATGATTCGTCGAATCTTGGCGAAATGGCCCATCTCCCTTTCTTGTCAATGTAACCCCACGCACGTTGGCCGTTTGAATCAACTGCGACAGCTGCTAACCCTTCAGAGAAGTCCTTCACCTCGACAAACCTAGTCGGAGTTACCTCTTTGCCCTGTTTGTCAACAAATCCCCACCTGAGTGTTACCCCATTGGGGCTTGTTGTCGACTGCACGGCTACCGCTGCCATGCCTTCCGCGAAGGTACCAACCCTGTCATAGACCAAGTCTGTTACTCGTTTGCCGGTCGTGTCAACGAAGCCGCACTTGTGTCCACTCCAGAACCCTGAGAGACCTTCAGAAAAGGGATTGCCTGATAAGTATACACCTTTTGCATCATCCATTTCGAATACAACATTACCATTACGATCTATGCAGGCAAACCCACCGTTATCCTTTCTTACGAAGGCGCGACCGCAGCGAAACTCAGTGGGGCGACTGCGCCCAGCTTTGAACTGAGCTGGAACCATCATTTGACCGTTGTGATCAATGTATCCCCATTTGCCGTCAACTGGCGGCATCCCTCCGACATCTACTGCGGCTAGCCCTTCCGAGAAATCCAAGGCGCTGAAGAAGTTGGCAGGAATAACCACTTGACCGGATGCATCAACATAACCCCATTTGTCGTCAATTCGCACGGCCGCCATTCCCTCAGAAAAATCATTCATGTCGGCGAATCGGGGTGTCGCTACGACATGTCCGGATCTATCAATGAAGCCTCGATGCGCATCCCAACCTTCATTTTCGCGAATTAGGAAGAAAGTTGGTACGGGTTTTGGGGGGCTTGTCGAGTGTTCAGAACTGGGTGTGCATGAAACTACTGAGGTACCGATACAGAGGCAAAACATTAACGTTCGAAACGTTTGCAAGGTTACCATTGAATTTCTCCGTTTGAATATCCTATTTTGATTTTGTAGTGAAGCAATCAACTCTTTGGGAATGATCATTCTACTTTTCATGTGGCCGTTTGAAAATAAGCACTACCCTTTGTGGCCGCACATTCGGCTGTAGGCCGGATACATAGTTCTCGTTCCCGAAATTGGGGAATGCGGTTTCCAACTCTAAGTAACTGGTTACTAACTCCCAACCTTGCGAACCGAAGTCATTCAGGCCTACCTCCGATGGCGTGACCGTCGTTATCTTCCCAGCCTGATCCCCTGTTCGTTCAGGCGCCTCAGCGGAAATAACCGAGATCAATTTGTATTCCCACTTGACCTGATTGTTCGTCTTGCACGAGATGATTCCAACAGCTATACAAACGCACAGTCCCAAGGCTGTAAGTCTGACGTAGTTTGACATGTGGTTCTCCTTGCAGTCCTTTTGTAATCGTACTCCGAATGAACACAGCAGCGCAATCCAACTGTCACAAGCTTTAGCCTGTAGGATCTTATATAGTAGTAATGCCCAACGCATCGTGCATCATTGCCGCTTCCCCACATTTCCCGATCGCAATACCTCACCGGAAGATGCGTCAACAATCTTGATTTCAAAGCGATCTTCTTTGATGCGGCGAAGGATGTAGTTGACCAACGATCCTTGGACACTGCTGTGTGTGGCAGGATCGGTGCTTGAGGCATAGGTCCATAAAGAACCATCTACATATACCGTTCGGCTAGGAACATCAATCCTCTTTATTAATCCCGAGCGTGCAGCTTGGCGAACAAGGTCATCCGCCTGGTCGCCATACATTTTGGCTTCATCTGTCTCATTCTTGACAACTGGCATCTCATTGGTCAGCCAGTCAGATTGGGATTGAGAAATCACACCCGAGTTGCTCTTGATTGACTTGCACCCTGAAATCAATATCAACAGCGATAACAGAATCACACTGTTTTGTTTGCAATGAGCCATCTTCTGTCCTCCAAGGTAGTGAACGGATTACGGTATTATTGATGTTGCAAAATGACATTACATTCTTCGTGCACTGCGGGTGGCACTAATGTTAAACTGTGTGATATTGAATGATTTATAGCTCCATTGGCGCTAGCAATGCTTGACGGCGCAAGTTTTCCCTACTGCTTCAATTTGAAGAACTACTTATCTCATTTTGTAAGGAGCGATCTGCATTGGCCATAGCATCTCGGAGATTTGCCAACTCACGTCTGGTAACAACCACACTTCGTGCTGATTGAGCCATCAATTGATCAAATCCGAAGTTTTGAATGGCAACGGGATTGATCGCCGCATAAGTCAAGTAGACCAGAGTTTCGACATTGGCGAGTCGATCTATCACATCCTTCATTTGCCAATGTGATTGCGAAAAATATGGTTGTTTCAAGGATTCCCAAGTTGCCAGTCGTGTATCCAGTTCACGTTGCACCCTATCATGCTCGCTTTCGGCTTCACTTTGAAAGGATCGAGTTAATGATCTCTGAAATAGGTCAGGGAATGGCATTGCAGCGATTCGCTCATTTCGCGATTCGAGGCGATTCGCCAGGGATTCGGTATATGCTTTGCTCTCATTAAATGCCTGTACATAGCTGGCTCTTCTGCTCGCTTCGGCTTCTGGCGCCTCTGCAACTTCTCTTGCTTGCCGAACATGCTCGATGGAATCCGCTGTTGCGGCCTGCTGAAGTTTCTCCTTTGCTGATCGAGCGATTGGCAGATCGGGATATTGGGCGATCACTTCTTCATACCAGCCTTGATCAAACAGCTTCTGCGCCTTCTGTTCTTTGCTGGCGCAACCTATTACAAGTATGGCAACCAGAACAGCCATTAGTATTCGAGTCATATTCCCTCCATGTGCTGGGGTTCGTTTGTTTCTTCTTATGCCCTGAAACTTCGAACGATCGGCCTTGCCGCCAGTTTGGAGCACAAAAAAGACCTCTGGCGTCTTTGCTGGCGGCTACCACTTGTCCTACCAAGCGGATTACCTGCACAACTCGAACGACCAGAGGCCAGAACCCTTGTGGGTACTGGCCGCCAGCATCAGAATAGTTGTACAGGAAACCCGAAGGCCTACCGCTTGGTAGGATGCCGTAAGATACTAAGGAACAGGCAGTAAGTCAAGGGAAATCCGTCCCGTCACGTAGGGATAGCAACCTGTTGTAGATTCTGGAATTTCGCCCAGCTTTTTTACCCAAAAGAAAACCCACCGCAGAACGGTGGGCTACTTGTTGTCCTTGTCATCATTCGACTGGCTATCATCATTGCAGATCTTGTCGGCTATCCTACAAGCGGCATCGACAATTATACATCCGGTTCGTGGTCCACTCATTTTAGTTCTTTCATTGTTTGTTATTGATTCATCATAGTGATTTCATGGTAATCGCCAACATCTTATGCCAGAAAAAAGAGCCCCACGATTGTGAGGCTCTATTGATTTACCAAACAAGAATGCCCTATCTAATCAGCACCATCTTCTTCGCGTCTTGGAAGTTTCCGGTTTTGAGCTGATAGACGTACACACCGGAGGCGACGCTCAGTCCACCTGCATTCTTGCCGTCCCAAAGGATGCGATATGCGCCTGCGGCTCGAACATCGTCAACAAGCGTAACCACTTCTTGGCCAAGAATGTTGAACACTTTCAATTCAACTCTTACTGCTTCCGGCAGATCAAAGCGGATTTCCGTGCTCGGGTTGAACGGGTTTGGGTAGTTTTGATAAAGCACATAGGACTTGGGAAGTGCAAGATTGACGGCATGGCTCCCAATCAATGAGACCACAGAATCCACTTGTGACAATACCCGCTCAAACTCACGTTCATGGGATAAGTTCAGTCCATCTAAACTCGCCCTTGGTAGGCTACCGTCAGCTATCATAGCTAAGAACTCATATTCATTTTCTTGGAGTTCAACAAGCAATGACTTTAGTGACAAATATTGCCATTCGTAGTCACTGGAGGCATGGTTCAGTAATGAATCAAGCTCTGAAAATGCATCATCAAAAAGTCCCGTTTCTGCAAGACACCAAGCAGCGTTTGATTTGCACTGAGACACTATGCTTTCATTCTTGTTAGAGTCCTCTGCCATGTCAAGAAAGTATTCGCGAACCTCTGCCCAGCTTGAACCTATCATTTTATCGCAAAAGATGATTCGATCAATTGCAATTTTGACATAATCTCCATTTGGAAATGAATCGACAACTGTTTTATAAGCTGTCAGCGCAGATGCAAATTGCCCGAGTTGTTCTTGATCCCATGCTGATCTAAAAAGCAAATATTCTGGATTCTGAGAACAAAAATAGGCAATATGTGGGTCCGGACAAGCCGCAGATTCTAATAAAACGGGCGTAAGAATAGGATTGCTGGGAGTACGCGCGTGAATATTATTTGTATCGGTTACGCCCCAATAATTATGTTGAATACGCCAATTAGATTGCGGTAATTCTTGATAGAGACTCGTTATGAGTTTTCTTTGAAAAGGAACTCCGTCATCATAGAGAGAGTTGTGACCACACGCTAAGCTTGGAATTCCTCCTGCCAAGGTAAGTTGTCCGTAATCAACTTCAAGCCTCCGTGGGACCGCAGGGTAACCGGCACAGTTATTGAACAGTACATTGTAGCCGCCGTTCTCGGACATATCCGCGAACGTCATGCTAAACAACATTGCGCCCGGCCCATCATTCTGTTCTATCTTGTTACACTCAAGTGTCATAGCACCCTGAAGTAACTGGAGACCTGCCCGATAGCTACTTTCAGGTGCATATCGTCCATTTGATTCGATTTCGCACCCTTCAATCTGATTCCCTTGGCCGCTCCAGATCCGAAGCCCGCCCCAATCATTGTCAGTAATCTGGTTTTCAATCAGGTCTACTGGGCTATTTATTAAGTATGCTCCATATCTATCGTTATACCTGATTAGTGAGTTTGCAAGCCGACCTTCCCCCCCTGTCCAGACCGCACCAATCCCGCAATGCCGAATTTCACCTCCCTCTACTGTACAATATCCGTTTTGAACCCAAATGCCAACTGCGGCATCTTGTATTAACGCGTCTCGTACAATGTTGTTTGAATTATTACTTTGTATTCGCAGTCCTGTCCATCGCTCATTTGCTACAAGAGCACTAAACATCACGTGATTTGGGTAATCACCGAGAACTTTTAGGAGACCGCCTGGCTGAACTGAGATTTGGTGATCTGTCCCGATTTTCACATGTACTCCGGCCTCAATTTCTAAACTACCTCCTGGGCCTATGATTAGGCCAGATTCAAGCTCTACATCCTCTTGAATGAACGATGCAAACCATTTTTCTGACCATGTTACCGTTCCCGAAATCGTCGGTGCTAATGGGGTAGATACGATATTCGTCCAATTCCTTGGACCGACCGCAGCTGGATAGTTGTACAATGCGGGATCAGAAGACAAAACAACGCCAGCCACTTGAAAAAAATACACACGATCATGTTGCAAACTAGCATTTGCATTATTGAAAACTAATGGGGCGCCTGCTCTGAAATCTCTAAAAGCTGTTAAATTTTCTGGGTCCTCACCATAATAGACTCGAATGCCGTTTGCGCCTTGAGGAACAGCCGATGTTAGTCGAATTTCATCAGTTGATACGCTATTCAATGCGAGGCTTGCAGGAGGGCTGTTAGGCGCGACAGCGACTTTTGTCCATTGATACGGGCCTGTTGAGCCATTTCTTACACCCGCTACCTTAAAGTCGTAGACTTCCAATGGCGCTATTTCAGAGTACACAAATGGCGGATTCGCACGCTGCTCTTCGTGTAGTGGATTTGTCAGTTCTCGCCCCCAGAGAACACTGTAGTGACTCACTCCTTCAGGCTCCAACATGGTCCAACACATGTGCAAGTTGCTTCCATTCGAATTGCCGCTACACACTTCAACATTAGGTAAGCTAGATAACGGAGCAAGAGAGCCGCAAAGTATGCGAATTTCACTTCCTTCTGCCGGCTCTCTGCAAGTACCCCATCCGCCATGGCACGACGATGACGACCAACTAATCCACAGATCATATTCCCCATAAGGGCGATTTTCGACTATCTCATAATACGGTTCATTAAACGCTTGTCTTAGAAGTCCTGCGTATAATGGCCCGGCAACTTCATAGGTTCTTTCTATTCCTGAAGAAACAGACCTGGAGTGTATTGTCACATTGTTCATCGTGCCTGTACAAATCCCACGCAATCTAATCGTTGCCAAGTCATCTGACAACGCCCGAGCGTCGATATTATGTACTTTGCCTCCCGCGACTCCTTGAATTACAACGCTGTTTGACTCGCTCGTTTGAAAGATCAATATGTCGTCCGTTGATGCTGCAACCGACACTGGACTAGTGGTATGAATCGACTCTCCAGGATTCTGTCCAAACCTGTCAACGAGAATCATGGGGCCAGTATAGTCCGCTTGCGACATCCTAGTTGAGAATTTCAATACATCATTGTTTGATCCATCAACAACATAAAGTGAGCCTTGTTGATCCCCGCTTATCGAAATAGGTGTCGTTCCTTCGGGCATCTCGTTTGTGTGAACCAAAATAATTCTATGATTGGCAGCATCAAGCGAAAATTCCTGCACGATAGCTCGCTTCGAATCACAGACATATATTCTTCCATGCTGTGAAGCCACGGAACAAGCATCTTTGAAGTGCAGGTGTCCATCTTGATATCCTTCAGGCAATATTACTTCTGAAAGGCCATAAGTTGCAACCAGGCCGTTATTTACCCCACCAAATTGTTCATAGTCGTAGACTACAAGCGCAATTCCATTGTGAGTAAGGACAGCCGTGTAGGTATCCTGAACCCCTGGTGTATTTCGCAATTTTGCAACAGCGACCGGATTAAGCAAGAGATTATCAAACCTAGAATAACGACGATTCTGTGGTGGAGAGGTGCCAGCAATATCCCACACTTCTATTCTATTCAAATTCTGAATAGACAGAGCAATAGAAGCCACTCCATTCTCTTCCCAAGAGTCTGCTCCTGATGTAAACATTTCTTCGCCCGCTATGTCAACTTGCATGTGCCCATCTGCATCTCCCTCGCCCGGTGAAATCTCACCCAATGAGTTCGCGATACCATATACGAAAAGTCCTGAGTTGGAATTCTCTAAAATTGTGTTAGTCCCAATAGCTACAACATACTTAATCCCATTTACTACGGCTAACCGGCCGCTTTTGACACGAAAGCCGTCGCCAATCTCTCCAGAAAATCCGAGGTCCTGTGCAATCTGAGTGATTGCATCCAATCCCCAGTTCGGCCCGGACAGAAAACCCTGCGAACTCTGAAAGTTGTATGTCCCAGTGGCAAGTGAAACGGTCTCATTTGGTTGAGCCTTTACGCAAGTCGAAATCAAAAGGGCAATAATGCTGATCTGAACCAGCCTAACACGAGGATCCATCTTAATGACTCCTTTGTCTTGCAAGGCTCGTCCTAGTTTTCAACGCAGCCTCTCTATAACGTGGGTCGCTCAATGAATCTGCAAACGCCGCCGCCTTAGTTAGACTTTCTTGGATACTCCCTCCTTTGAATATTGTAAACGCAGCTGCGGCAAGGACACGGGCTGGTATCGCAGTAGGTTCCAAGACAAGCGCATCAATCAACTCAGCACAGCGTAAGCTATCGTCCTCAGTCCAATGTTGACGGCTATTCTGGTACAGATTCATAGCATCCATCAACACTTCAGTCCGCCAGGGTGTTCCGATTGGTAAGGAAAGAAAATGCCGTATGTTTTCAATGAGTTCGCTACCATTGTCCGGAAGAGGGGATCGGTTTGGATAATCATGAATTAGTATCCTTGTTCGACAAAACACTGTCCAGTCTTGAGTGAGAGTGTCGGGTACAGGATTCACCTCAAATTCAAAAACATTCGAGAGGATCCCGAGGTCGAAATATCCTTCATAATGTCCAGGAAGTAAGTACTTAAAGCCGTCCCGTAATCTCGCACTTTCATCCCAAAAGTTTTCCGTAAGCTGGAACGAACCTGAGAAAGCAGTGTTTGTATCGGGGATAATGCCGAAGCCATCAGTGAGAACCGCTTGACAAGTAAGCGATTCATCATTCCAGTACAATTTAATGTTTGCGGGAATTTCGCCACTGTGAAATGGATTCGCACGAAGTGTTTCTGTGCGAGTCAAAATTGACACCACAATATTCTGCCCAACGAGATAATCTGCTTCATTGGGCGACAAATGCACATCTACTCCACTGTAAAGACTCGCAAGGCTGTCTAGGGCTCTGCCTTGAAATCTTGACAATGGCGTGGCTTGCAGAACGGAATTGCTTTCAAATAAAGTATGCCCGACAGATAGCCACAAAAATGCTATCGACACAAAAGCGTGTCCTGGAGAGTATGCTCGGGTAACTATCATGGCTTTAGCCTCTCAATATGATCATAACAAAAATGTGGATTGGTATTAGCATCCACGTGATGCTGCCAAATGTATGCAATCGAATTCCAAGGTTGAGAATGTCCACCGTCAGTCATAATGCACTCTGTGATTCCATCAGCGCCAAAACGCCCTTCTGGGCCGTCAGCGTGGGTGATATGTTCTCCGCCCACACCAAGACTAACTCCTTTCATTCTTGCGACAACGTGCCCAAATTCGTGTGTTAAAACACCTTCAAAAAGTGCACGTTGGCGCGACTCTAATGTGTTTTGGCCAGGGACCCTTGAAACATGATGATATGGTCCACTTTGGAAACTCGTAAGCCGTGTTCGTTGCCACTCTAACTGTGTCAGGACAATAGCACGGTTAAAGGTCCCGTTACTCACTATTGGCAATGTAGCAGGGCCGTTATTGCGACTAAATATAACAGGTTGATTGTTTTCGTCGATGAATGCAAGTTCAGCGTAGTCAATTACGAATACCGCAACGGAACCAATACTGCGACCGTTAAACGTTACGTTTTCAATTCTTTCAATCAAAGAAAGTGCATTCCCAGTCGTTTCCTCGGCAATGAAAACGTTACCCTCCCCATCTGTGTCATGGTAAGTTTGGTACCATATGCTAGCGTCGTTTCTTTCGAACAGCCAATCGCGGTTCATCTGCCTATATGCTTCAGAAACTTCACGAATTCGCTTTTGTCCGCTTCCAGGATATCCGGGATCGCTCGGACGTTCATTATATATGACATGTTCATTGAAAATCTCTGTGCCGCCCTCGATCCAGTTTGCTGCATGTATGACGCATTGGCCAGAGTTTGCAGCTGGCAATGGAGAAATATGAATCTCGCAGTATTGATAGTCATGATATGAAGTCAAAAACGAGCCATTTTGCTGATAGTATAGAATCGTCGGCAGGTACGTTCCAGGTTGATTCACTATGGCAAGAGTAAACGGAATCTCGATATGAATGCGTTCATCATACCAACTGTCTTCCGTCGAAAAGTATCTGAAATTTGAGTAAAACTCATCGTTGCCACCTAATTGATCAAAGTGTACAACAACTGCATGGTCAAATTGGTGATCATCCCTGTCGCTCTCGCAGTCCGAGTAAACACATGGAAGATGTACGTCTAACTCTAGATAGAAATTTCGTGTATGATCATTTACGTAAATATCAGTGTTATGCAGGTTCTCAGGTAAAGTGACATCACCGTCTCCGCTCGGAGCGGGCGGATCGTCAATATGAAATGTCAAGTAGTGATTTGGTCCACCAGGGTTAGGTCTCAGCCAAGTGCCTTCGACATTTGCCGCAACCCTGTACCACCCAGGTGACCACGCAAGTATGTCGAGCGGGATTACGCTGTGGCGAGAGCTTGTCCCTATGGACGGCAGAGAACCAATGCTGATATTCTCCCAATTTGTCATCGTTGTTCCCGAGATGTTCTCGATCCTAATCTGAGCGATTTCGCCGCCCCCTTGACCCGCCTGCTGGTTGTCCCAACCAATGCCGTATAGCACTTCGTCGCCTACTTTGACATAAGCAACTCTGTTTCCATCATTGTCCAAAATCCCTGATGTCCAGTCTCTACGGCCACAACCTTGAAGCAAAGCCAGCAGAATCGAAAGAAGAATCGCTCTTAATAGTGCAGTTTTGAAGATCATGTTTCTTTCGTTTAATAAGATCACGCAGACATAAAGTGTATTAAAGCTTCCGATAACAACAAAACCGCGAACCCCACCCGCTTCAAGAGATTGAATACAGATAGAATTCGCGTTGACATATTGGTCTCCAAGCTACGTTGTTTCTCAAGCATCCCAAGACCTGAAGACAAAGAA
>JAANMV010004122.1_pt1 | contig 11825 bp, 12 predicted proteins | sample 7279661 | NCBI WGS metagenome assembly JAANMV01 (sample SAMN14094540, study PRJNA606508) | bioreactor metagenome | isolation source: A lab-scale SPAN reactor treating ammonium-rich wastewater day 121 | place: Ireland: Galway | collected 2017-05-16 | reverse complement strand
GGCGGCGAGCGTCGCGCAGCAGTACGGCTGCCACCGCCTCGCCTGCCGGGGGAGTTGACCCTGCGGCATCCTCGGCCAGCCAGTTGCCCTGGGGGTCAGCCACCTCAACATCATCATCGGATGCGACCGGCTGCGGGCCATGCGGCCACTCCAACCGCCGTTGGGGCTCCGGCGTGTTGCTCATCGTCTGATTAGGCCACATGGGTTGGGCAGCGGCCAGTTAGGGTTGCCAGCAGGTGACGGTGCAGCATCTTCTTCAGGTTCGGCGGTCACCCCCGTGCTCAACACATCAGTCCTGCTCCAGCCACTGGTTAAACCTCGGCTCGCGCCGTTCGCGGAAGGCGGCGACCCCCTCGCGGGCATCGGGGTGGTGGTCCCCGATGGCCGTCTTGGCGGCGATGTCGTCGAGCGCGTGCCCCCACGTCATCTCCGCTGCGTTGTAGATGGTGCGCTTCAGCAGGCGCATCGCGACCTGCGGGCCGTTTGCCAACTCCGTCGCGAGCGCCATCGCGCGGGCAGGCAGGTCGCCGGGTTCGGCCACCTCGTGCACCAGCCCGAGTCCGAGCGCCTCGTCCGCGCTCACGATGCGCTTGTGCATCAGGAAGTCCATTGTTTTCGCGACGCCCATGAGCTGGACGAGCAGATACTGGCCGCCCTCGTCCGGCAAAAGGCCAAAGCGCAGGGTGGCGCTCCCGAGGCGCGCCTCCTTCGAGGCGATCCGGAAGTCGCACGAGAGCGCCAGCGAGAGGCCGGTCTGGATGGCGATGCCATTGATCGCAGCGATGCTGAGCTTGTCGAGGCTCCGCACCGCCGAATTGAGCGTCTGCGAAAGAACGCGGAGCCCCTCATAGGTGCTGATGGCCTCGCGGTGCCCGGGGAAGATATCGGGCACGAGTTGGGCGCCCGGTGGCAGCGGCCGCCCCGTGATGTCGTCGCCCGCGCTGAAAGCCCGGCCCGATCCGGTGAAGAGCACGACCCGAACGCGGTCGTCCATCTGGGCCTGGGTGAGCTGTTCGATGAGGTCGCGCTTGATCGCCTGGGTCAGCCCGTTGAGCCGTTCCGGCTGGTTGAAGGTGATGACGGCGATGCCCGGGTCGCGCAACTCGGTTTCGAACCCGCGAAAGCTGCCTTCCTGGAACATGGGGGCCTCCCGGCGGTGGATGGGCAGGATTGTAGAGGAAGTGCGAAGTCCGAAGCGCGAAGGGCGAAGGGCGCGTTGCGCGGTGTGCCGAAACGACCGGGGCTGGGGCCGGCGCTGGCGTTCGCCGCAGGCGAGGCGCGCTGTCTCTCCGTCACGTACACCAGAGTGTGCCAAGCTGTAAAGTAGCGCCGAACAAGAGGCTCGGACGAGCCCGGGAGGTCTGGGCGTGCAGCCAGCCGAGCGCCGACCGCTGGTGGTTCACAAGTTCGGGGGTCGCAGATTCGAGGATCACGACCTCGATATCGCCGTGCTTCCCGAGCTGGTGGCCTACCGGACGCTTATCGTGGACTGCGCGAAGGCCTTATGGCGCCGGGACCACCCTGACCGCGAGAGGCTCCCGGCCAACTACGAGGAGTCTATCGTTCTCTCGTTCTCCCGCATCGAACAGGGAAGCGTCGCCGTGCCCATCGAGCGCAAAGTCTTCGCGGGTGAGCAGACCAGACTGTGGCGGGAGCACGACGAGGTTGATGAGGCCGTTTCGCTTATCGCTGATGCGGTCGAGGCGGCATCAGCCGATCGCCCACTTCCGCGGAAGTTCCCCAAGGAAGCGCTGGGTGCATTCGAATCCTACGGGCGCACGCTTCGCGCTGACGAGTGGTTCGAACAGCTGCCCACGGGCAGGGCGATTCCTGCTCGCTACACCGTTGCCACGCGGGAGCGCCTGACGGCATGGGCGACGCAGCGGTACGAGGACTCGATAGACGTAGTGGGTGCCGTGATGATGGCGAGGGTCATGCCACCACGGTTCGCGGTGCGAGTCTCTGAAGATAGTCCACCAGTTGAGGCGCCCTTCGAGCCATCCGCAGAGGCCGCAATCCTGGAGGCCCTCAATCACTATCGGTCGGCGAAGGTTCGTGTTCGCGGGCGCGGCTCGTTCACATCCGCCGGGCAACTCGTGCGGATAGCCAGAGTCGACGATGTTCAGGTTCTGGCTGGTGGCGGACTGGAGTTCGACCGTAGTGCACCGCCAATCTGGGCCGTGATTGGAGCGATCATGTCCGACGTATCCGACGAGCAGTTGGCGACGATTCCTCAGTCAGGCGAAATCGACAGGGTCGTCTACGGCGGGTCTGATAAAGCGCCGTGAGGACGGTCTTCGCGGACACCGTATTTTGGGTCGCGGCGGCGAACCCAAGGGACCAGTGGGCCGATACCCTGCGCAGGCTCGAGCCGACCCTGGCTGACACTCGGATTCTTACGACCGACGAGATACTCGTCGAGCTGCTGAGCCACTTTTCGGGGCTGGGCTCGTTCCTACGGCAGAAGGCCGCCGAGATCGCCAGGGCGGTACTTCGGGATCCTAACGTCACCGTCGTACCTCAGAACCGCGACTCGTTCCTCCGCGGGCTCACTCTGTACGAAAGTCGTTCGGACAAGGGCTACAGTCTCGTGGACTGCATCTCCATGGAAACCATACGGCATCACGGCGTCTCCGAGGTGCTCACTGCTGATCATCACTTCACACAAGAGGGGTTCGTCGCTCTCTTTCTGCAGCGGGGGCTGACGGGATCCTGAGTTCATCTCCCGTTACACCGCGGGCAACGGAAGACAACGCTCCCGTCGGCTTGGCAGATGAGCTTGCCGCACGACTGGCATCGGATCGGGCGAGGGCCCTCGGACGTCTCCCATTCGCGCTCAGCCTTGTCAGGTTGCCGTCGAACCATTCGCTCCTGGGCCACTCAAGGGGGAGCGGCCCCATCCCGGCGAACTTCGCCCGGCGCCCTTCCCCTACCGTCCCCCCGCCGTGCCCCCCGCTCCCGCGCGGCGCTCCGTCAGGTGAGCCCGGGAGTTCCGATCGTCGACCACCGCACTCGATCGGCCGAAGATCTGCAGTGCGGCCACCAGCGCCATAACGGTGATGCCCAGGAAGATCATCGTCTCCTGGATGCCGATGTGATCGGCGAGGATGCCGATGGGCAGCGCCGCAAGACCGAACATGCTCCAGCTCAGCATCGAGATCGACTGCACACGTCCCTGGTAAGCGGCGTCGGTGCTCGACATGGTCAGGGCGTTGTTCACACCCTGGAAGCCGCTGGCGAGTCCGCCCACCGCCACCATCGCCGCAAGGCCGACGTACAGGTTCGATGCCATCCCCAGCCCTACCAGTGCGAGCCCGAAGGCGATGGCCAGCACGGGCTGTGCAATCCAGGCCTTCTTACTCCCGGCATACGTGGCGACAAATACCGTGGCCACCACCGCGCCAACCGCCCCGGCCGACTGGAGCATGCCGAGTCCGCCCGAGCCGACGCCGTACACATCCTTCGCGACCGAGGGGAGGAACGACTGGTATGGGAACCCCATCATGATGACCGCGAACGAGGTGAGGATTAGCAGCAGGATGGACGGGCGCTTTCGCACGTAGCGCAGCCCGTCGGCCATGTCGGCCAGGGGCGAGACCGGCGTTTCGCGCGGGGCCGGGTTGCCCGGCGGCAGCTTCAGCATCGTGAACATCGCGATGAAGAAGCCCGCCGTGGTCATGAAGTACACCCCGCCGGTGCCGATGAACGCGACCGCGATGAACGCCCCGGCCAGCGACGGGCCGATGACGCGCGTGCTGTTCATGCTCAGTTGCTGGAGCACCACCGCGTTACCAATCGAGTCGCGGCCCACGAGGTCGCCGATGAAGGCCTGGCGAGCCGGGCCCACGAAGGCGAATCCACCACCCTGCACTACCCCGGCCACGATGAGCATCCAGTACTCGAGCTGGCCAAGTTCGATCATCACCGCCACCCAGGCGGAGTTCAGAGCGATGATGCCCTGGCAGACAAAGAGCAGATTGCGCTTCGGCAGGCGGTCGGCGAGCACGCCGCCCCAGAGGCCGAGGAGGAGCTGGGGGACGCCAAAGGCGAGCATCACCCCGCCGAGGGCGCTGTTCTTCCCGGTCAGGTCATAGGCGAGGTAGCCGCGGGCCACCACCTGCATCTGCATGCCGAGAAAAGAGAACAGCGTCCCAAGCCAGAGGAGGCGGAACTGGTTGTTCTCGAGTGCGTAAAACGTCCGGCGAAACCAGCCAGCCAGTCCTTTACCCTCACGTTAGGGTGTGCCCAACGAGGCTAGCACACTCCCAACGAGGGGGGTACCGGGATGAACCTGGCCCGGCCCGGCGGTTGGGCGGCCCGTTTGCGCAGGATCGGTGATGTTTACAGAGTGTTGCAGTTCTGTATACAAGGGCGTTACAACGGTAGCGGCAGTCCGGCTGAGGGGGCATGATCGCGCGGATGACAGGTAAGGCGCCACTGCTGCTCGCATCGTTCCTGTTCGGCGTCGGCGTCACCGGGCTGGTGATCACTACGGCCGAACGCGCCGAGTGGGGGCCATTCCAACCCCAGACACGCACACCCGCGCCACAGGAAGTTGTTGTTGTCCAGGTGGGCCCCGAGATCACCCCGCCGCCGCTGCTTGAACTGATGAACGGCATCCCGGAAAGCGCGCTCGCCGTCGATACCTCGGCCCAGGTCCAGGCTCCCGCTCCGGCCGCCACCGCAGCGCCGCCCCCGCCCGAACCGACCCCCACCCCGGTCCCCCCGCTGCGGGTGTATGGCATCGCCTCCGATGATGCGGGCGTTTCCGCGGCGGGCACCACACCGACGCCCCCGCCGCCGCTCCGTATCATCAACGTCGCCAGCGACGCCGAACCCGAGGCCACACCGGAGGAGACAGCATCGCCGGCGGTAACCCCAGAGGACCAGGCCGAACTACAGCCGCAGACCGGCTGCAACGATTGCGAAGACATCGGCGGGGTCTCGGACGATGAGGGTGCCGGCCCGATCCTTGCTGCCGGCAAGAGTGGCCACGCCATCCCCGGGAACGCGAACGGACTGCTGCGCCGCGCCGAAGCAGACGGAGGAGCGAATCCCGCCGGCGGCTCTCCCGGCAACCCGGGACCGGCTTCGCGCGAGCGCTGAGCCGCAGCACAATTCGCGTGCGGAGCATCATGAGTGGCGGCCTCATCCCGCTCCCCGCATCCCTCGAATCTGCTACCCTCTCAGGAACACCCGAACCACGTTCGGAAACACTCCTCACACCTGAACTCAGGAGGCTCACATGCCCATCGACCCCTCGAAAGCGCTCGGCGCCGAAATCAAGGGCGGCTCCGTCCGCTGGGACCGCGACCGCATCATCCTCTACCACCTCGGCGTCGGCGCCGGCGTCCCCCAGACCGACCCGAACGAGCTCACCTACACCTACGAGAAGAACCTCAAGGTGCTCCCGAGCTTCGGCGTTGTCCCCGCCTTCGGCTCGCTCGGCGGCATCGGCATGGTCCCCGGGCTGCAGTTCAACCCGGTAATGCTCCTTCACGGCGAACAGGACCTCGAAATCCGCAAGCCTATCCCGGTTGAGGGCGAGGTCGAGACCAGCGGCAAAGTCGCCGGCATCTACGACAAGGGCAAGGCCGCCCTGGTTGTGCTCGAAACCGAGTCGAAGCTCAAGGGCGAAAGCGACCCCCTCTTCGTCAACCGCTTCTCGCTCTTCCTCCGCGGCGAAGGCGGCTTCGGCGGCGAAAGCGGCCCGCCTCCCGGCAACGAGGCCCCTTCTCGCACCCCGGACGCCGTCGTCGAATCGAAGACCATGCCCCAGCAGGCGCTCCTCTACCGCCTCTCCGGCGACAAGAACCCGCTCCACGCCGATCCCGACTTCGCGAAGATGGGCGGCTTCGACGTCCCGATCCTGCACGGCCTCTGCTCCTACGGCGTGGTCTGCAAGGCCGTCGTCGATAGCGCCCTCGGTGGCGATACGGCGAAGGTGGCGCGTTACCAGGCGCGCTTCGCCGGCGTCGTCTTCCCCGGCGAGACCATCGTCACCTCGTACTGGAAGGACGGGAACACCATCCTCGTCGACGCCAAGACGAAGGAACGCGGCACCCCGGTCATCACCAACGCCGCCATCACGGTGCGGTAGCCAACCACGCGGAGGGAGCGAGGCCCGACCGTGAGGGAGGGTGCGATGTTTCGTCCACCCGTGCGCAGCCCTCGCGGCGCGGTGTACTGGGCCCCGGCGATCTGGGCATGCGGAGGTGTGCCCGAGGTACGTGTCCCCTCGCTCACGCGCGGGGCTCGCCCGTCTGCGTGTTCCGGCGCGCTCCCGCCCAACTCGTGTCTCGCGACCCGCACGACAAACAACGAGGGGGCGTACCGTTCGGTACGCCCCCTCCTGTGTGCCTAACGCCAAACGACTCGGCACCAAATAGAAGGAAGCAGGTGGAGTGCTCCCGGAGAGGACGGCCCAGGGTTGGTTGTCCCTCCCAGGAGCCGGCCGCGGGAGTCATCCCGGCCTCATCGAACGTAGCGCGGCCCGTCGCCGCCGAATGCGGAATGCTTCACAAACTCTGACCAAAGGCGGAGACGCCGTACGCGGCAGCGGTTGGCCTACTCCTCAGTCTCGAAATATCCGGCATCCACCCGCTTTACGCTGTATGTCGAAACGACCGAGACTCCGAGCCCTACGTCGAACATGAGTTCCGCCAGCGTTCCTCCATGAACAAGCACCACACCGAGGCGCTCAGCCTCAGTCACGGCGACATCCGTGAACGTCGAAGTCGTGATGATGACCCCTTTCGTGGCTCCCCGGAGCCGTAGGGAGCTCGCGAACTCTCGAACCACTGATGGTCCGACGCTCGCCTGCCATCGCTTTGCCTGCACGTAGATTCGTTCAAAACCAAGCTTGTCCTGCTGAATAACTCCATCCACGCCCCCATCGCCGCTCCTCCCGAGGCGAATGCCGGAACCAGACGGACCCCCGTAGTCCAATGCAAGGAGAAGGTCGACCACCAGTTGCTCAAACTGTTCCGGGGACGTGGCCCGCGCTCGCTCGAGCAGGTCGGATTCAGTCGCCTCACGAATCCGGCGATACGACGCTTCCAACGCCTCGTCGGGTGATAGCCCACCCACGCCCTCGACATCAGTCGCCACGGGCCCGGTCTGATTTGGTGCGCGGCTGGCGCGACGCCACTCTCGCATCTCTTCGTAGCGCTCCGTGAGCAGCGCCGTGGTAACACGATCAAGCCGTAGTGCCAGCAACTCCCGGCCCCTATCTGTGATGCGAACCTGGCCGCGCGCTGGGCTCTCGACGGCACCGGCTTTGCCAAGGTAGGTCTTCGCCCAGTGCACTCGACCGCTGAAAAGGAGAGTGCGGCCCGATGGGATGAACTGTGTGAGTTCCTCAGAAGTGAGATCGAAGTGCCCGGCCAGTTTCGAGCGGCATTCGGCGATCGATCGCGTTTCCCCTCCCTCCAGAAGCTGAAGGAGCGGTAGCATCAGTGTCTCGTAATCGGGGATCAAGGCGCCCTTCCTCGACGGCGGATAATACTCCAACGAGGCAGCCCTGGAGCGCTCACCGTAGAAGAACAGCATGCCGCGCCTGACAACCATCCCCGGCGTCGCCGCCGCCATCCTCGACTGGCTGCTGGAACCGCCCTGGACCTTTCCGGCCCCCCGCTCAGAATCCCGGCATCCCCTCGCCGGTGGTGGCGGCGTGGAGGAGGCCCGCGGCGATCCCCGCGAGGACGAGCCATGCGCTGTTCGGGTTGAAGCGGATGAGCACAGCTGCGGCAATGCAGAACAGCGAGATGGTGTACCAGCCCTCGAGCACCTCGCTCGCGAGGGTGAACGTCACCACGGCCATCAGCGCGAGCGCGGCCACATTCACGCCGTCGAGGAACGGGGCCGCCCACCGCGAACGGCGGAGCCGGGGCACGAGCGGATTGGTCAGCGTCACGAAGATGAACGACGGCAGGAAGATGCCGGCGGATGCCGCCAAAGCGCCCGGCAGACCGTCGATCACGTAACCGGCGAACGCGGCGCTCGTGAACAGCGGGCCGGGCGTGAACTGCCCAACGGCGATGGCGTCGATAAGCTGCTGCTGGGTGAGCCAGCCACGGCTATCGACGAACTCCGACTGCATGAAGGCGAGCAGCACATAGCCGCTCCCGTAAAGCACCGCCCCGATCTTGAGGAACGCCAGGAAGAGTTCGAGGAGCGAGTAGGCAGCCGGGCTTGTCGCCCCGACCGACACCGCCGGCCAGGGGACCGGGAACGGCAGGAATGCGAGATCGCGCCGGCGGAAGGGCCCGCGGATGCGGTTGAGGGGCTGCCCGGCTTTCGGGAGTGGTGGCAGGTTGCGGCGGCTGTGACCGGTGAGGACCCAGATCGCGAGCGAGACGACCAGCATCACGACCCCGGCGCCGAGCAGGAGCAGGACCTCGTTCGCGCCGAGGAGGGCAAGTGCGACGACCACGGCCCCGAGGAAGAGCGTCTCGTAGCCGCGGAAGGCCGCCCCCCGCAGCCCCCAGATGGCCTGGATGATGATGGCCAGGATGAACGGCTGGATGCCAAGAATGATTCCCTCGCCGGCCGGCGTGCTCCCATATTCGACGTAGGCCCAGGCGAGAGCGGTGACGATGACGATGGCAGGCAAAACGAACGCAAAGCCGGCCAGCCACAGCCCCCGCCAGCCCGCGCGCATGGCGCCCAGGTGCATCGTCATCTCGGTCGAGTTGGGGCCGGGGATCAGGTTCGTGACGCCGAGCAGGTCGACCAGCTCCTGGTCGGTCAGCCAGCGGCGCTGGCTCACAAGCTCGCGGCGCATGATCGCGATGTGCGCGGCCGGTCCCCCGAAGGCGATGCAGCCCAGCCGGAAGAAGTAGCGCAGGACCTCGGCGACGGAGCCGGGGGTAGAGGACGGCATGGGGAGAGAGCCTACCGCGTGCCGTGGTGATGCGAGACGGTCCGCTCCGCTGCGCTGGCGGGGAAGCGTAGCACGCCATTCCTGGCGTGCCTCGAATTGCCGGCGCGGAGGCGCGGGTGGGCTGGCGCGGGGCCGGGTTCGCTCGCCGGAACCGCCGCGCTTGCTGACGCGCGCGCCTATGACGGGCGGGCGGGTGGGTCAGGCGTGGAAGTTGGGGTCGCGCTTTTCGGCGAAGGCCCGGCCCGCTTCGGCGAAGGCCTCGCTGCGGGCGGCCTGGCCAAAGATCTCGTCCTCGGCGCGGAGGACTGATCGAAGGTTGTCGTTGGCGGCGTTCGCGTAGAGCAGGCCCTTCGCCCAGCGCACGTGGTGGTTGGGGTTGAAGGCGATCTCCTCGCCGAGGGCAACGGCCGTATCGAGCAGTTGCTCGTGCGGGACGACGCGGTTCACGGCGCCGATCCGAAGCGCCTCCTGGGCGTCGATTATGCGGCCGGTGAGGATCATCTCGGCCGCCGCGCCAAGGCCGGTCACCTGGGGCAGGATGAAGGTCGAGCCAAGCTCCGGCGTGAGGCCGATCCGCACGAACCGCATCGAGACGCGGGCGTTTTCCGAGGCGATCCGGAGGTCGCAGCAGAGCGTCAGGGTGAAGCCGACACCGATGGCGGGGCCGTTGATGGCGGCGATGAGCGGCTTCGAGCGCTGCATGAACGCCGTCAGCGGTTCGCCCTCGGCCGCCGGGCGCCGCCCCCCGTCGGCCGAGCGGTCGCGGCGGAGGTCGGCGCCGGAACAGAAGCCGCGCCCCGCGCCGGTGAGCACCACGGCGCCCACGGCCGGGTCCTCGTTGCATTGCTCGATCCGATCGCGGACCAGGCGGGCCATGTCCGGCGACCAGGCGTTGAGGCGCTCCGGGCGGTTGAGGGTGATCAGGCCGACGCGTCCGCGGCGCTCGAAGGTGACGTGGGGGGCTTCAGAAGGGGCGGTCATCGTGGGGCTCCTGCGGAACAAAGGTGGTGGCGGCACAGTAGGCGAAGCGCGCGGAGCTGTCGAGCGTCCATGGACGCCGGCCGTTCTGCGCAAGATACTGCGATTGTTTAATGAAAGTATTGATTTTCTTAAGCTACGTGTTAATCTCTCTGACCAACGGAGGGATCGAACATGACTACCCGCACCGCTTCGCCGCTGGCCCAACTGGTACAACAGAGCATCTCGGCCATTGGCGCCCGCTTCGCATTCTCCGGCCCAGAGCCGGATTCAGACCCGCCCTCACGCACGGTCGAACAGCTCGCCGGCGGACTGCTGGCCGCCATGGGACTGAACGAGATAGCCGATGACCTGGACCTCGAATCGGTCTCGCTCCTGGGCGCGGCGAGCGTGGTCGGCCTCAAAGTCATCGGGATGGCCGAGCCCGGCGTCTACCGGCTGGAGGACGCCATGTACGCGCTTGAGGACTTGCTCCGGCGGACCGCTGAACGGGAGATGCGGTAGTGGCGATGAACAACAAACCCCTGCTCGACATCCGCAACCTGGAGAAGCGCTACCGCAGCGGCACCCTCGCCAACGCGGGCATCTCGCTCGCGCTCCAACCGGGGGAAGTCTTCGGCCTGCTCGGACCGAACGGCGCGGGCAAGACCACCCTGGTCCGCCAGGTACTGGGCATGCTGCGCCCAACCTCCGGGAGCATCGCACTCAACGGGATCGATGTCGTCGCTGACCCGGGCTACGCGCGCCGGAATATCGGGTTCCTGCCCCAGGGCCAGTTCGACCTCGAGGCGCTCCAGGTCGGCGAGCTGATCGAGTTCTCCGCGCGGCTGCGCGGCGTCCACCCCAAAGATGCCAGGCGCACCGCCGACCGGTTGGTCGAGCGGCTGGACCTGGGCGCCTTCAGAAAGACCTCGATGCACACCGCCTCGGGCGGGGTGCGGCGGCTGGCCGGGTTCGCGGCCGCCATCGCGGCGCCCGTCAACCTCCTCGTCCTCGACGAACCGACGAACGACGTCGACCCGATCCGGCGGCAGCTGCTCTGGACCACCATCGCCGAACTCGGCGCTGAAGGCGCGACCGTGCTCCTGGTTACCCACAACCTGGCCGAGGCCGAACGCTTCATCGACCGGCTGGCGATCATCGACGGCGGCCGCATCGTCCGCGAAGGCACGCCGGCGGGACTGCGTACCATCGTGACGGAGCGGCTCCGGCTGGAAATGGCGATGGCCGGCGAAGTGGCGCCCCACCCCGCGTTGACGGCCGAACACGGGAACCCGGGCTGCTTCCTCTTCGACCAGCGCGATCTGGCGGCCGTGAGCGCCTGGCTGGCCGTCCTGCGCGAATCGGGCCTGCTCACCGACTTCCGCATCGGGCCCCCGACGCTCGACGACATCTACGCTGCGGCCGTGATGCCCCCGCGTGAGCTGGAGGCCGTCTCATGACCTGGGCCACCCAATACCGCGACCTCGTCTCGATGCAACTTCGCTCGATGAGGAACGAGCTCTGGTTCGCCGCAATGATCCAGGTTGTGCTCTCGCTGGGGCTGGTCATCGGGTTCGGCTTCCTCATCCCGGACGTCTCGGAGACCACGGCGCTCTTCCTGGTGACCGGCACCGCGACCCAGGCGTTCGTCACGATCGGGCTGGTGATGCTTCCCCAGTTGCTGGCGCAGGCGAAAGAAGCCGGCCGGATTGAGTACTTCCTGACGCTGCCCATCAGCCGGGAGGCCTATCTGCTAGCGCTGGTGACGGTGGTCGCGCTGATGGCGCTGCCCGCGGTGGCGTTCACCATCGTGCTGGGAGCATGGCACTACGACCTTTCGTTCACGTTCGAGCCGGCGTTCATCGCGGTAGCCTTGCTGGCTGTGTTCTCGCTGGCCGGGGTGGGTGTCGCCATGGCGGTCTACTCGCCCCACCAGCAGGTTACCAATGCCCTGACCCAGCTCATCATCTTCCGCGCCATC
>JAANMV010004119.1_pt1 | contig 11831 bp, 10 predicted proteins | sample 7279661 | NCBI WGS metagenome assembly JAANMV01 (sample SAMN14094540, study PRJNA606508) | bioreactor metagenome | isolation source: A lab-scale SPAN reactor treating ammonium-rich wastewater day 121 | place: Ireland: Galway | collected 2017-05-16 | reverse complement strand
GCGGGATCTGCAGGTCTTTGACCTGGGCCATGACGGCTGACAGATAGCGTGAGCAGGCCTCGAGGTACGGGCCGCTAGCCTGTCGCAGAGCCATGCCGTCGATCCGGTGCAGCCATGCGGGCAGTCCGCCGAAGTCCCATTCAGCGCAGATATAAGGCCCCGGACGCAGGATGCAGTACATGCCCATTTCGCCCACGAGCTTGACAAAGGCGCGCAGGTCGGCGTCGCCTTCGAAGTTGAAGCGTCCGGGCTGGGGTTCATGAACATTCCAGAAGGCGTAGGTTTCGATGCAGTTGAGGCCGGCCTGCCTGGCGGCGCGCAGGCGATCGGCCCACAAAGCGCGCGGTGTGCGGGGGTAATGGATCGCTCCACTCACCAACCAGATACGTCGGCCGTCGACTGAGAAACTCTGTCCGTCAAAGCTGATGCTGGCCATGGAGACTCCGCGGCAGGCAGGTGGATTCGGCGGGCGCGGCGCCGAATCAGGCAAAGGTTTGGCCTCCGGTCAATGGAAGATACCATGACCGGCGGCGCGGGAGCGGCGGGGCTCGCCTCGCGCTCCGCGACGGCGATGGGCGGCGACCCGATCTCGGAAGGAAACTATACTCGACGACGCAACGGATGAAACATTGTCGTTCCCTGGTGTTTGGTGTGTGTCTGCTCGTCGCGGCTTCGCTGTGCGCGGGCTGCTATCGCCACGAACTGCGTCGGCTGGACCGGCGTGTGGCGGAGCTGATCCGTGAGGAACAGGCAGCCTGGCTCGAGTCCTCGCTGGATCATGACCCGAATCCGGTGCCGGAGCTTAACGTCCCCATGGACGGCGGGCGGGAGTCGAAGATCGGCCGCGGCGGACAACCCGGCGGCATGGACGCGCTGCCGGCATGGGCGGTGCCTCAGACGCAGCCTGCTGGCGAAGAGAACGGCGAGGCGCAGGAGCCGGTTCGCATGGACTTGCGGGCGGTGCTGGCCTACGCGGTGAAGCACGCGCCGGACTATCGCACCGACAAAGAGTCGCTGTTTCTGGAGGCGATATCGTTCCTCAGTGAACAGCACCTCTGGGGGCCGCGCTTTTTCAGCACGTTCAGCGCCGACTACGCGGCGTCGCCGGAGTGGGGCGACACGGATCAGGCGCTGACCCTGATGCAGAATCTGCGGGTGACCCAGCGGTTGCCCTATGGCGGTGAAGTCGCGGCGACCGCCTTGGTCAATTACGTCGACCAGTTGCGGTCGCAGAGCGACCAGACCCAGGACGGCCAGACCGGCGAGCTGTCCGTGTCGGCGACGGTGCCGCTGCTGCGCGGGGCGGGCGAGGCGGCGCGGGAATCGCTGATCCAGGCGGAACGCAACCTGATCTATGCGGTACGCCGGTTCGAGCGGGCGCGTCGGCGACTTCTGGTCGACCTCGCCACGGACTTCTACAGCCTGCTGCAGCAGGCTGTGAATATCGAGAATCAGCAGCGTCAGCTTGAGATTCTGGAGCGTCAGGAGCAGCGCTATCAGGCGCTGGCGGATGCCGGCCGCGTCGCCTACTTCGAGGTTCAGCGTTTTCAGACCCAGGTTTTGTTCGCCCGTTCGAATCTTGAAGACCTGATGGAAAGCTATGCGGCGGCGGTGGACGCGTTCAAGCTGCGGATCGGCATGCCGATGAGCGCGGCGTTGGAGCCGGTTCCTTCGGCGGTGCAGGTTCCGGACGCGGTGCTCGATCCGCAAGGGGCGGTGGCCGCGGCCCTGGCCCATCGGTTGGATCTACGCAATAGTGCCGATGGGGTGGAGGACGCCTATCGAGACGTGCGGATCGCCCGCAACAATCTTCTGCCGGATCTGTCAGTGAGCGCGGATCTGACGCTGCCAACCGACAGCGATCGGCGGCATGGCGGCTTTGCGCTCGAGCCGGAAGACGGGCGGTTTGCGGCGGGGATGACGCTGGACCTGCCGCTCGATCGGCAGCGCGAGTGGCTGGCGTATCGCAGCGCCCTGGTGCGGGCCGAACAGCGCGAACGCGGCTACCGTGTTGAACGCGACCAGGTCGTGCTGGAAGTGCGCAGCGCCATCCGACAACTGCGGCGTGACGTGGTGAATCTGGAGCATCAGCAGCGCAACGTTCATCTGGCCCAGCGCCGACTGATGGAGGTCGAACTCAAGGCCCGGACGGTGGGGCCGGAGGAACTGATTTCGGCGACGGAGGATCTTCTGGATGCGCAGAATCGTCTGGAGGAGGCGACGCGCAACTACCGTCAGGACAAGCTTCAGTTCCTGCTGGCCACAGGGCAGATGCGGGTATCGGCCGATGGGCAGTGGCGCGCTCCGGCGTCGCTTGAGACCCTGATTGCCGACGGCCAGGAGCCGCCGCCGCTGCAGGAGCAGATGCCAGACCAGACGCCGCCCGCCGCCGACGATTCGGGAACGCCCGTGGACCAGCCGGCGACGTCGCCGCAAGGGTCGATCGACTCAAAAACCACGGAAACGTCGTCCGGGCCGGCGGACGAGGACTAGGATACCAGCGATGAGTCGTTTGATGCAGATACCGTTGGCTTCAGGCCGTTGGATTCATGGGCGGCGACTGTCTGGCCGCATGCTGCTGGCGGCGAGCGTGGTGGTGCTGCTGGTGGTGTTGGTGCTGTGGGCCAGCCGAGGGCCGGCCGAAGGGGGCGCTGTGGGGCCCGCAGCCGCGGCCGCCGAGACCCGGGCCGAGTGGTTTGTGATGACGCGGCGCGATTTCGACGTGACGATCTCGGCCGCCGGTGAACTGGAGCCCAAGGAGAAGGTTGAGATCAAGAACGAAGTGGAAGGACGTACGGCGATTGTGGAGATCGTCGACGAGGGAGCGTCGGTGAAGCAGGGGGATGTGCTGGCGCGGCTGGCGGATGATGAGATCCGATCGAAGATCGACCAGTCGCGTCAGGACGTCGAGCAGGCGTTGGCGGACAAGGTGTCGGCCGAAGAAAGTCTGGCGATTCAGCGCAACGAGGCGCAGCGCAAGCAGAACGAGTCGCAGACCAAGCTTGCCCTGGCGACGCTGGATCTGAAAAAGTGGGAAGAGGGCGACGACGTCAAGAAGCAGCGTGATCTGGAACTGGCTCTGGAGAAGGCCAAACGCAACCTGGAGCGGACCCGGCGGGATCTGGTGGAGAGCAAAGCGCTGCATGCCGAGCGATTCATCAGCGACAACGAGCTGGAGGACGCTGAGATCGACGTGATCGAAGCGGAGAACGAGCTGGCGACGGCGAAACTGGAGATCGACGTTTACCACAAGTTCACGCGACCTAAGGAACGTCAGGACGTGCAGTCGAAGGTGGACGACGCGCAGGCCGAGCTGTCGTTGACGATCGACAAGAATCAGCGTGAGTTGCGGCGTCTGGAAGCGGACTTGAACAACCGCACGCGTACGTTGGAGCTGCGCCAGCAGAAACTGGCGGAGCTGGAGCAGCAGTTGGCCAAGACGGTGGTGACGGCGCCGAAAGATGGGCTGGTGGTGTATGGAACGTCTATGGATCGCTGGGGCCGCGGCGACCCCTTGAGGCCGGGCCGCGACGTTTCGCACAATGAATCGCTGTTCATCCTGCCGGATACACGGCAGATGGTGGCGGTTCTGAGCGTGCACGAGGCGATGCTCCCCCAGGTGCGGATCGGCCAGAAGGTACGGGTCACGATTGACGCCCGTCCCGGTGACATGGTGGAAGGTGAGGTTACGCAGATCGGCGTGATGGCCGAGGGCGGGCGCTGGTGGAACCCGGACGTGCGGGAGTACGGCGTGAAGGTCACGTTGCCGGCCGGGTTTGACACCTCTCTGAAGCCGGCGATGCGCTGTTCAGGGGAGATCGTCGTCGACCATGTGTCGGATGCTCTGGCGGCGCCGGTGCAGGCGGTTTTTACCGAGGGTGACCAGAAATACTGCTACGTCCATGCCGGTGGCGGCAAGGTGCGCCGCCAACCGGTGACCGTCGGCCGGCACAGCAACACCCATGTTGAGATGATCGACGGCCTGGGGGAAGAGCAGCGTGTGTTGCTTCGTCAGCCGCAACCGGGTGAGTTGTCCAAGTGAGACGGGCGGCACGCCGCGTTCAGCGGCGAGTCGGTGTGCATCGCCGGTGGAGCCGGTAGGCTCCATTCAAGGTGTGGTCTGTGCCTGCCAGAAGGGTTCGATGGTGAAGGCTCTCACCGGAAGAAGCAGCAGATAGACGGCCGCCTTCGCGCCATCGAGTGCACATGCGCCGAGGTTCGCGGGACTGTAGCCGTCCGGTTTGGCGTTGCTCAAGGCGGAATCGAGCGTCGGAAGGTCGAATGCGCCGTCAAGCCGCGCCAGGCGAGCGGTGGTTGGCGTCTTTGTCGCGAGCCACGCCTGCGGGTGTGTGGTCGTGCCGTCAGCCGGACCGACAGTCAGCACGGGCCAGCCGGATCGGTCGATCAGCGTGTGTGGATCAGAAGGTGGATCGGCCGTATGGATGGCGGTGACCGATGGCTCGGGAAGCCGTGCCGCGTCATCGTGTTGTTGGGCGGCCGCAGGCGTGTTCGGCGCTTCGCGTGGTTCGGCGGATTGCGCCCACGCCTGGCCAAGCCAGAGCGTCATGGTCAGCCAGAAGGTGATCCAGAGGATCTTGCGTCGCATTGCGTGATCTCCCTGTCTCGCGTCAACCTGCGGTGTCGGAGGCGGCTGCCCGCGTGGAAGTGTGTGTCAGTCGACAAATCGGATTGCGGGATTGTGTATCCAGTTTACCGGCCCATCGCTCGCCGCCCAAGCGGGTCAGGCGACGCTGGCGGCGCGGCAGACCGGTGGCCGGCGGAGATGCGGTGCATGAGCCGACCTGGATCGGACGCTGTCCGCCATTCCGTGACGCGGTGGCGGGCTTACGATGCATTCTGTTCAAGCTGGGGACGATCTGGACCTTACGGTAGCCAGCATGTGACTGGGGGTGGCGGCGGCGGAGGCTGGATCAAGCGGCCGACGTGTGCGGCGTCGGCGAAGGGCGTGCAGAGTCGTCAGGAGGCCTTGACGCATGGCGCCGCCCGCGTCACGGAAGAAACCCCAGCGACGGCGCGGCGTGGGCGCCGGGCGGGCGTCCGAGCGGGGTGGGTTGGCTGGCGTGTGCATGGCGAGGCAGTCTGAAAGCTTGTGGGGCGTCGAGATGCTGCGAAGCGTCTGCCGGCCAGGCGGTGTCGACGTAAAATTTGATTTTATAGCGTCTTAAGTTGCGCGACGTCATGAGCCGCCGAGGGCGATGGCGCCGGATGTTGCGTGGAGACCACATGGCTCGGCTGATGGTGGACCGCGGCAGCCAAGCCATGTCCCGCAGCGGCGTAGGCTGAGGCTGACTTGTGCCGATCGTTGCCCGCACCCGGGTGCGACGGTATCTTGTCCCGTTTTCCGTCTTCCGCCGCACCATAGGGTGTCGACGGCCCCTGGAGAGTGTGAGTGACGTCATGAGCAACAGCAGACCGCCCCGCAGCGCAGCGGACGTCGAGGCCGAGGCCAACGGCTCGGCGCCGGTGAACTCCAGCGCCATGGAGAAAGCGGCCGCGCTGGTCGAGGCCCATCAATACATTCGCGGTTTTCAGGGTAAGACCGTCGTGGTCAAGGTTGGCGGCTCGATCATGGACCAGCCCGAGGCCCTCGAACGGCTGTTGACCGACATCTGCTTCATGGACACGGTGGGCATGCGGCCGGTGCTGGTGCATGGCGGGGGCAAAAGCATCACAGCCGCGATGCAGCAGGCGGGTCTGGAGGCGCAGTTTGTACAGGGGCGGCGCTACACCGATGAGCGCACGCTGGCAATCGCCGAACACGTGCTGGTCAATGAAGTCAACCGCGGGATGATCCAGACGATCCGGGCCCAGGGCCATCAGGCGATGGGGTTGCATAGTCTGGCCAGTTGCGCGGTGTTCGCCCGCCGGCTGTTTCTCAACGCCCCGGGCGACGCCAGCAACGGATCGAGCCGAGGGGAGCGGAAGATTGACATCGGCTTCGTCGGCGAAGTGTCCTGGGTCAATGCTGAGATTCTCGAGGCGCTGGTGAAGACGGCGGTGATCCCGGTCATCGCGCCCATCGCACGCGACGCCACCGGGGGCAAGCTCAATGTGAATGCCGACAGCGTGGCCGGACACGTGGCCGCGGCCGTGCGGGCTGAGAAACTGGTGCTGGTCTCCGACACGCACGGCATCCGGACCCGGCCCGACGACCCGCGGAGCCTCGCGTCGCACCTGACAGGTGAGCAGATCACGCGGCTGATCCGCGACGGGGTGATCAGCGCCGGCATGCTGCCGAAGGTGGAGGCGGCAATGACGGCCCTTGCAGGGGGGGTCGGCAAGGTTCACATCATCGACGGGCGCATCGCGCACTCGTTGCTGCTGGAGGTTTACACCGAACATGGCGTCGGGACGGAGATTGTCAGTGCCGCGTGAGGACACGGCCGCACCTTCGGCGTGCATGGTCAAGGTGAAACAGAGGTCAGTGATGCAGCGGTTTCTTTCCATTGAAGATGCGAACGCGGCGCAGTTGACGCGCATCCTGGAGATGGCCGTCGCATTGCGCGAGCAGCGGCGTGGCGGCCATGCGGCGAAGCCGGTGCTGGCCGGCAAGACCGTGGCGATGATCTTCGAGAAGCCGAGCTTGCGCACACGTGTGAGCTTCGAGCAGGCGGTCTTTGAGCTGGGCGGCCGAGTCATCACGCTTCAGGCGGCGGAGGTGGGGCTGGGCAAGCGGGAGTCGACGGCCGATGTCGCCCGCGTCCTGGGCGGCATGGTCGACGCGATCGTGGCGCGCGTGTTCGAGCATCAGAAGCTTGAGGATCTCGCCGCCTGCAGCGGCCTGCCGGTGATCAACGCCCTGAGCGATGCTTCGCACCCATGCCAGGCGCTGGCCGACGCGCTGACGATGATGGATGAGTTTGGCTCCGACTTGACCGGTCGGACGCTGGCGTTTATTGGTGACGGCAACAACGTGGCCCGCAGCCTGGCGGTGTTGTGCGGTCGACTGGGCATGAACTTCGTCATCGCCAGTCCCGAGGGCTTTGAGCTGGAGGGTCCGGCCCTGAAGGCCGTGGGACTTGCCGCCAATGGCAAGGCGCTCAAGCGGCTGCGTGATCCGTATGAGGCGGTGGTCGCGGCGGACGTTATTTACACGGACACCTGGGTCTCGATGGGTCAGGAAGATCAGAAGCAGCGGCGTCAGGCGGCGTTCGCGGGTTACCAGGTGAACGCGGAACTGCTGGCGGCAGCCCCCGGGCATGCGATCGTCCTGCACTGTCTGCCGGCCTATCGCGAGGTTGAAATTACTTCGCAGGTGCTTGACGGGCCGCAAAGCCGGGCGTTTCCCCAGGCTCACAACCGTCTGCACGCCCAGAAGGGTCTGCTGGCGTACATGTTCGGGATGTGACGCGGCACGGGCCCCGCCGCGACAGCGGACACGCCATCGGCTAGGCTTGCGGTGCGATGAATGACTATGACCCCGAGTCTCAGGATGCGGATCCGCAGGAAGCCCAGGATGCGCGGGACCAGGAGCTTGCGGAAGCTCACCTGCTGCTGATCGTGACCGGGGCGCACTTGCGGGCGGAAATCGCCGACCGCCCTCTGGCGTACCAGTTGCGCACGCGCGTTGAGGACTGGGTTGAGCGGCACACTGGCGTGTTGACACAACCTATCGCGGCCGTGGTGTGCAGCGATGTCTGGTACCTGAACCAGAAGGTGCTGCATCGCCATCCGACGATCAGCCTCGGTGGGCCGGGCGTCAACGCCCTGTCGGCCTACTACTTCAAGCGTCTGGACACCGCCTATGTTCGGGAGGATGAAGTCATCATCCAGCTTGATCCGGAGTATGTGGACTTGCGTGTGTGCGTCTGGGGTCGGGATCACGAACGGACCGTGGAGACGGTAAACCTGTTCTGCGAGCGGTTCCTGGACGGCTACCTGCGGGCGGTGGTGACGCAGGTGGAGCCGAAGACCGACGGCGCGTAGGCCCGTCATCGGCCCGGCGGGGCGGCGGTTTGCCTCCCGGCCCGGCCGGCTCAATAATGCCGGGGGAATGGTTGTTTCTTCCGTCACCGTGATCGATCCGAGTATGGATGGGCAGGCGCCGCGGCGCGGCGCGGAAGTGTTGCGCGCCGGTGGTCTGCTCATCTTTCCGACGGAGACGGTATACGGCATCGGGGCTCTGGCGAGCAGCGACGAAGGTATGGATCGACTGCGTAGCTTCAAGGGTCGACCGGATGCGCAGCCCTTTTCCGTGCACCTGCCGACGGCGCAGGACGCGCTGGACTATGTGGATCCGTCGGACACGATGGTGTCGCGGCTGGTTCGCAAGCTGATGCCTGGTCCGGTGACGCTGGTGGTGCGGGTCGATGGCCAGGTCATTGAGCGGCAGCGGCAAGCGCTGGGGTTGAGCCAAGCGCAGGCGGCGACGGTCTGGCACGGGGGGACGGTGGGTCTGCGTTGTCCGGATCACCCGGCCGCGCGGGACGTGCTGGCGGCGGCTGGCGGACCGGTGCTGGCCAGCAGCGCCAACCGCCGGGGCCAGAGGCCGCCGACCGATGTCGATCAGGCGATCAGTGCGGTCGGCGCCGCCGCCGCCGTCGCGATCGACGGCGGACCCTGCCGCTACGCGCGGGCGTCCACGGTGGTGGCGGTGGAACCGGATCCGGACCGGCCCGGAGCCAGTCGGGTGAAGGTGCTGCGGGAGGGCATGTTCGACGAGCGGTACATCCGGAAACTGATGAATCAGACCATCCTCTTCGTGTGCTCGGGCAACACCTGCAGGTCGCCGATGGCGGAGGTGATCGCCCAGTCTGTCCTGAGCCGCGAGCGAGGGCAGCCCTGGCGGCAGTTGGAGGCCCAGGGCATGCGGGTGCTGTCGGCGGGGGTATACGCGGGCCCCGGAATGTCCGCCACGCCGGAGGCGGAGGCGGCGGTGGCGAAAATGGGTCTGGATTTGTCCAGCCATCGGTCGCGTCCGCTGACGCTGGAGCGTATTCGTGAGGCGGACGTGATCTATTGCATGACGCGCGACCACGAACGGGCTGTGCTTGCGATGGATCCGACAGCCGGCCCGCGGACAGTGCGTCTGGACCCCGATGGCGATATCGACGATCCTATGGGGTCAAGTCAGGACGTCTACGAGCGCTGCGCCCAGGCGCTGGCGCGGCACATCGAGCGGCGGCTCAAGGAGCAACAGGCATGAGAGTGGCGTTGGGCACCGATCATCGTGGCCAGGACGTTGCTCGCCGATTGGAGCAGATGCTGCTTCAGCAGCGGCACGAGGTGTTGTTCGTGTGCGGTGTGAACCAGACCTGCAGCGATTACCCGGATGCGGCCTGGCCGGTGGCGGCGGCGGTATCCAGCGGCGACGCGGATCGGGGGGTGTTGATCTGCGGGTCGGGCATCGGCATGTCCATCGCCGCCAACAAGGTGCGTGGCATTCGCGCGGCTCTGGTCCACGACGAGGTGGGGGCCGACATGAGTCGGCGTCACAACGACGCCAATGTGCTGTGCCTGCCGGCCGATCTACTGGGGCCGCGCCTGATCGAGCGCATCCTCACGACCTTCATGACCACGGACTTCGACGGCGGGCGGCACGCGCGGCGTGTGGCCAAGATCGCGGCGATCGAAAACGGTGACGACCCGCGTGAACTAACGCAGGATTCGTTGACCGCTCGTGTGGCCGACGCAGGCGACGGGTCGAATATGCTGGCGGGTTGACGTCGTGGACCACGGCGTGGCGTCCGTGGCGCATTGACACTGCTCAAGGCCGGTCTACGATGGCCGATAATGGCCCGCTTATGCATTCTTCGTACCGTCGGTTTGCTGCTTCTGACGCTGCTGATCCCGGCGCGCGCGGCGCTGGGCCGTCCGATGGCCATCGTGAGTCTGTCGCCGGCCATGTCGCGCAGCCTGGTCGAACTGGACCTGGGCGATCGACTGATCGGCGTGGGGGAACATGATGCGGCGGCGCCCGCCGGTCTGCCCGTGGTGGGCAACTACCTGTCGCCCAACATCGAGCGTCTGATCACGCTGCGGCCCACACACGTGGTGATGATGACTGGTAAAGAAGGGGCGCACGGCCGACTGGTTCAGTTGGCGGCCCGTCAGCCGTTTGAACTGGTGGCCTTCGCGGTGCCATCAACCGCTGAAGAGGCGATCGCGATTCTGCATCATCCATCCCGCGTCGATCTGGGCGAGGCACTGGACGTTGCGGACCGGGCGGCGGTGCTGGCCATGCGGATTCGCGCCCGCCTCGGGGCCTTGCGGGCGTTGACGGCCGACCAGCCGCGGCCGCGCGTGTTGCTGGCGTTTGGCGTCAATCCGGTGTGGGTCAGCGGCCCGGGCAGCGTGGAGGATGACCTGTTGAGCTATCTCGGCGCGGAGAATGCCGTGGCCGGCGCGGGGCAGGCGGCCATGATGCTCGACCGCGAGAAGCTCATGGGCAGCAGCGCCCAGGTGCTCATCCTGCTGATGCCGGGTGCGCCGCCGCTGGAGTCATTGGCTGAGGACGTGCGGCTGGATGCGTTCCGGGGGCTGCGTTTGCCGGCGATGGAGAGCGGCCGCGTGGCGCTGGTGGCCGACCCTCTGGTGCTGTTGGTGCAGAGCGCCGCCGTCGACGATGTCGCGGCGGCGCTGGCCAAGGCGATTCATCCGCAACTGACGGACGCCATCGATGCGTTGATGTGTCCCCCGCCGGTCGAAACGCCAAGCGATGCGACCTTGTTCGAAGCCTCGGCCACGGAGCCTTGTGAAACGCGTCCCGCCGCCCGCGCCACGGAGACCACGCCATGAGCGTTGTCTCGCGGTCGCGTCGGCCGCTCGTGATCGGCGTGACGGCGGTGCTCCTGCTCGTGGCCGCCAGCGCTCGGTTGTGCCTGGGCGAGACCTTCGGTTACCCCGGTGGCCGCGTCGATGCGGCGCTGTGGCGGCTGCTTGGCGCGTCATGGTGGGCGACGGAGGCGACCCCGCTGACCGTGCTGGATCTGCGTCTTACGCGCGTGGTGCTGGCGATTGTGGTAGGGCTGGCCTTGGCGGCGTCGGGTGTAGCTTTGCAGACGTTGCTGCGCAATCCGCTGGCAGAGCCGTTCATCCTCGGCCTGTCGAGCGGGGCGGCGGTGGGGGTGATGGCCCAGTCGCTGCTGTGGTACAAGCTGCACCTGGAGCTCGGGGCCAACCACCTGGGAGCTCTGCTCGGGGCGCTGCTGAGTATGGGCGTGGTGTATCTGGCGGGGCGCAAGCGCGGCGCGATCGACCCGCTGGGTCTGTTGCTGACGGGCGTGGTGCTGGCGACGGTGAACGGGGCGCTGGTGATGCTGCTCAACTACCTCGTCGGGCCCGGCGGTCTGCGTGACAACCTGGCGCATTGGATGATGGGCTATCTCAATGAAGCCGTGGGCGGACCGACGGTCGCCGTGGTGGGGGCGATGACGCTGCTGGGCGTCATTTTGTTGATCGGGCTCGGACGAGCGCGCGATGATCACCACCTTGCTGGTGCTGGAGGTGGCGCCGCCCATGCCGTCGGTGTGCTTGCCGTAGGGATCGGGACTGCCGATCACGCGCATCAGCAGCGCGTCACGCGCCGGACCGGGGGCACGCGCGGATTCCGGCAGGTCCTCCAGGCGGAAGAACACGCCCTTGCTGGTACCGCCGCGCATGTAGGTGGCCGGGATGCGGAGTTGGGGCTTGTGCATGGCCGGAAGGCCTCCGTGTGGAATGGAAGAAGGGATGCCGGTTCAACCCGGCGCGAACAGGTCGACCTGGTGGCGCGGATCCGGCGGCGTGCGGAGTGGCCAGCGCGCCAGCAGGTCGTAGCGGTAGGGGTTGCCGTGGCCTTCCAGCAGCAACAGCGTGTCGAGGGTCCACTC
>JAANMV010004118.1_pt1 | contig 11833 bp, 13 predicted proteins | sample 7279661 | NCBI WGS metagenome assembly JAANMV01 (sample SAMN14094540, study PRJNA606508) | bioreactor metagenome | isolation source: A lab-scale SPAN reactor treating ammonium-rich wastewater day 121 | place: Ireland: Galway | collected 2017-05-16 | reverse complement strand
ATGAAGTCGAATGTTTTTACAGCGAAAACAAAGGAACTTATATTCACACTTTAGACAATAGAGATTATCTAATCGATTCCACTTTAGAAATTGTAGAAGCTGAAATCAATCCAAAAGACTTTTATCGCGTGAGCCGAAAATTCATTGTTCCACTGAAAGCAGTAAAGGAAATTCAACTTTATTCGAATTCAAGATTAAAAATAATTTTACCAACATACAAAGATGATGAGGTCATTGTAGCAAGAGAACGTGTTGGTGATTTTAAAGAATGGATAGGTTGATAAAGAATTGTTAATTAACAACAAACAAAATGAATATCTCACTATTTTTGATAAAAAAGTAGATGAGATATTTTCGTTTAATAGTGCTTTTTGTTTTCTTTTTGAGTTTTTCGGCGAAAGCTCAAGACTTGATTACGTTTCAAAACTTTGAGGAATTGAATTTTTATATTCGAAATAACTCCGAAAAACCTTTGGTGATTAATTTTTGGGCAACTTGGTGTGCGCCTTGTGTGAAAGAGTTACCTTATTTTCAAAAATTACACGAAGAGAATCCAAATGTAAAAGTAATAACTGTGAGTTTGGATTTCGAAAAACAAGTTGAAAGTAAATTGAAACCGTTTCTTAAAAAGAAGAATTACACTTTTATAACCACTTACATGGCGGATAAAAAATTCAACAATTGGATTTCAAAAGTCGATGAAAATTGGTCGGGTTCCATTCCGGCTACTTGGATTATCAATGGAACTAAAGGCCTTTTTGTGGAACAAGAATTTGCTTCGTTTGAAGAATTAAATCAGTTTGTAAATGAATCACTAACCAAATTAAATTAATACTATGAAAAGAATTGGATTTTTTGCCTTATTAATGGGCGTTTTAATGAGTTTTACCAATCCTACAGGATACAAAGTAGGAGATAAGGCTACGGATTTTAAATTAAAATCGGTTGACAATAAAATGTATAGTATGGCAGATTACAAAGATGCTAAAGGATTTATCGTAGTGTTTACCTGTAATCATTGTCCGTTTGCTGTAAAATATGAAGATCGAATTATCGATTTAGCTAAAAAATACAAATCAAAAGGATATGTTTTGTTAGCGATTAATCCAAATGATCCAGCAGCACAACCAGAAGATAGTTTTGAGCTAATGCAAAAAAGAGCCAAAGAAAAGAAATTTACGTTTCCTTATTTGTTTGATGAAGGTCAGAAAATTTATCCGCAATATGGAGCAACAAAAACACCACACGTATTTTTATTAGACAAAAATTTAGTAGTGAAATACATTGGTGCAATCGATGATAATGTTGAAGATGCTTCTCAGGTGAAAGAAAAATATTTAGAAAACGCTATTGCAGCTTTGGAAAAAGGTGAAGAACCAACTCCAAATACAACTAAAGCAATTGGTTGTACTATTAAGGTTAAAAAGTAATAAAAAAGGCGAAACATTTGTTTCGCCTTTTTTAATCTCTTAAAAGCTCATCATTACAATAATCATTGTAAAAAGTTACTATTTCTGGAATATTTGCCGATGTGAAAGTCTTATTGTTTATTTTTTCTATTAATTCTGGACAATCTGAAAAATATCGGATAGCTCTTCTTTTAAAACTAAAAACTATATCAGTTGCAACATCTTCGTTTGGTCTTTTAATAAAATATTCTACTTGTAATCCAGTTTTGTAAACAGGTGCAGGAAATGCGTTTGGGTTATTAGGAAAATTTATATCTGGAAGATAAATTTTAGTTACAATTTCAGAAAAAGCATATAAGTTAACATTTCCTTCCTCTAAAAGTTCCATTATTTTAGGTTTATTGTATTTGTCTGATTTTACATATTCATATTTCTCAATAAAACCATAACCTACAAAATGAATTGCTCTTACAGATAAATGATCCAATTCGGAAAGTTTATCATTTTGTTCTAATTTGAAATAGATTTTGTTTTTTCGTACTTCTCCAAAACCTTCCAAAGAAGTAGAATCATTAAAGAAAATAATAATTTCTCTATGTTGAGCTTTCAATGTATTTAAACAGAAAAGAATAAAAAATAGAAGAATCGTTCGTTTCATTACTTACTAAATCTATGTAACGTAAACGTCATCGCAGTTAATAAAAAGAACGCCATAATTTGATGTGCTAATCCTAACCATAGCGGAACGTAGAATAATAAGGTGAAAACTCCTAAAATAAATTGAATGAACACAAAAACTAAAAGTGTTTTTATACCATTATCTTGTGTTTTGTCTAATGTAATTTTTCTACTTTTTATAAATAAGAAAACAATCATTCCAACCACAACATAAGCAAAAGTTCGGTGAATGAATTGTACACCACTTTTTCCTTCTGTAAATGATAACAATAAATTTGATTGTTCTAATTGAATACTTTCATGGAAGAATTGTCCATCACTCATTAAAGGCCAATGATTGTGAATTAAACCTGCATTTAATCCAGCTACAAATCCACCGTAAATAATCTGTACGATAAGAATTACCAAAGCAATACGAGCAATTTTTCGTAATTCTAAAACTGGTAGTTTTCTTTCTGGATAAATTAAATCTAAAGCCACCCAAAGCGTGTAAGCAAACGTAATAAAAGCAAATGTTAAGTGAATCGCTAATCTGAAGTGACTCACATCAGGCATGTCTTTTAAACCGCTAGCTACCATGAACCAACCCAAGAATCCTTGAAATGCACCCATTCCCAAAAGAATGAAACATTTTTTAATGGTTTCGTTATCTAATTGCTTCTTGATTAAAAAGTAAACAAATGGAATGATGAAAACCATACCAATAATGCGACCGATAAAACGGTGAAACCACTCCCAAAAGAAAATGAATTTATAATCGTCTAATTGAAAATCTTTGTGTTTATTGATTAATTGATATTCTGGATATTTTTTGTATTCTTCAAAAGCTTCCACCCATTTTTCTTCGCTCATTGGCGGAAACGTATCGTTGATTAAATGCCAATCGGTCATGGACAATCCTGAGTTAGTTAAACGTGTAATTCCACCAACGGTTACCATGATAAATAACAAAACACATCCGGAAAGTAGCCAATAAATGACTGATTTATTTGTTTTCATTTTTCTTGATATTCAAAAAGCACCCCAAATTTACATAATGCGTATTTGAAAAGTGCTTTAACAGATTATAATTTTTATACTTTTTTCAATCCCATTTTTGAAGCTTTGTTCAAGACAAAATCTTTTGCAGCTTCGTATTCGTTCGGAATTTCGCCTTCTAAAATTGCTTCTTTAACGGCTTCTTTTAGAACTCCAATTTCTCTACAAGGTTTTAAACCAAATAATTCCATAATTTCTTCCCCAGAAATAGGTGGTTGGAAAACGCGAACTCGGTCTTTCTCTTCCACTTCAACAATCTTTTCTTTTACGATGTCGAAGTTTTTGTGGTATTTCTGAAATTTTTTTGGATTTTTAGTTGTGATATCGGCTTTGCATAAGGTCATCAAACTATCAATATCTTCCCCAGCATCAAAAACCAAACGACGAACGGCGCTATCCGTAACAATATCTTCCGCAATCACAATTGGTCGCGAGCTCATAGTAACCATTTTTTGAACGAATTTCATCTTGTGATTCAAAGGCATGTGCAAACGTTCAAATATTTTTTTGACCATTTTTCCACCCAAAAATTCATGTCCGTGAAACGTCCAGCCTTGTTTTTTGTTGAATCTTTTGGTTGGCGCTTTGCCAATATCGTGTAACAAGGCAGCCCAACGCAACCAAACATCATCGGTATTTGGACAAATATTATCTACTACTTCTAAAGTGTGATAAAAATTGTTTTTGTGAGTATGACCTTCAACTTCTTCAACGTTATTTAAAGCGGTTAATTCTGGTAAAATAATGTCTAATAAACCCGTTTGGTACAAATGTAAGAATCCGATGGAAGGTTTATTTGAAGCAAGAATTTTATGTAATTCATCAACAATTCGTTCGCCGGAAATAATATTGATTCGGTCTCTATTTTTAGAAATCGCTTCTAATGATTCGGATTCTATTTCGAAATTTAGTTGCGTAGCAAAACGAATGGCACGCATCATACGCAACGGATCATCAGAATACGTAATATCTGGATTTAAAGGTGTTTTGATGATTTTGTTTTTCAAATCTTCCACACCGTTAAAAGGGTCAACTAAATCACCAAAGTTTTCAGAATTCAAAGAAAAAGCTAAAGCGTTTATTGTGAAATCTCTTCGTTCTTGGTCGTCTTTTAAGGTTCCGTTTTCAACAAGAGGATTTCTGCTGTCGTGTGTATAAGATTCTTTTCTAGCTCCTACAAATTCCACATCAATGTCGTCATAGCGTAGCATCGCCGTACCGTAGTTTTTAAAAACTTGCACTTTTGGATGAAATGGAATCAATTCGGAAACTTTTAAAGCTAATTCAATTCCGCTACCAACGGCAACGATGTCGATGTCTTTTTTGTGGTCTCGATTAAGTAATATATCGCGAACAAAACCACCAATCACATAGCATTCCAAGTTAAGTTCTTGAGCTGCTTGCGAAATGATTTTGAAGATGTTATGATCTAAATGTTGTTTGTAATTCATTTTCTTAATTAGTCAATTTGACAATTAGTCCATGTGCCAATTAACTATCAAACAACATCATTGGCTAATTGACAAATCGAAATATTGGCACATTTTACTTGCGAATCACTTTTACTTGGCTATCTAAACCTAATTTAATAATTGTAGAAGGATTTTTGCAAATTTTATCGTGGTGCAAATTTACTACATAGTCGACACCTTTTATAATTTCGGGACTAATTTCTTTGAAAGTTTTTGGTGTAGGTTCGCCCGAAATATTTGCTGACGTAGAAACCAATGGTTTTTTCATGCGTTCCATTAGTTTAAAACAAAAAGGTTCGGTAACTAATCGAACTCCTAAAGTGTTATCTTCAGCAACGATATTTTTAGCTACATTTCTAGGATTATCTAAGATTAAAGTAGTTGGTTTTTCTGATAAATCTAGAATTTGCCAAGCTACTTCTGGAATTTCCTTGAAAACGTTGTACATCATGCGTTCGCCGTTCATTAAAACAATCATGCTTTTGGTTTCTTCACGTTGTTTTAGAGCGTAGATTTTTTTTACGGCTTCTTCATTTGTGGCATCGCAACCAATTCCCCACACGGTGTCGGTTGGATATAAGATAATACCGCCATTTTTTATGACTTCGAATGCGTTGTGTACTTCGGTGTTTATGTCCAAAATAATCTAATTTAAATTATGAAAACTGTTTTTGTTTCAATGAGTCCGAAAGATGAGCTCCTTTTAATAGTACTAAAAATAAGCTCCTATATTTAGGTTTAACCAAAGAAGAAAATAGATATTTAATTTGAAAAAATGTTAATAAGATTTTGAATTTTAAATAGCCGTCATGCTTTCTAATAACATATAATTGAGAAAGTTTAAGTTCTGTTTTTATCGCTATTGATTTTGGAGTGCTAGCTCCATGATAATGAATGAATTCGGCTTCCGGTATTAAATAAGCGTGTTTGTTTAATTTATTAATTCTTTTACACAAATCGGTTTCTTCGTGATAGAGAAAAATATTGGTATCAAAACCTCCCACTTTCCAAAAATCCTTTGCTCTAACCATCATAAAACTTCCCGATACAAATTGGCCTTTTTGATGTGCAGTGTAGTTTTTTTTGCGATTTGGATATTTGTTAGGATTTATTTTTTCTAACATGGATCTTCCTAAAAATTCTTTCGAAAGCGATGTAAAGTGGTCAAGTGTTGGTAAAATAGAACCATCTTCTTTGTATGCTTTTGGTCCGCAAATACCATAATTTTCATTTGATTCCATTGCATTAAATAAGAGCGATAAACAATCATTCATGAAAATGGAGTCGTTATTAACAAACGCTAAATATTTTGCATTCGCAGCTTGAGCTCCAATCATATTTCCACCACCGAAACCTGTGTTTATTTTGCTTTTGACTAATTTTAAAGAATCTTTGTTTTGTTGGTTTACAAATGTTTCAACTAAATTTAAATCATCAATTTCCGAATTATTATCAACTACAATAATTTCGTAATCAAGTTCTGTTGCGGTTTTATCCCAAATACTTTTGATGCAATCTATAGTATATTTTGCAGAATTGTAATTGATTAAAATAACGGCTATTGTATTCATTATAAATATTGATTTATTCCTTTTTCGATAAAAGTAATTTTCTTTTCGGTTGTTTCTCTTTCAATGATTTGGTTCACCTCAATATGGCTTTTATCTTGCTCTTTGTGATAAATGTGATAAGCAATCCCAACATTCTTCAATCTTTTTCCACGAATTCCAATATTGTGAAGTCTTTGAATCATTTCAGAATCGTCAATTCCCCAACCCACTAAACCTTCGTTAAATCCATTTACTTTTATGAAATCTTCTTTCCAAAAAGACATATTACAACCTCTAAGTTTTGAGGAACGCTTTTCGTGTAGTTTCGCAAAATTCATAAAAAACGGAATGCGTAACGTTCGACCTCTTTTTTTAATTCCTTTGGAAAAGAAATGAAAATAAGTGATTTTGTCTTTAAAAATGGTTTCCAATATATTTTTCTGAATATTTACTCTTGAACCAAACAAGTAAACTCCTTTTTCAGCATAATTTAAATGATCTTCTACAAAATTGGGATGCATGATAATGTCGCCATCAATTTCAATAATGTAGTCATATTTAGATTTTGCTATAGCCTTATTCATTATTTTTGGCTTTTGGTTGCCATTGTCTTCATGCCAAACATGTATCAAAGGAACAGGAAAGTCTTTCTGAAATTTTTGTATTAATTCTGTAGTTTCAGGTTTAGAACCATCGTCTGCAATAATTACTTCATTGGGTAAAATAGTTTGATTTTTCACACTCAAGAGTAATAGCTCAAGAGCATTTGGCCAATTGTATGTTGGGGTAACTAAACTGCAAGTTGGTTTTTTATTCATCACTTATAAATATAGTGCAAATTAATATAAATATTTATATTTGTAAAAAAAAGATTATGGTATATGATTGTTTTATTTTCTTTAATGAATTGGATTTATTAGAAATCAGACTTAATGAGTTAAATGAGGTAGTTGACAAGTTTGTTTTAATCGAGGCAAATAAGACTTTTCAAAACAATCATAAGCCCTATTACTTTGAAGAAAATAAAGAACGTTTCTCTCCGTTTTTAGATAAAATTATCCATATAAAACTAGATAAATACCCACTTTTTATTCCGATTATCAACCCATTTACACCTTGGAAACTAGAGTTTTTTCAAAGGAATTCTATTGTGAAAGGATTGGTAAATTGTAAACCTGAGGATATTGTACTGATTTCTGATGTTGATGAAATTCCAAAAGCTAGTGTTTTAAAAGAAATGCTCGCTAAGGGAATTGATCAAATTTATGGTTTGAAAATGGATATGTACATGTACTTTTTGAACAACCAATTGATTTATGATGGAGGAAGTTCCATGACAATGGAGCAATCAAAAGACGGAATTTGGCATTGTACAGCGGTTTTACCTTATAAATTGCTTAAACAAAAGCCAAATAGACTTAGAAAAATCATCATGAGAACTAGACGTCGAGGAGAAGTGTTTAAAATTATTCCAAACGCTGGTTGGCATTTTACATATTTAGGTGGTGTTAAAAATATCATTAAAAAATTGGAGGCTTTTTCTCATACTGAGTTCAATAATGATACTTTTAAAAGTCAAGAAAAAATTGAAGAGTATATTACAACAGGAAAGGATTTATTTGGACGTGATATGCAGTTTAAAATGTTAGATAATTTGGAAACTTTGCCTAAATTTATTCAGGAGAACGCAAATAATCCTAAATACAAGGAGTATTTCTTCACAAAGTAAATATGAATAACTTTAAAATAAATAATAACTTTAATTCCATTAAAGAATTAATATTGGAGCATATTCTTAATTTTAATTCGAGTGGAAAATATTTTGTTCAAGGACAAAGAAATGCCATAAAATTATTCGAAATTGATGGTATTACATTAAACATAAAGTCTTTCAAAAAACCAAATTTAGTTAATAAAATCGTTTATCGTTATTTTAGAAAATCCAAAGCACGACGCTCGTTTGAATATGCTTCTAAATTGATGGATTTAGGAATTGGAACTCCAAAACCTATTGCTTATTTAGAAAATTTCGATTTTATAGGATTAAATGATAGTTACTACGTTTGTGAACATTTAGAAGATGTTTTCGAATTCAGAGCGTTAGTTCAAAATGAAGATTTTAATAAAAGGGAAAGTATTATCAGACAGTTTGTTAAATTTTCCTATCAGATGCACCAAAAAGGAGTTGAGTTTTTAGATCATTCACCTGGAAATACTTTGATAAAAGACAATAACGATGGAACTTATTCCTTTTATTTAGTCGATTTAAATCGAATGAAATTTCATGAAAGTATTGATTTTCAAACCCGAATGAAGAATTTGTCTCATCTAACGCCACAAAAAGAGATGATTGTTATCATGGCTAATGAATATGCCAAGCTCTCTCGAGAAATGGAACAAAATGTTTTTGAAACCTTGTGGAAGTTTACTTCGGATTTTCAATTTCGTTATCACCGAAAAAAAAGAATCAAAAAGAAATTAAAGTTCTGGAAAAAGTAGTATTTTCACTTTTTAATCATTAGATGAAATTATCCGTTATCATCACTACTTACAATTCTGAAGAATGGCTTCAAAAAGTGCTCGTTGGCTATAGTATCCAAACAGAGCATGATTTTGAAGTGGTTATTGCTGATGATGGTTCTAATGAAAAGACAAAAATAGTAATCGACTCGTTTACAAATGTTTTTAAATATCCTATCATTCATGTTTGGCAAGAAGATCAAGGGTTTCAAAAATGTAAAATTTTAAATAAGGCTATTGTAAAAACAAATTCAGATTACCTTCTTTTTACGGATGGCGATTGTATTCCAAGAAAAGATTTTGTTGCCCAACACTTAAAGCACAAAGAAGAAGGTTATTTTCTTTCCGGTGGTTATTTTAAATTACCAATGGAAACTTCTAAGAAAATTTCTTTGGATAACATCAAAAGTCAGGATTGTTTTTCCATTTCTTGGTTGATTAAAAATGGTGTCTCCAAAACATTTAAGCTATCAAAACTTACTAAAATTGGACTTTTTGCTGCTTTTATGAATTGGTTAACTCCAACAAAAAGAACATTTAATGGTCACAATACTTCTTGTTTTAAAGATGATTTGCTAGCCATCAATGGTTTTAACGAAGAAATGCAATACGGTGGTTTGGATAGAGAAGTGGGTGAACGTTTGTTCAATTATGGAATCCTTTCTAAACAAATTCGATACAGCGCCGTTTGCTTGCATTTAGATCACAAACGCGGGTATTCAAGTCCGGAAACTTGGAAAAAAAACAACGAAATTCGAGAGTACAATCGTAAAAATAAAATTATCAAAATAGAAAAGGGAATTAATACATTATAAAATGAAAGCTTCAGTAATTTTTAGTACTTATAATGCAGTAGAATGGTTGGAGAAAGTTATCATTGGTTTTGATAATCAAACAGAGCGCGATTTTGAAATCGTAATTGCCGATGACGGTTCAGACGAAAAAACCAAAGCTAAAATTGATAGCTTACGAACTCAAATTAGTATCCCAATTAAACACGTGTGGCAAGAAGATGATGGCTTTCAAAAAACAAAAATTTTGAACAAAGCAATTCTGGCTTCATCTTCAGATTACCTAATTTTTACCGATGGAGATTGTATTCCGAGAAAAGATTTTGTAGCTACTCATTTGAAATATAGAGAAACGAATTGTTTTTTATCTGGAGGTCATTTTAAACTTTCGATGGCAACTTCAAAAGCTATTACACCTGAAAATATTAAGAATCAAGATTGTTTTTCGATATTCTGGTTGTTAAAGAATCATATGAAGTTCAATTTGAAATTCATTAAACTATTACCATCCAAATTGATCACTTCAATATTAAATGCGTTAACGCCAACAACTCCCTCTTGGAACGGACATAACGCTTCGGCTTATAAATCGGATTTAGTAAAAGTGAATGGATTTAATAATGATATGAAATACGGCGGAGAAGACAGAGAATTGGGTGAACGCTTGATTAATTCAGGGTTGAAATCCAAACAAATTCGCTACTTTGCTATTTGTGTTCACTTGGATCATGCTCGTGGTTATGTTTCTGAAGAAGTTTGGAAAAAGAACAATGAAATACGAGAAAACACGCAAAAAAACAAAGTCACGTTCACTCCAAACGGAATCTCAAATGTTAGTTATTCTGAATAAATTGTAGCAGTTGGTTTTCAAATAAATCAGGCGTGAATTCTTGATACAAACTCAAAGCTTCATTTTTAAATTCAAAAGCGTATTTTCCTTTGTATATCTCAGGTTTGAAATCTTGTAAATGAACTGAAACATTTGTTGAGCCATTTTCAAATGAATTCCATGCTTCTTTAATAATCCAAGTAGAGAAAATGGTAAACGTAGGAATATCTATAGCTTTTGCCATATTTACAGCGCCACCTTCGTTGCCAATTAAGGCATTACAATGATAAGTAATCGATAAAAAATCTCGAATGCTTCCTGGAACAATTTCAATTTTGGAATTATTTTGAGTGGATGGAGCGCATAAATCTACAATTGCTTTAACGGCATCATATTGTTTTGGGATGTAGTTAAAAAGTAGCGTTGCATCTGTTTTAGCTACAATGGAATCCAATACTTTTGCCATGTATTCTTTAGGATATGTTTTTTTGACTTCACTTCCCACAATGGAAATCATGAATGTTTTTTTGGAAAAATCTATATTGTTTTGAAGTAAAACCTCTTTTCCATTTTGGATTTCTTTCTCTGTTAAAAATATTTTAGGTTTATTATCCAAGGCAATTTTTGGCTGTAACGGACTCAAAAGATTTAAACGATTGTCAATTGCAGCTCCAGCTTCTGATGTGGCACTGTAATTTTCAATAACCGTATCTGTAAATAGAAACGAAGATCTTTTTTTGTACAAACCAATTTTCTTATCAGCACCGGAAAAAAGCACCATAAGATTGCTTTCTATTTTTCCGTAGACATCAATTACAATGTCATACTTTCGTTTTCTGATTTGAAGTAAGAACTTGAAAAATTCCCATTTACTTTGTCTGTACTTCTCTTTAAAAATTACTATTTCATTGATATTAGGGTTGTTTTCTATAACGGGAATCGTGTGCTTGTAAACCATATAATCCACATTAGCATCAGGATACATTTTTTTCAAGTTATTGCAAATGATTGAAGATGCTAAAACATCTCCAATCATTTTTTGCTGTATTACTAATATCTTCATGAATGTGGAATCAATAATGATTAAACGGCTACGTTATATTCTCTCAAAGCATCATTTAAAGAAGTCTTCAAATCCGTTGAAGGTTTTCTTTGTCCAATGATAATTGCACAAGGAACTTGATAATCTCCAGCTGGGAATTTTTTCGTATAACTTCCTGGAATTACCACTGAACGCGCAGGAACAACTCCTTTGTATTCAACTGGTTCATCACCTGTAACGTCAATGATTTTAGTCGAACCTGTCAAACATACATTCGCTCCTAAAACCGCTTCTTTTCCAACGTGAACACCTTCCACTACGATACATCTTGAACCGATGAAAGCACCATCTTCAATAATTACTGGTGCTGCTTGTAATGGTTCTAAAACACCACCAATTCCAACACCTCCAGAAAGATGAACATGTTTTCCAATTTGCGCACAACTTCCCACAGTTGCCCAAGTATCAACCATAGTGCCTTCATCAACATAAGCACCAATGTTT
>JAANMV010004116.1_pt1 | contig 11844 bp, 13 predicted proteins | sample 7279661 | NCBI WGS metagenome assembly JAANMV01 (sample SAMN14094540, study PRJNA606508) | bioreactor metagenome | isolation source: A lab-scale SPAN reactor treating ammonium-rich wastewater day 121 | place: Ireland: Galway | collected 2017-05-16 | reverse complement strand
CGGTGGCGTTGGAACCCGTCCTGACCCGTTCTTTAATCGGTGGCCGGGGTTCCGCCCACAACAAATAGCGGTCACTTGAGAACAGTGCATATCCCTATTGTCCATTTGGATCAAGAACTGGGGATATTGCGTTCGGGGGAGCACCAATCACCTCGAAAACACATTCCCCAGTCGCGCGCAGCCAGGCCACGGTGCCGGCGGGCAAGGACGTGGCAGCAGTGATGGGCAGGAATTCGCCGCCGGGGGAGTTGTTGGTCCAGAATACGGCGGTTTGCAGCAATGGTTGGTTGGCCGGGTCAAGCTGGGCTTGGGCGTTGCCCACGTTCACGGAGGCGAGATTCCAGCCGGGGTGCAGCCGGAGGAATTGGTAGCGTTCGGCTGAGGGCGTGAGCGTACCGGTGACGCGGGCGACGCGGGTTTCGCCGTTCCAGACGTATTTGACGGGGGAGTCGTGTTCGCGGATTTCAAAGAATTTGTTGATGTAGAGGGTCGTGAGTGAAGGGGCTGCCCCCTCACCCTGACCCTCTCCCCCGATGGGGGAGAGGGAATTCTTCTGCCAGACGCGCTTCATGATGCGGCGGTCGGTGTAGTCGTAGGTGTATTGGGCGCGCATTTTGTCGTTTTCGACGGCGATGAGGCGGTCTTTGAAGTCCCAGGTGTTGGTCAGCCCGTCAATGTTGGTCATGTTGCCGTTGGCGTCGTAAGGATAGTCCCGAACCACCTCTCCCTGACCCTCTCCCCCGGCGGAGAGGGAAATTCGCGTCAGGGCGTGCGGGCCGGGTTGGGAGCCTTTGCCGAGGCGACCGCTGCTGCCGGCGGTGCCGCCGGAGGTCATTGCGCCGAGATCGGTCACGGATTTGCCATCCTCGACATGCGGGATGTTCGAGAATTGCGACGTCATGTTGCCGATGCGGTCGTAGCGGTAATCAATGTGCCCCGGCGAGCCTTCCAGAATGGCGGGATATTCCGCGCGGGTGAGGCGGTAGAGCGAGTCATATTGGAAGAGTTGCGTGTTGCGGCGCGGATCATTGGCCGGGACGACGGAGAGCGGGCGGTTGTCGTGGATCGCTTTGATGTTGGAGACGGCGTCGAAATCGTAGGTGAAGTTGATGAAGTCCCCCTCACTTCCGCCCTCGCCGCCGGTGGGCGACACGGTGTGCAATTTTTTCAAGCGCAAACGCGGATCATAATCGTAGCTGGTCAGGACAGTGTTGCCATACCGGATGTTGTTGAGTTGGGCGCTGGCGCGGTAGGTGATGTTGCTGATGATGCTCCCCGACGGCCCGCCGGTGATGCGGGTGAGCAAGCCGCGCGGGTTGTAGAGATTCGTTACCACGTCGCCATCTGGGTAGGTCAGGGAGACAACGCGGTCCATCGAATCGTAGGTGTAGCGCGTGGTGTAGTTGACAAGAACCACCTCACCCTGGCCCTCTCCCCCAGCGGCGAGGGAAAGGAACACGGGATCGGGGATGCGCTTGGTTTGGGCAACGATGCGGGCGCGGGCGTCGTAAGTGAAATGCTCTTCACCGGAAAGATCACGCACGGCGGCAAGCTGGCCGCGCACGTTGTTACCGGAAAAACCCGGCAACGAGGCGTCGTAGAAATACTCCACATCGGGCGATTTTCCGGCGGCATCGAGGTAATCCTCGGTCTTGATGCGGTTGGCGCCATCGTAGGTGTATTGAATCACCTGGCCTTTGTTGTCGGTGGTCTGCTTCAGGTTCGAGGCGTCATCATAGACGTAGTGCATTTCTCCGCGGTCCGGGTCGTCCATGAACGTGAGCCGGGCCAAACCGTCGTAGGCCATCACCTTCACATTGTTCTGCGAATCGGTGATGCGGGTGAGCTGGTCCAGCAGATCGTATTCGTAGCTCGTGGTCCACGTTTCCGGCGGGCCGACGGGTGCGCCCGAGCCGGTGAGCTTGACGATTTCCTGCACCTGCCGCAGCCGGCCCGCGCCATCCTGGTTGCGCAAGCCGTCCTCGATGTGGCGCATGGCGCTGCCGAAATGAATGGAGTTGGTGCGGGTTTGTTCCTCGTCCTTCACCAACCGGGCGAGTGGTTCGTAGGTGGTTTCGGCAAAGACCCGTTCGCCGTCCACTTCGGGCTGATAAGCGCGCCTCACGCGGCCCAGCGCATCGTAATGGCTTTCCACGAAGCCGGATTGGAATGTTGGGTCGTTCCAATCCAGGCTGCCGGTCTCGAAGTAAGGCAGATACTTTTTCCAGACGTTCCGGCGGTCGTTATAGACCACCGTGTCCGTCACCACGGTTTGTCCCGGAATCTCCCCCTCAGCCCGGACCATGACCTTGCGCCCAAGGCCGTCGAAGAAGAGCCGGCTGTCCAACGTGCCGCCACCCGCCGTTTCCCTTTTTGAAGCGGAGATGAAGTTGATCAGACGGTTTGTCTCCAGCGCGATGCCGAGTTGGTAGGCGTAAAGTTCCGTGGGCGCGTTGGTGGTATCACCCGGCTTGGTGATCGTGCTGATGCGTCCGAACGTGTCGTAGCCATACGAGGACGTGTTCGTGTTAAAATCGGTGGAAGATGTCATTACGCCGAGGCCGAAGTCATAATTTGCCTGAACAATGAGCGGTGGGGTGTTGCTGCCAATGTGGATGGTTTCGGTGACAGGATAGGTGTGGAGGCTGGAATCGTAGGCAATCTCGCGCGCATGACCGGCAGCGAAGAAGGAAGGCACGGCCAGCGGATCGTAGATTTCCACGACATTGCCGTAACCATCGTAACGATTACGGCTGACGTTGATCTTCTGATTCGTGGCCGGGTTCACGAGTCGCCGTTGCAGCGTCAGGTTGCCCCGGGTGACCGCGCCGGGATTGTTGCCGCTGAAGGTGTCATCATCGTAGAACGACTCGGTGCGAGTGATGACCTGGCCGTGTTCATCCAGAATCGTTTCGCTCACGGGAAGCCCCAGAATCCACTTTGTCAGCCCGTCGGGAAATGCCGCGGTGAACAGGTTGGTGGTGACGCGCTCGTCGTCCCACGCGGAGAGATTCGCGCCCTCCACGCGGCCAAAGTCGGCCAGACGAATCGTGTTGCCATAGTTGTCCCACTCGAATTCGCGCAGTAGCATGACGGGTGTGCCGAGGCCGCGCTCGATGACTTCGGTGCTCTCGCGAGTCTGGAAGGCAAAGCTCACTGTGCGCGTCTCGTTCGCAGCCAAGGTCAGAGGCAACTCGCGGTTGGTCCATATCGTGGAAACGCGGTCGAAGACTTCACCGGCCAAGTTGCGCCGTTCCACTTGCAGGGGTTTGCCCTTGAGCGATTCAATCAACGCGCCGGTGTCGAAGCGATACTCGGTGAGCAAACTGGGCGCGCCCTGGCTGTCATTGCCCACATCCGTGCGAATGGCGGTTTCGAAGCCGCGAAACTCGCGTTCCAACGCATCGTAGTAGCCATTGCGATAGGTGATCTCCGTGCGATAGGTGCTGCCCAAGCCGTCGCGCTCCGTGAAGGCGGACACCACGGGAATCGGGAAGGGCGGGATCAGGGTCCAGGCATTGCTCGTTCCGACCGCCGCCAGCATGTAATCGGTGGACGCGCGGTATTCAATTTCCAACGAGCGCCCCATGCCATTGGCCATGCGGGTCAACACGTTCGGCTTGGTGCCGGGATTGAGGTCCAGATAACGCAGGAAAATGGCCTGATCGGGATCGTTCCAGACGATGTCCACCGAACCGTTGCCGTTCATGTCGGCGAAGCGCACAGTCGTCACTCCACCATTCCAATCCGGCACCTCGGCATCAGTGATGATGACCGGCGCAGCCCATTCCTTGCCGGCGCGGTTGAGCCAGATTTTGACCACGCCGGAGCGCACGCTGACGAGGTCCGCCAATCCATCGCCGTCAATGTCCACCAAGGTCAATCCGCCGTCGGCGCGGTCGCTTTCAGTCGGGCCGTCGGGACCACTGCCGATGGATTGCACCTCATCAAACTCGCCGAAACCCTTGCCTGGATAAAAGAACGTCCCGCCCTCTTCGACGGTGCCGATGATGGCGAGATCGGGCATCCGGTCGCCATTCAAATCGGCGAACTGCCAGCCGTTGGCAAAGCTCACGTTCATGGCGAGTGGTGTGGGTGATGACTTCGTCACCGTTGCGCTGCCGGTGCCCGCACGGCTCAACACCATGGCAAAGGTGGAATCGCCCTGGTCAGTGGCCACGAAGTCCAACGCGCGATCATTGTCAATGTCCACCAGTTGCACCTCCGGGTCGCTGATGGGGAACGTGCCGGGCACGAGATAATCAATGTCTGTTCCCAACGTGGTGGCGCTGGTAAACGCGCGGTAGTAATAGTTGCTGTCTTCTTCCACCAGGACTTTCACGCTGCCGTCGCCGCGCAGGTCGGCCAGTTTGGTCGTGGGCAGATTCAACGCCGGATAGAACACCGAAGACGTGAATTCCTGCGCCGGACCAAATGGCAGCCCCGGGCCACGGTTCAGATACGAATGATACGTTCCGTCCTCGTAAAGCAGCACATCCGGCAAACCGTCGCGGTTCACGTCCAACAGGTCCGCCTCGCGAATGGCGAACCGAATGTTTTGGAACGGACCCACATCCGTCCATTGCCGGTTCGCGCCCAATTCGGGCAGCGAATAGTCGAACGTCACCGGTGGCAGATAATCCGTGTTGAGCAGGGCGTTCGTGCCGGTGTTGCTTCGTTCGTCGCCGAATTGGGTGAACGACGCCAGCAGCGAGAGTGGAGCATTAGTGTGATAGTCAAACTTCCAGAATCGGATGCGGCGGCCTTCGAATTCCAACGCCGCGCTGGCCAGCCGCCAGCGGGTTTCAGCGCGAAACCGCCCGCGATAATCCGTCAGACAATCTGGGCGGTTCGTTTCATATTGAAAAGTCAGCCGATAGAACGACGATGGCAGGACGGCATGGTGACCGAATTCAACCGCGCTGAGGTAAATTTCTCCAGCGTCTTTGGCGTAGGCGTATTCAACCCGGTTGCCGTTCAAGTCCTGGGCCGATTCCAGCATCCACTTGAACGTGCCGAGCGTGGAATGGTCCTGGCGGGCTTGGGCGGTTTGACCGTAGCGCACCACCGATCCGTCCCGCCGGGTAGCCCGCCAACCGCCAGCGCCCAGGTTCTCCCAGCGCGTGAAGGAGGATTCATTCTCCGCGCGGAAAGTGCCATCAGCCAGTGCGACCAGTTCCTCGCCCGCGAACGTCACGAAGGTGTCGTTGGTGGTGTATTGCGGCAGGCCTTTGTCGGTCTGGCGCTGGAGAGCCGGCACATCCAGCCGCCAGCCGAGTCCGAGCGGCCCGTTGCCCGATCCGGAATTGTAAGCGAAACGCACCTCCGGCTGCACCGCGCCCCGCACTGGTGGCAACTTGAGCGGCAATCCCATCGCATAAGTGCCCGTGTTCAGTTGCGGTTCGAACGATTCGCCCAGACCCTCGATCGAGCCGGGACCGGAGGGGAGGGAGATTTTGGAGGCGGAGACAGAGTTCTGAGCAGCCTGTCCAATCTGGCCGAAGAAGAGTTGAATGCCTGCCAATCCAGCCAGCACCCAACGCAAATTGACACTGGCGCGAAGCCAGCCCCGGCGTATTCTGAGGGCATGTCGAATCAAGCTGCTGAACTGCTCCGCCAACTGGCCGAGGCGGCCTTGCCGATCCAACGTGAAGTGGGGGCTGCCATCCTGGATCTCCACTTCGGTGGCGCCAAAGAACGGCGCGCTCGATCCGTCCACATTCGCGATATCGCGGGAAAATACCGGCCCCAGATCATGGAGGACGCCAAGCCGCACGACCGTTGGTTCGCGGAAGCCATCCAGGCCAGCAAAGCAGCGGACGCCCAACCATGAAGGCTGTTTTCGTGGACACCTCCGCCTTCTATGCAGTGCTGGATGCGGAAGACCCGTTTCATCCAACGGCCGCCGATTGCTTTGAGCACGCCCAGCGTGAAGGTTGGACGCTTTGGACCACCAGCTATGTGCTTCACGAAACCTGGGCGTTGGTGCAACACCGACTCGGGTGGGAAGCCTTGGATCAATTCCTGGATGTAGTCCTGCCATGTTGCGAGGTGGAATAAGTGGACCGCGCATTGCATACCCTTGGCGCGCTCCGTTGCCGCGCCGAATCCCAGCGGCGATTGAGCCTGACCGATTGTGTTTCGCTTGAATTCATGCGGATGCGCGGGTTGACCGAGGCGATCGCGCGGGACGACCATTTTGACCGTGCCGGCATCCGGCTGTCGTAACCAGCCTGCGCTCCGGCCGCCTCCCACCTGAATCTCGCCGCGCACCGGCGGCAGTTTGAGGGGCAGCCCGATGTCGTGATTCCCGCAACCAATGCCAGGAGGCAACCCGCCGCTCCCACCGGGTTGGGGGGACACACGCTTCCCTCCCATCCGTCCGAAAGGGCGCAAGTTCTCTCTCGGATGAAGAATAGCTTCCGCGGAGACCATCGGTTATTGAACTCTTCAACCGTAGCAGCCGACGTGAGTCGGCTCTGACTTGCGTGGAAATCAGATGGAGCGGACTCACGTCCGCTGCTACGAGGCGTGCTTGCCGTGAACGAATTAGCTGGTTGAGTCTTCCCATGAGCTAAAAGACCGTGGAAGTGGAACTCGAAAACGGGCGGGTGCATCCGGCCGGCGGTGGAAACAAGGCGCACATGGATGAGTTGGAGAGTTTTCCTCTACACGGATGGCCGCCCGCGCCCGCTGTCCCCCTCAAGCGGCCTTGCCCGGAAGCGACCGATGGAGTACATAACAGCCGATGAGCACCATCGCCCTGCGCGTGATCGAACTGGTGAAAAGTCTGCCACCAGAGGACCAGCAGACCATCACTGACGCCCTGAGCCGCGGCCCCAACCAGCCTGTGCTTTACGGCGAGCCCCTTTCGGACGAGGACATTGCCGAGTCCGCCCGCGTGACCTTTTCCGCGCTCGATGCCGATGAAACCAAAGCCTAGCCGGGGCGAAGTCTGGCTCGTGGACCTGGGCATGGTGGAGAAAGTCCGCCCGGCACTGGTTCTAAGCGGGATGTGCGCTGATTCGGATCGCGATCTGATCTCGGTCATTCCCCACACCACCACGCTACGCAGCTCCCGCTTTGAGATCGCCGTGTCGCTGCCATTTCTGAAGCCGGGCGCGTTCCTCGCGCAAAGCCCCACCACCGTGCCCGCGCCGCGGGCGCTGCAATGTCTGGGCCGGATGCAGCCGGGGGATGTTGCCCGGATTGAGACCGCTTTGCTCTCCTGGTTGGAAATGCAATCAAAGTCAACGTGATGCGCCCATGACTTGATGCCCGCCTTTGGTGTCGTGTTCTTGGTCGCCGAGTACTCGTCTAAGAAGCGGTTTTCGCGGAGGCCTGCCAACTGGCCGCCAAAGAAGGCATTGCTTCCGGCAGCGTGATTGATCCCATCGCGCGTGGGCGTCTCAACCATGTGTCGCTGGCAATTGAACTGAGGGTAATCGCAAAGCTCCTGCACCGCTACGCCGACACGCCGATGGATTTTGCCGATGCGTGCGTGGTGCGGCTGGCGGAGTTGCACAAAGACGCCGCCGTTTGTACCACCGACAGCCTGTTTCGTATCTTTCGCCAGCACCAACGCAACTCCATTTCCCTGATCGCGCCATTCTGTCCGTGAATTCGTCGCCCTGCTAAAATCAAAGGCCTGATCCTCGGGTTCTCCCTCGCCGCGCACTGGTGGCAACTTGAGCGGCAATCCCATCGCATAAGTGCCCGTGTTCAGTTGCGGCTCGAAGGATTCGCCCAGGCCCTCGATCGAGCCGGGGCCGGTGGGGAGGGAGATTTTGGAGGCGGAAACTGCGTTTTGCCCGGGACACAGCGTGGCTCCTCCGCAACAGGCCAACGTTCCGACCACCAGCAACCAGCCAGGATTCGGACCGTTACGTTTCGCGCCGCAGAGGCGCGCTTGCCGCCAACGGATAAGCTGGTAGAGTCTTCCCATGAACTACAAAACGGTGGAAGTGGAACTCGACAATGGCCGGGTGCATGCCGCCGGCGCGGAAAGTCTGCCCGTGAAGGCCCATGCCCTGCTCACGATCCTCGAACCATCCGGGGACGCGACCGGCGAAGCAGCACCCACCGGAGCGGGACTGCGCCGATTTCTCTCCCGCCCCCCCCTCAAACTTACGCCAGCGCAGTTGCAGGCAAGCATGGAAGCGGACTTCTGGGAGCAATGACTCTGGATGCCATCCCTGCCGGTTCGGGTGTGCTCCTGCACGCGAACCTCCTGATCTACGCGGCGGAAGAGCTTTCCTTTGAATCCCGCCGTTTGCTGGACCGGTGCGGCAACGGAGGATTGACGGGTAATCTCAGCGTGGTGGCGCTCGCCGAATTCTCCCATCGCCGCATGATGCAGGAGGCACAGAGCCTGGGCTTGGCCGCGTCGAATCCAGTCCGGGCCTTGAGCCCGAATCCCGCGGTGGTCCGCAAACTGACTCGCTACGCGCAGGAAGTCGAGGACCTGCTCGCGCGTCAATTGACCGTGCTCCCGTTGAGCGCGATGGACGTCGCCAAGGCACTCGAGTTGCAGCGGCTGTTCGGCTTGCTCACCAACGATTCGCTCCATCTGGCCGCCGGATTGCGCGCCGGGATTCGATATGTCGCCACCAGCGATTCCGATTTTGATGCCGTGCCGGGCATCGTTGTTTGCCGGCCCGGCGATCTGAGGTGAACGAGCGGCGGCAAGTCCGCTGGCGAACTGGCAGGGTTTTAGGCGCAAGACTGTGGATTTGGCGACCTGCTGGAGCGCTCTCCCGACACGCCGATGGACTTCGCCGATGCTTGCGTGGTGCGCCCGGCCGAACTCCAACCCGACGCTGCCGTCTGCACCACGGACACCGATTTTCTGGTGTTTAGGAAGCGCTCCACCGAATCTTTGCCCCTGATCGCGCCATTCAGCTCGTGATGCAGGCGTCCGAGTGTAACCGACGCTGGTTGCAACAGCCCTCAAATCCCACGCGCACCCGACTAGAGCGGGTCGCGGCGATGTCGCTATGAAGTCCATTTGCTCCGGATCGCTCATGGCTCACGAAGTCAATACTTGATGATGTAATTGACGTATGCGTTGCGAGGGCGGCTTTCCCCCGACTGATGGATTGTAGAGGCAGGCGAAGTGTAGAGCGATGCGCTGGTAGGGACTACTTGCATTGCATCATCGTCGCGAGCGGTTCCAGTGCCTCCTGTGCCTGCGACGTAAGGAAGCAGAACTGTCGTGATTGATGCGTTGTTGGCCGAACTGACCCAAGACCGCAGCGTCCGCGTATAAATGTCACCCGATGTCGTTGCACCCCACTGATGGGAATGCGTCGCCAGCTTGTCGCCTTGCACAGATCCAACATTGTTCGCGGGATTGCCAGTCACCAGTCCGCCAGTATCAGTCCTTCCGACCGGCACGGCGTTGGTTCTCAACGATGCGTCAGTATCATGATAGCCGTCATTGCGCCCACCGTTGACACCGCGCAGAAACATTCCACGCAGATCCGGCAAGTTGAAGTTGGTCGTGCTGCTCGGAATGCCCGATCCCCAACTCGTCCCTATGGCGGTGAACAGCCGCGGGTATTGGGCGCTGCTCACTGCCCGTCCGTCGCAAAGAAACCAGCCATCGGGAACAGTCGTCCCACCAAACGCAACGATTGTCCCCGGCGGGCAAAGTGCATCCTGAAACTCCTTGATCAAACTGGAGGCCATGAAGGCATACGGAGAACTCAGCAACTGCTGTCGCGGGAGGATGGTTTGGTTCACGTTGCTGCCGGCGGGATTTTGAAGCACGGTCAGTTGGAGAAAACGGTTTGCGTTCGTGAACACCGTGGCCAAGGCCGGATTCACCGTTCCCAGCACTACGTTAAAGCCGCCCTGCAACAGTGAAACCGTTTGCTGCTCCTGCCAGACGCTGCTCCCTCCAACCGCTTGATCGAAGAGCGCGAATTGCAGGACGTAGGGGCCATTGGGCAACGGCGCTCCGGCCTCGTCGGTCAGCCGGCCCTGGTAATTCATCAGCGGCGGGACAGTCTGCGCGGTGGCAATCGGCACGGTCATCAAGGCGAATCCCAGGAGTGCGTTGAGATAAACGGTTACTTTCATACGGTTCGACAATTGAGTCGTGAGGATTTCTGCTTGGAAATCAGGTTAACTTCTTTGTCTGGTGTTGCGGTTATTGCGGGGCAAACCAGATCACATGCAAGAAGCCGGATCCACCGTTTCCTCCGCGGCCTGAGTTTTCGCCATTTCCGTCATCACTTCCGCCCGATCCACCACCGCCACCGGCGCCCGAATTTGCGGGCGCATCAGCGCCACGGCCTGTACCCGCTCCGACTATGGCGCTTCCACCCGCCACGCCTGCAACGATGCCTGCAGCCCCGCCGCCGCCACCACCACCGGCAGTACTTGTCCTCCCTCCCCCGGAACCACCGGTCGCAAATATGTTGGCGCCGCCCGATGCGCCATTGCTCCCGCCTGTAGATCCCGATCCCCCATTCCCGCCGGCTACACCGGGAGCGACACCTGCTCCTCCAGCGCCACCAGGGACCGTGACTCCACTTACGGGCGAATGCACACCACCTCCTCCCCCGCCGGCTCCCCGAAAGTTGGCGAGACTGCCAAAGCTGGAACTGCTTCAGCGTTCGCACGCAAACTGCGCCGATGGAGGTTCTGAAAAACACTCCAATCTTCAGCCCCTCCCCTGAGGTGGACCCTTCATGTGGTTGCCACACTGAAGCGTTGGCACACACGATTCATTTGGTTTCATTTAACCGCGCAATGATCGCAGAGAATAAGGCCACAACGGAGCCGGTGGGTCCGCTGGCAACGCGCTCGCTCTAGGCATACTTGCGGATCTCGAACTTGTAGGACACGAAGTTGATGAGGAGACTATGCACCAAGCGGGCAGACTTGAGATAGCCCAGGATTTGCGCCTCATTTACGTTGGCCAGATAGTCGCCGACAAGCGTGCCAACTCCGTCATAGACCTTGATCGAGTGCTGCTGTTGAACACCAATCCCCGCCTTGCGCAGCCGATGTGCCAGGACATTTTCATACACCTTCTCCAAGTGCCCGTGGGCGTGATCCACATGAAAGTCATAAGCCGTCTGTCGGACTTGGTCGCACAATGCCTTGATGTCTTTCATGGTGGTGTCGCCTTTTTGTGTTCTTCGCGCTCTTTGAGGTTAAATCCATAGCGAATTCCAGCCTTTCGATACAAACTCCTTCTTCAGCGTCAACACCCGGTGCGATCGCAGAAACACGTTAGTCTCCCCCTCTGGGCGGAGAGGTTCTTAATCGGCAGGACTTAAAGCTTCAATTGTATCTCGGCCTCAACTGAACATTTAGGAACGCGACCGCTGTGCGGGCTGCTCTTTTCCCGCTCCGCGGTCAGGCTTCGCTATGGTTCTGTTCTTGAACTCACTGACCTGCTGATAGGGTCGCTCGGAATCCGACAAACAAGTACCGATTCGTCGGCCATGTGTCGCTGCGGTAGGCCGACCGGGGGTAGAAAGCATCGTCGTCCCAACTGCCGTCGCGGAACATACGACGGATGGCTTCTGTTGCACCTCGCGGATCATTCGAGGGCGCACTGCTGTAAGACCAATACCAATCCCAACACCACTCCGACACGTTCCCAGCCATGTCATACAACCCATACCCATTCGGCGCAAAAGATCCAACTGGACTCGTGTAGGGAATGCTTCCGGTGTAGAAAGTTGGGTGGTAGCCTGTCGGATAGCTCAGATCGTAGGATTCGGTGTCACTAGGAATTTGTCGCGCTTAGAAAACCGATTCAAGGGTTGGAACCAATTGCGCTCCCCGGTCGCTGCTAATACCGAGGGCGTGCGGCCCGCTCGCCGG
>JAANMV010004112.1_pt1 | contig 11860 bp, 11 predicted proteins | sample 7279661 | NCBI WGS metagenome assembly JAANMV01 (sample SAMN14094540, study PRJNA606508) | bioreactor metagenome | isolation source: A lab-scale SPAN reactor treating ammonium-rich wastewater day 121 | place: Ireland: Galway | collected 2017-05-16 | reverse complement strand
ACGCCGACCCAGGGCGGGTCGGCGGGTTCGAACTCGAGGGCGATGATCGCCTTGACGTAGTTGGGGGCGCTGGCGGGGGCTTTCAGGTTGAGGATGAGGCCATCGGGGGCGTTCGATTTCTTCCCCTCTTCGCCGAAGGGCTTGCCAAGGATGACGGTGGGGCGGGGTGCCTCGGCGATCTGTTCGGCGGTATAGACGACCGCGGGCTTCGGGTCCATGTAGTTCGGCTTGATGTAGAACCAGAAGGCGGCGGCGAAGAGGACGGCGCCACCGGCGAGGACTTTCTTGTCTTTGAACATCGGTGTTACCTGCCTGTGCCCGCGAGAGATTCCTGAAGGTCTTCCAGGGTTGGGTAGAGGATGACGATGTCGGCGCGGCGGTTGAGGGCGCGGCCTTCGGGCGTGGCGTTATCGCCAACGGGCCGGGTATCGGCATAGCCGGCCAGGAAGAGCCTGGCGGCATCGAGGCCGCCCTGTTCGCTCAGGAACCGGAGAACGCGCGACGCACGGGCGGCGGAGAGTTCCCAGTTGGTGGCGAAGTCGGGGCTGTTGACCGGAATGTTGTCGGTGTGGCCTTCGATGCGCATTTCGTTGGGGAGGCCCCGGAGGGCGGAGGCGACGAGCAGCAGCACGTCCTGGCTGCCGGGCTTGAGGTCGGCGCTGCCGGAATCGAAGAGGAGGTTATCGGCGAGGCTGATGGTGATGGAATCGGCGTCGCTGCGGACCTGGATCTTGCCTTCGATGTTGTTGGCGGCGGCGAACCCGTTGAGGGTCTCGGTGAGGCCGGCGAGGTGGTTGGACTTGATCTCGCTAATGGAGGGAGTGAGCCCGCCGCCGCTGTTGAAGACGGGCGAGGCGCCGTTGCTCCCCTGGAGGACGCCGATGCTGAAGGCCTGGTCGATCGAGTGGCGGACCGACTGGAGCTTCTGGGGGTTGGCGTCGCTGGTGGCGTAGAGGACGACGAAGAGGGCGAAGAGCAGCGTCACCATGTCGGCGTAGCTGACGATCCAGCGTTCGTGGTTTTCAGGTTTTTCGGGCTCGGGGGCTTTGCGGCTCACGCGGCCTCCTTGCGGGCTTCGCCGGAGTCGTCGCCTTTGCGGCGTTCGCTGGGCTGGAGGAAGCCTTCGAGCTTTTCGCGGACGATGCGGGGGTTGTCGCCGGACTGGATGGACATCAGGCCTTCGATGACGACGTTGAGGGCGTGGATTTCATTCTTCGAGTTGTTCTTGAGCTTACCGGCCAGGGGGAGCCAGAGGACGTTGGCCGTGAAGACGCCGTAGAAGGTAGCGACGAAGGCGGTGGCGATGCCGGGACCGATGTGCTCGGGCTCATCGAGGTGGGCCATGACACCCATGAGTCCCATGACTGCGCCGAGGACACCGATGGTTGGGGCGATGCCGCCCATGAACTCGAGGGCGGCGAAGTTACCTTCGTGGCGGTGCTTCATGGACTCGGCCTCGATCTCCATGATTTCGCGAAGGAGTTCGGGGTCGGTGCCATCGATCATGAGCTGGACACCCTTGCGGGTGAAGCCGTCGTGGATGTTGTCGACATCGGCTTCGAGGGCGAGGAGCCCTTCGCGGCGGGCCTTATCGGCCATGTTGACGAAGAGGTCGACGGTCTCGGCGGAGTTGTGCTTTTCGCCACCGAGGAAGGCTTTGAGGATGAACTTGGGGAGGCCGATCATGACGGCGAGCGGCTGGGAGATCATCACGGCGCCGAGCGTTCCGACGATGACGATCATGAAGCCGGGGAGGTTGATGAGAGCTGCGGGGTTACCGCCCTCGAGGACGTTGCCTCCGACGATGCCGACAATGGCGAGGATGAGCCCGATGAGGGTCGCGAGATCCATCAGGCGCTCCTGCGGATGGCGCCCATGCTCATCCGGCGGAACTCGGCGATGCGCTCGATGATGATGGCGGGGGCCTCGGCACAAACGTAACGGTGGCCGTTGGTGAGGGTGAGGTGGGTATCGTGGGTCGCTTCCATCACCTCGATGAGGTCGGGGTTTAGGTAGAAGGCAGTGCCATCGATACGGGTGAGCTGGATCATCGGGTACCGGCCTGATCCCAATTTCGGGTGGGTTCAGGGTAGGGAAGCGCGTGTAGCGGGGTTATCGGGGAAGACCCATCCGGCGGGGGGATCACCCCTCACTCCGCACGGAGTGATCCCCTGAATCGGACAGGCGGCGAGGTCCAACAAAACGAAGAAGCCCGGTCAGAGACCGGGCTTCCTGGCCTGAGCGAGCGGAGGGGTCAGCTGGCGACGGCGCCGGTGACGCTGGTGAGCATGCGCTCGGCTTCCTCGACGCTTTCGAGGCGGACGATACCCTTGCGGATGGCGTAGCGGATGAGGTCGGTGCGGTTGCGGGCGTGGAGCTTGGCCATGATGTGGGCTTTGTGGGCTTCGACGGTTTTGACGCTGATGTAGAGCTCGTTGGCGATGCCCTGGTTGGTGAAACCCTCGGCGATGAGCTGGAGGACTTCGCGTTCGCGGCTGGTGAGCGTATCGACACCAGTGCGCTGGTCGGAGCGCTTGGCCTGGTAGAGGACCTCGGCAAGGTCGAAGCCCTCGCTGAGGGCACTGGAGAAGTAGCTGTTGCCGCGATGGACGGTCTGGATGGCGAGGACGAGCTCGCTGACGTCGGACTTTTTGATGATGTAGCCGGAAGCGCCAGAGCGGATGGAATCGAGGAGCTGATCCTCATCGACAAAGCCGCTGAGCATGACCACGCGGGTGGCCGGACAGGAGCGGCGGATCTGGCGGGTGGCTTCGAGGCCATTGAGGCCGGGCATGACGACATCCATGAGGACGACATCGGGCTGGAGGCGTTCGACAGCCTGGACAGCTTCGCGGCCGTTTTCGACATCGGCGACGACCTCGAGCTCGGGCTGGCTTTCGAGGAGCATGCGAAGGGCCTGGCGGATGACGGCATGGTCATCAACCAGGACGATCCGGATGGGATTCTGGCCGCGGCCGGTGCGGGCGGTAGTTGTGACGGCGGCGGGGGTGCGCCCGTTGGTACGAAGGGTGTTCAAGGTGGTGCTCCTCTGGTGGGTTCCATCGAGGGCAGCGGAGATGGTGACGGCCCCTGCGCGCTTCCCTGATGGGTCTGAAGGGGGCCCGGGAGGGAAACCCTTAAGACAACGAGAAGTCTAGAGGCGGGCATTCGCCGGCGTATTGGGGAAAACCCGAATAGTGATGCAGGCATTCCCGACCGGTGGAGGGGAGGAACCATGGTAATGGGCGAGGGCGGCACTTCCGGGAAACACGAAAGGCGGCCGGGGCTTTCCCGGCCGCCCACGGAATGGCGCAACGGACGAGTTAGACCGTGAAGAAGGCTCGCTCGACGTGGCCGGGTTCGCTGGCCAGGTGCATTTCGGAGCGGATGGCCATGACGGACTGGTTGTTAGCGGCCGACTCGGCGAGGTCCTCGTTTTCGTAGATCCCGATCCGAGCGATTTCGCCGCTGTCGTCATGAGGTCTGAGGATGTAACTGGTGATGCAGCCGGGCTGGCTTTTGAGCGTTTCATCGAGCTTGCGCACGAGTTCTTCGAGCCGGGCTTCCTGGCCGCGGCGAGGCTTGGCGATGGAGAGACGGATATACGGCATGTGACTGACGCCCCCTGTTGGCGCGAATGATAGGGGAGTTTGGTGCGGTAGGAAAAGCGATGCCCCCGGAAGATCCGGGGGCATCGCTTTTCAGGCCGTTGGGCTTGAAGTCAGAGCCGGAGCTTACCGTGGGACGGCTGGCGGCGGCGCTGGCGCTGAGGGAGTGCGGCTTCTTCAGCTGCGAGGTCGATCGGGGGGCTGGTGAGCACTTCGTGGACGTAGCCGCACATGATGCAGCTACCGTAGGTGCCGTGCCAGTCACGCTCGACGATCATCGAGCCGCGGCACTTGGGGCAAGACTTTGGCGGGGCTTCCTGCAAAGCCGGCATAACGAGATTCCTCCTCATCAAGAAACGTAATTGGGATTCGAGGACAGAAAAAAAGACCTCGAAGCGAGCTACCTGCTCGCCAGGCCTTCCAGACTGCCGACGGGGTTAGCTGACGGGCTCGGGCGGAAGGCGCCCTATCGGCTGCACTTCTGGTGGCAGCAGAATTCGCCCCGAAACTGGTTCCCCCGCTGCACCCCAACGGGCGCACTAGGCAGGTGTTGCACTGTTAACCGAGCGCTGTGAAGGACGCGAACGGCCTTCGACTAACGGAACTTATCAATTCCGCGGGCAGGGTGTCAACCCCTGATTGGGAATTTCGTCACAAATTTACCGCTGAGTTAGCATAAAGACCTGGCGTAATGGGGTTTATCCCTGATCTAGCGTGGCGGCGACGGGAATTGCGGCGGTCTCGACCAGCCGTGGCGGGCGGCCGCGCCAGGCCCAGATGCATGCGGTGGTGGTCGCTGCGCCGGCCACGCCGAAGATATTCGCAACGATCCCAACAATATCGCCACGGACGAGGAAGTAGACGAGCCAGCATGAGAGGCCGGTGACCATGATGACCCAGGCAGCCAGCGAATAGCCCTGGACATCGCGGGTCTTGAGGATCCGGGAGATGTTGGGGATCCAGAACACCTGGGTGAGGATAACGGCTGCCCAGCCGACAAGTTCGATGGACAACCCGGTTCGACCCCTCGATGGTGTGCCCACAGCGTAGGGGCTGGCGCACCTACGGCCTATGGGCGGTCCTCCAGCTGAAGCTCGCCTTCGAGGAGCGACATGACGAGGACATCGTGGTAGCGGCCGTACTTGTAGAGGGCCTGGCGGCGGCAGCCTTCGAGGACAAATCCCACCTTTTCGTAGACGTGGCGGGCGCGCTCGTTGTTGGCGTAGACCTCGAGTTGGATGCGGTGGAGGTTCATCATCTCGAAGCCAAAGCGGCAGACGGTGCGCATGGTGTCGGTGCCGTAGCCACCGTCCCAGGAAGCTTTGTCGCCGATTGCTATGCCGAGCGAGGCGCAACGGTTCTCGGGGCTCGCGTTCAGCAGATCAACTCCGCCGATGAGCCGGTGGTCGGCCAGGGTCTCGACGGCGAAACCGGCGCGGGCGTAGCCAGGAGAGGAAACGCTCTCGATGAACTCGCGTTCCGACTTCATGGAGAGGGGATAGCGCATGGCCAGGTGTTCGGTGACCTCCGGGTCGTTGAACCACTGGAAGAGGAGCGGCGCATCCTCGGGTTCGCGGGCGCGGAGGCGGATGAGTGTGCCTTCGAAGGGGCCGGGTGCCATGGGGTTCCTCCTGTGGCGGCAACGCGAAAGGCCCACCGGTTGGCGGGCCTTCAGCGATGCAGCGGGTCGGTGTTTGCTACGTTCCTGAAAGCCCCCGGGGGTAGCCAGCACAACCAGTATTCCGCGCGGAGATGGCGGCGAACATCGAGTGGCTGGTAGAGGCGCGGTGGTTCCAGGACATCGTTCCGGCGAGCCTAGCGGATAAGGATGGCGGCCACAATCGGTGTTGGCGTGAAAGTGTGAAGGCGGTCACACAGGGTTACGCAACAAAAACCGGCGCGAATGTGAGTGCGACGGCGGCTACGAGCTTCGCCACGACTACGAGTGCCGGCGCCGCCGCATCGCGGAAGGTGGCACCGACGGTAAGGCCGACGGCGGAGGCGGCGAGGACAGCTGGGTCGGGGGGCACCGGAGAGCTGCTATCGGCCGCTACCGGGACGGCGGCGAGGGCAGTGCCAGCGCCCGACCAGGCGGCGCCTGCGGCGTCGAGGAACGATGCTATCAGGACGCCTCCGATGCCGGCGGTGAGGATCAGGCCCGCGACGGTGAGCCAGCCCTGGTTGCCATCGCCACCGAACCCGTAGCGGGCGGCGACGCCGGCAACGAGCGGGACAGCCACGGCGTAGGCGACGACCGGGAACACGCCACGCACCGCCGAGCGCGCCCCAGCCGCGGCGGCTGGCTCGCTGGGACGGAGCTCTCCATCAGCGCTCGTTTGCCGGCGGTCGAGCTCGGCGATGAGGCGGCCGGCGGAGCGGCCGACGCTCCGGACGACGGCCGCCGCTGCCAGGAGCACCAGCGTTAGCCCGATGAACGCCGCGGCAAGCACCTCGGCCCGGGAGAAGCTCAGCGGAAGGGGCCGTGGAAGCGCGAGGGGCGATGGTTGGATCGACGAGCCCTGGCGGGGCGTCAGATCGTCGCGGTCGACGAGGGCAGCCGCGAAGCCCTCGGCTTCGCCGCGATCCGCGACGGCCAGGCGCATGACATGCCCCGCCCCGAAGCGGGAATCATCAGCAACGGACTCGCGCAGCTCTTCGAGGCTGGCGACGGCGCTGGCGACGGCGTTGGCGGCGGCGAACTTCAGGTCTTCGCCGGGCTGCAGGAGATCCAGGTCCTGGGCCAGGGTCGCGTAGCGTTCGGGGTCGTCAACGGCGACGGAGGCAAGGCTGGCGCGGATGACTTCGCCAAAAGCCAGGAGGGCAAGCACGACCGTGATGCCGGCAGCGGCCAGGCCGTAAGCGCGGGACAGGTGCGTGGCTGGTTGTGCACTGGCCGCAAACTCCGCAAATGCCTCGGGAGCCTCCGCATCGTCGTCCGGTTCCCTACCGGCGGCGGCGACGCTGGCGGCGGTGGCAATGGCGGCGAAAGCGGGCACCGTGGCGACGAATGGCCCGGGTAGCAGGAGCCCGGCAGCCGCGACGGCGATGCCAAACAGCCCGGCAGTCGTGCCGCTCACGTATTGGACGTCGGCCTGGTATCCGAGCGCGAATGCCGCGACGATGAGCGTGGCGACGGTTATGGCGGTGATCGCCGTCGTCTCGAAGCCTGCGGCCAGGCCGGTAATGATGTTCGAGGCGGGGCCAGAGCGGCTGGCGCGAGTGACGCGGCCAGAGGCGCTCGACGGGCCAAGCCGCGAGTACCGGTGAAGGAGCATCAATGCCGGAGCGGCAGCGATGCCTGCGAGACCACAGAGGAAGAACCAGTACCAGGCATCGCCGAGCAGGGCCCAGGTAACGGCGGCAAAGCCCGCTGCACCAAAGACCAGGGTGACCGCGGTCGCGCGGGCAAGGAGCGGACCGGGCTCGGAAGCCCTGGTGGCGAGTACCTGTGCCGAGAGCGCGCCGGCGAGGACCGCGAACACGGTAACGGCCCCGAGCACAAGCGGCAGGAGCACCCATTCGATCTCGCCAGTGACGGTTGCAAGCGAGACGCCCAGGAGCATGGCGGCGAGTGCCTGCAAGACCGTGGATTCAGACAGGTCGGCGATGCTTCCTCCGGAGGCGGCCTGGCTGCCAGCCGTGGCGGTCACCGCCGCGGGCTCGGCGGAGCCGGGAGAGGGGGCGGCCAGGCCGGATGCGAGGGACCCGGCGTTGGCGAAGATGCCTCCGGAGACGCGCGTGACCAGGGCAACCGTGCTCGCCCCAAGGACGAAGGCGACCAGGAGGTAGGGCGCCCGGGCGGCGGGGTAGTCGAGGAGGCGGGTGGTGATGGCAAAGGCACCGGCGAGGCCAGCAAGGTGGAGACCGGTGGCCAGAAGGCCCGGGACGACAGCCGAACCGAGAGCAGCACCCACGGCGGATGTGGCCGAGGTGGAGGCTGCAGCGGCAACCCGCGAAACGGCCGCACCAGCCAGGCCGGTGCCTACGTAGGCAGCGAGGGCCGAGGAGATGGCACCGGCGAGTACGGCGGCGGCAGCGATGAACCCGATCTGCACCGAGTCCTCGTAGTACCAGGCGACCCCGCCGGCAGCCGCGGCCGCTACGAGGCCGAGCGCGCCAGTGGCCCCGATCTGGCGGCGCGCGAGGGCGCCCAGGCTTTGTTGCACGGCCCCGCCGAAGGCCCGGGCGCGTTCGGACCCCTGGTCGCGGCGGAGCGTGTCGAGGATGAACCACAGGGCGAACAGGACGGCTGCGGCGGCCGAGAGCGGGATCATGACCTGCGCGAGCGGCATGGGCGGCGGATCCTCCAACTTCTCATTTCGGCCCGGGCGCCCCTGGATCGCGAGCGGCGCCGCCTGTCCGGTTGAGGAAACAGGCAGGGGCGGAGTGTAGCAACGAGGAGATAGGGGAAGGAAGCGGGCCACGCAAAGGGCCCCGGTTCGCACCGGGGCCCCAGGCCTGGAAGCGGATAGGGACTCAGCCGACGAAAAGCGGTCCGAAGACGACGGCAACGATCGACATGAGCTTGAGGAGGATGTTGAGGGCGGGGCCGGAGGTGTCCTTGAAGGGGTCTCCGACGGTGTCGCCGACGACCGCGGCCTTGTGGGCATCGGAGCCCTTGCCACCGAGGTGGCCGGCTTCGATGTACTTCTTGGCGTTGTCCCAGGCGCCACCGGCGTTCGCCATCATGAGGGCGAGGACAGCCCCGCTCACGATGGAACCGATGAGGAGGCCGCCGAGGGCTTCGGGGCCGATGACCGCGCCGACGACGACCGGGACGGTGACGGCCAGGAGGCCGGGGATGATCATCTCGCGGATGGCGCCGTCGGTGGAGATGGCGACTGCGCGGGCGTAGTCGGGCTTGCCGGTGCCTTCCATAATGCCGGGGATCTCCCGGAACTGGCGGCGGACCTCGTTCACCATGGCCATGGCCGCGCGGCCGACGGCGCCCATGGTGAGGGCGGCGAAGACGAACGGCATGAGGCCGCCGAGGAGGAGGCCGATCATGGTATCGACATCGAGGATGTCGATGGTGGAGATGCCGACCACCTGGGAGTAGGTGACCATGAGGGCCAGGGATGTGAGGACGGCTGAACCGATGGCGAAGCCTTTGCCGGTTGCGGCCGTGGTGTTGCCGAGGCTATCCAGTGCGTCCGTGCGCTCGCGGACTTCAGGGTCGAGATGGGCCTGCTCGGCGATGCCACCGGCGTTGTCCGCGACGGGGCCGTAGGCATCGGTGGCGAGGGTGATACCGAGCGGTGAGAGCATGCCGACCGCGGCGAGCGCGATGCCGTAGAGGCCGGCGATTTCGTTGGTGATCCAGATCGCCGCGACGATGGTAAGCAGCGGAATGGCGGTGGAGAGCATGCCGAGCCCGAGGCCACCGATGATGAGGGTGGCGGGTCCTGTCTCGGCGGTCTTGGCGAGGTTCTGTGTCGGTTTGAACTCGTAGGCGGTGTAGTACTCGGTAATGGTACCGATGATCTGGCCGGCGACGAGGCCGACAAGCACGACCCAGAACAGCTCGAAAGGAAGGTCGAGGATCAGCAGGGCGGCTGCCGTGGAGACGAGCACGAGGCCGCTTGCGGAGAAGATACCGGTGCGGAGGGCCCAGAGCAGGCGGCCCATGCTGGCGCCTTCGCTGGTGCGGACCAGGAAGGTGCCGATGATGGCGGAGAAGATACCCAGGCCCATGATGAGCAAGGGGAGCACGGCGGCTTTCGAATCCCAGCCGTCGGCGTCAACGGCGTCGAACACGGCATTGTCACCGACGCCGATGATGGCGACGCTGGTGAGGGCCATGGCAGCAACGATGGAGCCCGTGTAGGACTCGAAGAGGTCGGCGCCCATGCCGGCGACGTCACCCACGTTGTCGCCGACGTTATCGGCGATGGTGGCGGGGTTGCGGGGGTCGTCTTCGGGGATACCGGCCTCGACCTTACCGACGAGGTCGGCGCCAACGTCCGCGGCCTTGGTGTAGATACCACCGCCAACGCGTGCGAAGAGCGCGATCGAGGAGGCGCCGAAGGCGTAGCCGGTGAGGGGCTGGAAGTCCTGGGTGAGGATATAGACGAGGGAAAGGCCGATCACGCTAATCCCAGTGACCGTGATGCCCATGACCGTGCCGGAAGCGAAGGCGACACGGAGAGCGGGGTTGAGGCCTTCGCGCGCCTTGGCGGCCGTCCGGACGTTTGCCCTGACGGCGATGTACATGCCGATGTAGCCGGCGAGTGCGGAAGAGATCGCGCCGAAAACGTAGGCGAGGGCGGTGCGTGGGAGATCGGTGAGTTCGCCGCGCTGTTCGCCAAAGCGGTCGAGAACGTCATAGTCGATGAAGACGACGAGGATCACGGCGACGATGACGACAAAGCCGGCAAGGAAGGTGTACTCGCGGCGAAGGAAGGCGGATGCGCCTTCCTGGATCGCCTTTGCGATCTCCTTCATGGCATCGGTGCCCTCGTCTTCAGCGAGCACCTTTCGCGCCGTGTAGGCGGCGAAGAGGAGTGCGATCACGCCTGCCCCAAGCGCGATGAGAAGAGTCCCCATCTGGTCCCCCGGTTCGTGGATTTGGTAGGTGCGCCTCAGGCGACGGCCGAGGCTAGTAAAGCGCCGTGAATGCTACCAACCGGAAGTGGTAGGGGAAATGGCAGGTACCGGTTTCGCACGCGGGGCGGCATGGCCGCATAGTGTTGGCGACACACGGACGCACTGGGAGGGCGACATGCGAGAGGTTGCCGAACTCAACGGAGATGGCATCGCACAGGAACTGCGCGAGGCGATTCACGCGATCAACGAGGCACTGGGGTCGCCGGTGAGTTTCCGGCCGATCGACTGGTCGCTGGAGCGGCGGGAGGCCTCGGGGGCAGCCCTGGACGAGGGTATCGAGGCAACGCTCGCCCTGGGGGCTGCTATGAAGTACCCCACGGTGACCGAAACGGTGAGCCCCAACCAGGTGATGCGTGACCGCCTGGGGCTTTCGGTGATCCACCGGCCGTGCCGAACCTACCCCGGGGTAAGCACGAACTACACGGGGAAGATCGAGGTGCACGTGGTGCGGGTGGCAACCGGTGGGACCTACGAGGACGCAGGGATGCGAATCGGTTACCACTCGGCGGTGAGCATCCGGGTGATGGAACGGACGCCGGTGGAACATGCTGCCCACTTCGCATTCCGGCTGGCTGAGCAACAGCGGCACAGCGTGGTTTCGACGAGTAAGTACACCATCCAGCGGGCAGCGGACGGGTTGTTCGAAGAGGTGGTGGCCGAGGTAGCGACGGAGTACCGGAACACGGCCCATAGCCGGGAGCTGTTCGATTCGTTGCTGGCGAAGCTGATCATCAAGCCGGAGCGCTTCGACGTGATTGTGTGCCCGAACGAATATGGGGACTTCCTGAGCGACATGGTGTATGGGCTGATCGGGTCGATTGGGCTGGGAGCGAGCGCGTCGTACGCATTCACGCCAAGCCACCAGCCGAGCGTGGGGATCTTCGACCCGGCGGGTGGGACGGCGCCCGACATCGCGGGGAAAGGGATAGCGAACCCCTCCGGGGCCATCGAGGCGTACGGCTACCTGTTGCAGTACTGCGGTGAGCGTAACGCGGGCCGCCGGCTGGTCGACGCGGTACACGACTGCATCGCGAGTGGCGAAAAGACGGGCGACCTGGGCGGGACGCTGAACACGATGGAGTTCACGAAGGCGGTGATCCAGCGGGCGATCCCGGTGGTGTGACGGGTTTCGTTTCGCATTCTTGACACTACGTTGTGGCAGGATCCTGGAACCACAGGCAAGAGGTGCTCCCATGCGAAGTCCCCTGGCACGAGTTCCCTGGCACACGGGCGCTCCCGCGTTTCTCGTCTGCGCGGTGGCGCTGGCCTTCGCTGCGAACTTGTTCGGGGGCGACTACTTCAAACGGACGTTCCTGGAAGAGGCGAATCCGCTGGCGGCCAGCGGCGCAGACCCGGGCAGCACCCCGGCGGCCATCACGCCCGAGCAAGCCACGGGCACCCCGCCAACAGCCCAGCCGAGCGCTGATGCCGGCACGCCGGGGCCTACGGTGGTGGCAACGGGGATGTTCCGCGATGGGGCGCCGGGACATCACGGGAAGGGCACGGCGAGGCTCGGACGGGACGCTTCGGGGAAGGCGTTCCTCGTTTTCGAGGAGTTCTCGGTGACGAACGGGCCGGACCTGCACGTGATCCTTGGCGCGACGGCGGACGGTGGCGGTGACGGGCTCGACCTCGGGGGCCTGAAG
>JAANMV010004111.1_pt1 | contig 11860 bp, 1 predicted proteins | sample 7279661 | NCBI WGS metagenome assembly JAANMV01 (sample SAMN14094540, study PRJNA606508) | bioreactor metagenome | isolation source: A lab-scale SPAN reactor treating ammonium-rich wastewater day 121 | place: Ireland: Galway | collected 2017-05-16 | reverse complement strand
GACGAAGGCGGTCCGATTTCACCGTTCGGAAAGTACTGGGAACTCGACAATTATCTGAATGGACCGTAGTCCATTCGGACATTTTGGAAGGGGCAGTTTTTGCCCCTTTTTTCGTTTTACGGTAGATAATTCGGAGGAGTGGGTATAACAATTCCGTCTGGTCTATCTGAGCCGCGCGCTCGATTGAGAGGTTGCCTTATGAGTGTTGTAAAACGGAAATTGGCAGGATTAACCGGTGAAAATGTGTTTTCACCTGGCAAAAGCGCACGCGAAGGCTATATTCTTCTCGCCGTAATCGTATTTATCTCGCTTCTTTTGCCCCTTACCACGCTTGTTTTGTCCACGGTAGGCCAAGAAACGGTTGCTGCCAACAACCTCGCAGTAGAAACCAAGACCAGAATGGCGGCGGATGCCGCGGTTAATAACGCTGTCAGCGTTTTGATCGAGCGGCAAGTCATGCCGGATTATTTTGTAAGCAGCCTACCCCAGCACACCGGCAGGGCGATTATCATCGACGATAACGGAATTTTAAGATGGAACGCGGGCAGCGCTCCCAATCTCGGTGCCGGTTTGGACGGTATATACGGCACTGACGACGACTACTACATCGGCCCGTACAAAGACCGAAAACTCATCGGGCCGACCAGTTCCGCGGATCCGAACGCTCATTACAGCCCGGACAATCCCAGAAACTATAAGCTCGATTTCAGATACGTAAATTGGCACAAACCGACTTATCTCGCCGAAAACTGGGCGTGGTTCGGCAAAAACAATCCTTTCGCCTATAACCGCGCAAGCGGCAAGCCGGTTTATCTTTTCAACCAATTCGCCGCTATTTACGACGACGGCACGGGTTCGGGTTTAATGTACGCCCAGAATTGGCAAGGATACCATCCCGACGACGGAAGCATTTTCCCGCCGAACAGATGGGTCATGCCAGGCTATTATGCAGGTGCAACGCCTCCCGCGAATACCGACATTACCGGTACACTAGGTAATTTGAACGGCACGGACGACAAAGGTAAACTGGCACAGAGCACCGTGGCTTTGTACAACCCGATTACGAACGATTTCGGGAGTTCGGACGGCCTAAAGGCGGAGGTTTCTGTAACCGACGAGGCAGGCCGACTCAATCTGAATATATTCTGCAAAAAAGTACCAGTATGGGCTCGTGAAAACGAGCTTACCGACTTTGATAGGGACGGAAATCTGACCGACGACTTCAACGAAAACGGAGTGCCGGGCGAACTAATTTGGAAATGGATGGATAATCCGTTATTTCCTGACAGAAACACGGTTATTCCCACTTCGGCCTCCGGAAACGGTACGGATTTCAACGGCAACGGCGTAAACGAAGTCTGGCTTGGGGAAAACCTTCAGCATTATTACGCTTCGGATTGGGTGGATTACGCGGATAAGAGCATCGCCATGCTCACTTCGCTTCCCGGCGTTGACGTCGAACTGGCAAAGAACATCCTTCGCGCTATGAATCCGGACTTATCCACTTTGCCAGCTGCATACACTCCGAATCCATCCGGCGCTACCGTCAATCCTCCCGCAAGCCGCAGAGCAGATGCCCCCAACTTGACGCCTCACTTTTACGCTTTCGACCTCGATTTCGATTTGAGCGGTCAAATTATCGGCGTAAGTTTGGATTACACGACCAACACGGCGGGATGGGACTTGACCAATGACGACGTTCCGCTGCCCCGCCCGCGGCCGTTTACCGATATCAAGCAGCTTCTTGACGTTCGCGGAATGTCAAAGCAGAAATACAGAAGGCTTGTCGATTTTGTTACGGTCTTCAGTTACGATACAAACGTTATCGGCTCCGAACTTTGGGATTCCCAGCCGGCTGGCGGCGACAACGATGCGCTTAACGATATGCGCTACAACATAAACAACGTCGTACGGCCTGCAACGCTCGCATCCTACAGAGCGGAAGCGGATAGAGTTTGGAGTTTCTTCGAAAGCCACTTGTCGGAATCAAGACTCAAGAAATTCACTCTTCCGGTGCTTGACCGGCGCGGTTACACTCGGGATGACCCGGAGTTTCAGGCTTACGGAACAGGCGGCCACACGCCGTATTTCTTGAATCCGGAGCTTTCTCGCGACAGCATTTTATCCATTATTCTTTATAGAAACGGCTATAGGTCCGATGACGCATACAGCTATGACCCGGCGGGAATCGGCCGGCAAGTGAACCCTGGCACGCCATTCGGCAATCTCTTCGGGCTTTTCTTCGGAAACCTTTCAAACAGCTTCATTCCCCTTCCGGAATTTCAGCCAAGTTACGTAGCCGATCCCGATGCCGGACGAAACACAAATGCGGTTATTCCGGGAATTCCAAGGTTCGAAAGCGTCGCCGATTTGCTCGAAGTTCCGCTTTACAAGTTTGATAATCTAGTTGTCAATATGATGGCAGATCCGCCAAGCGCCGCCGTGTGCAACGACGGAGACACGGTCACCGTAAACTATCTTGTAAGTTTCAGCGACGTAATAACTGTCGATGAATTCGATTTATCTACCGGCACGATACTTCCCGTTTATACGGTTCAATTTGACTACAACGGTGACGGCGTAGTCGATTTCGAGCAGGTTATCAATTTGGACGACGGCATTCCGGAAAACGACCTTATAAGCCTTCGTTCCCAGCCGCCGACTGCAGAAAGACCGGCGATTATTGGAACTTTCGATATGCCTCTATATCGCGAGCTTCAATTTCAATATCCCGGAAACCCGGCAACTTGGCGTGCCAACAACTACATCAGCTTCTCGCATACTTTCACGTACAGCGCGGCGGGCGGCGGAAACATTCCCGCCAGAGACAGAACTCGCGCTGGTTCGACTTGGCCCACCAACTCCAACTTTGCGTTCGACGCGAACGGCGACCCGTTCATCACTGCTCGTGTAACTGTCGTGAAAAACATGCCTTCGCCGGACGACGATCCGCCTAGGGCGCTTCGCGCGGACGATGTTGCAAAAGTATATCTTCAGCATAACTGCCTTGCCGTAATTCCGGTCAAGACGAATATCCTTGCGATGCGCACCGGTAACAACACGTATCAGGTTATCAGCCGTACGGCCGGCGGAAATACCGCAAACGGTCCGGTGTACGTTTACGACTGGGACTATGTAGGCTTCCCTGACGACGGAATCGTGGACGGAGTTGTAACTGCCCCGTCCGATTGGTCGAACATCAGAGTAGCGCCGTCCATTAGGCTCGATCCGTGGAGCGCGGGCGCTGGCGGTGGCACGACCGACCCGCTCGGAAACCCGCTGGTTGGACGGCATGTAGTTCGTTTGGCCGTTTGGGACATCTGGGGTGCGGATACTCAAGCCGCACCCGGCGGCTACGGCTGGCCGGCGCCTTGGGACAGAATCAGAGATTTCAAGAATCCGGCCAACCAGAATTTCGGAAACGTGGGCTATCTGCCTTTCAACGGTCCGAATGTTGACGGAATGTTCGATTCTGCCGGTAATCCGCCTCCGCCTTGGCTTTTCCCGCCTTCGGCGCGGCATATGGATTTTGCGGAGGTATATCCACTCGCAACAACTGGCGAGCTTTACACCCAGCTCGCAACCTATCAGCCTTCAATCGGCAGAGGTCAATCGACAGTCATTCGTGCCGGGGCATGGGGCGGCAGGGCGCCATACACGTTCCAAATCACGGTGCGCAGAGTTGCCGCTCCGAATTACACTTACATCTATAATTCGGGAATGCTTGGTTCGAATATTCTCGAAATCGGTACCGACGAGTTAACAAGAACCGACCTTTCATATCCGCTTAGATTTTCGGACACCGAAGGCGTGTACAACGTTACCTTAAGAGTTACAGATTCCACCCAGCCGATTCCGCTGGTTAAAGATTTAACTCCGCCCGCAACAAACGCTCAGCAGATTTATGTAGGCACGGACTCAGTGAACACCTCGCTTCACACAGACATTCCTAATTTGACCGTTAGCGCTAAGCTGATTCCATACGAGCGCGGCAATCCGGCCAACCAGCGCAGGTTCCTCGGCGTTGCCAGCATTAGCGGCGGACGGCCGAACTACCTGTTAAGGTGGGACGTCAAGGACGAAAACGGACTTACAATCAACCAGAATCACCCGACCGGCACGACGCCGATGATATATACATCCGCCGGTCAAACACCCGTATTCACTTTCAATCCGACGCTTTCCTCGAACGGTATTTACTTCGTTTATTGCAGTGTAATCGATTCAACGGGCGTTAACCCGAACACCGTTAACAGCACGCTTGCAACCGACATCGTGCCCATTCTTCTTGCGGAATCGAACGATTTCAGGGTTCTGCCATCGGTTTATGCCAATCCTCCCGGAAATCAGTACGATGGAACTCGGCGCAGCCCGTCTCCACTAGGAGTGCCGGTCGTCGGAGGCGCCCCAAGAATCGGCACTTTCTTCATCAGCGGCGTTAATTCCATATCTCCCCGAACCGCGGCCGCAGGAGAAATTATCGAAATTCGCGGCGTCAACTTCAATGCGAATCCGGCGAATAACACCGTTACTTTCGATAATGGCACATTCGCCATTCCGCTCAGCGTGGTGAACGACCCGCTTCACCCTGCTCCTGGCGGCAATCCCCAGCAGCAGATTATGCGTGTACGTGTTCCCGAAGGAGCGATTAGCGGATTCATATACGTAACCGATACCGTTACGAATGGAAGGAGTCAAACGGCAAGCGTCGAAAATTTCTTCCAGACCAACTGGGCCGTTTCGTTTGACCTTTACGCCACGCACAGGGATACTTATAACGTTAATCCCCTTCTGCCGCAGACTTACATGTATGAAGTCGACTTCCAAGGCGACGGCATTTTCGACTGGTCCATTCAAACCCAGGATACCGAAGTGCTTGCCGAAAACAACCCTGGACTTAGTTATGATTATGCCAGCGACGGAATCGGCAATTACCAGGCAACGGTGCGTGTAACCAACGTAACTACCCAAAAGGTTGGCATTTCTCATCAGCTCATTCAAATGCGCGACCTTACCGACTATGCACTGAACCGCGATCAGCAGACGGAAGCCCTCGGGCTCACGGCCAATATTCTTCCCGATTACAGAACGCGCCAGCCCATTCCGACCGAGGTCCTTAGAATAAACAGCTATGTCGATGGAATCACGAATGCGCTTTCGCTTGGTTATAAGTGGAACATAGACACGAACTCGCGCGTTCATTCGTTCCTCGCAAATCGCATCGCCGGTGGAATTTCCTTCCTATCGAGTTTCCTATCTCCGTTCACTTCCAGCGTAGTCGTCAGAAGCACGTTGGATGCGCGGTATGCCACGCCAAATACCCCCATCGAAGTTACGGTTCGAGTCCAATATCCGTTCGACGTAAACGACAACACCGAACCGCTGCTTACATACGATGTAGGCGACTATATGAGTACGTTTGAATTCGATATGGACGGCGATGGAATTGCGGACATAACAGGTATTCGCGGCGTCGTTGTCGAGCGCGGACCTAATTACAGCGTCGAAGAGGTTAAGTTCGAATACCAGTACACCGTGCCAAATGCCCCTGACGGATATTACGCACCGTATTTTACGGCCACCGTACCTTGGGGACCCGCAATGCCCGGTTTCCAATTGAACACAAACAGAATCTTGCTTCCGCGCATCCGCATTCAGACCTTCCTTTCCACCCTGCTAATCGACGTTAGAAACGAGGTCAACGTGTATTCGTTCGATATCGTCGATCTTCAAAAGCAAATTCCGGCAAATCCAACTCCACCTTGGTCAACGCCTCCTTCGTTCGATGTCGACGGCAATCAGGTCAGTTTCTTCCCCCCAGGACGCGAGTTTTTCGTAATTGAATCCGCTAACAACGACGGCGTATACCATGTTGCTACATCTACATATATGCCTGCCACCAACCGGACAAGAATCGTCGTCGTAGAGCCGATACAAACTGCGGTTATAAGAGGCAGAATTGCATTCACTACTGACAATTCGTTCACTCCGAACATTTATGACGGACTTCAGCACTACATCGGATTGACCGTTATTCATAACAGACTGAAAGACGGCGAAACTTGGCGAATTCAGGGCGCGGATTCCATAACTCTTCCGGTAATTCAACAAGGCGCTAACAACGTCTATGGTTACAACGCGTTCAACCCGTCGTATTCCATAAGCAATTCGCAGGGCGCTTCCGCATACAACATGCTCGGCATCCTCGGCGGCAGTGCGGAGCTCATTTACAAATCTGACATTAACAGCGACGGAAGCCTGGATGTGAACGACCTTCACACAAGGTCCACGCCGCTTCGCAACACACTTGTTCCGAACGTGGTTTCCGGAATCGGTATGGGTACTTCTCCCAACTTCGGCTGGTTCAATAGAATTCTGGGAATTCCGGGATTTCCGGTCGGAGATGTTTCGATTCCTTACGATTCGAACAGGGGAATTTACACTTCCTGGGGCATGACGCTCGAAAACATCGGCGGTCCGATTACTCTGGACAGCAGAAATATTTGGGTAGATTCCCAGGAAATTATGGTTGGAGGACGTAGAACTTCGACCGGCGGCGGCCCGGGAACATTGCCTTTGGCTGCAGATATGTTCATTGACCCGCTTGCCGGTAGCATCTCGCAAACATATATGCTGGAAAGCTACGTTTCAGGCGGCACAAGCCCGTACACTTACGAGTGGCGCGTGTTCTATGAAGACGGCAGCCCGCTAGGCATTCCAATTTCTCTTGCCGACAATCAGGGAATATTTGCGCAAAGCTATTTCACGCCCGGCATCGACGCAGCCGATGAGGAAGCGGCAAGCCTGATTCCGCAAATCGAAGGCGTTTACCGTGTTGAGCTGAGAGTTCTCGATTCGAGCGGCGGCCCGCCCGTAATTGACACCCAGTTCATTCGCGTAATCGCGCTCAGCCTTCAGGCGCAGCTTTTCGTCAATCCGCCGGCTGGCACTACCGGTCAGGATCTCGAATATTGGGTGCATATAGATGGCGGCAAGCCTCCTTACACCGTTAGAATCGACTTTGCGGACGGCGGCGGCATTCCCGGAAATCCGAACATTCAAACTATTTCGGGAATCAACAGCCAATTTGCAATCGTTTCACACAACTATACGCAACCCAGTTTCGACCAGTATCATGTGAAAATCGAAGTACTCGACTCTTCGGTTCCGCAGCAAATTGTCGGCGGGGTGGCCGATGGCAGCGGAAATCCGGAGGTCGCCGACGAAACCCCCAACTACAGCCAATCGATTGCAATCGGAGATAGGATTCCGCTGGCGATTAGCCTGATGGCGTCGCCTCCTAGCGGTTTCGATGCGTTTCCGATTGACGTTCACTACGCGGTCGCTGGAGGCGTAAGCGGCGCATCGCGTTTCGGCGGCGGCAACAATTCTTACATTGTCATGCTGAATTTGCTTGACGAAAACGGCAACGTTGTCGACAGCTGGAACGGGGTCGGAAGAAACACTTTCGGTGCTGACGGATTGCCGGACACCACCGCCCTTCAGGGCAGATCGCCCGGCTTCCCGCCGACTGGTTACAATCCGCCCGGCATTTCTACGGATCCGGATATTGCGGACGCAAACCGTGACAGGCCTGTGCAAATGTTCGTACCGCGAGCCGGTAAGTTCTACCTGCAAGGAATAGTTCTCGACGGCGATTTCCAAATGGCATTCAGTCAAGTGGTAATTTACTCCGAAGGTTACATCGCCCCGGACGTTTACGACGACATCGGTGCTCCTCGTGTCAGGTACACGCTAGAACCTCTCGACGCGACAGATTCGAACAGCCCACTAGTCGAGAAACCGATGCATGCCGTACGAGTGTGGGTGGATCCGCTTTACGATCCGCCGAACTCCACATTCGGCAGCAGTACGGATAACGATACAAGGCTGATGGAGGCGGACCTGCAAATTCTAGGCGAGCTGTTTACCGTCGACCCGAATCCGAACATCTTCTATTCGAGCAATTTCAGCCCTTGGCGTAATCCGCTAGATGCGGCGATGTTCGAGGTCGCGCTCGCAACCGATCCCACGAATCCGAACCAGACTACGGACTTCTACGACACGTTCACTATCGGTCGCGTCAACATAAACACCGCATCCGAAGAAGTGCTTTCCGCAATATTCAGCAACATAATCGCGGAGCGTGGCTATTACTACACCAACAACACCGGCGATCCAGACTTTTGGCGCAACGGCCAACGCGATTACGAAAACGACAGGCTGATTACGCCGCAAGGAGCGCGCTCTCTTGCAAGGGCCGTTGTGGACTACAGGAACAGCTTCTATGATGCAAATCTACCGGAAGTTTCGGGATTTTCAAATTACGAAATCGGTACGAACGGCACGCGCGTAAGCCACCTTCCGGTAATCGGACCATGGGACGGCGCGAATCCGAGGGAATACGCGGTTAGCGACAGGAATGCCCCGCTTCCGAATTACGACGGTACAAATGTCGACAACGTGTACGACAACTATGCGGGCAACTATTACAACCTCGATAACGCCGGTTACAAGTTTTACTCGCCAAGCGATATCGCGGTCGTCCGCGCCCAGCAACCGGGAGAATCCGACAGCGATTACGCGAAATATTTGAATCACGTTTCTGAAAACAACGGCCAGGGATTCGATGCCCGTTATTACTTCACCTACGACGAAGACGCAGGTGAAACGGTTGCCGACGCCAGAAACAAAATTGCGATTATCCGCAACACGGATAGCGAAGGGAACGAACATACTGTATTCAGCTGGATACCGAACCCGCCGTTCCAGTCGATTTACGACCTATATAAAGTTGTGGGCATGGCCGAAAATTTTGCAGGACTAAATCCCGATCCGACAGATTTCGAAATCGATTCTGCGACCGGACGGCCTAACTATTCAACTTCGGCGGCCAACCGCAACGAAAGAGTTTTCAGCGGCCCATCTGTATTTAGATACATCGAAAGATGGGTGCCAACGGAACCTGCGTCGTCCGGAGGCACGAACCATGCATGGAAGGGCCGCTACGAGGTCGTTTCGAACTATATGTCGGATATCGCACCGTACCTAACGGTTAGAAGCTATGTCTTCAGGGTGGAAGGCAAGGGCGTGATACCCACTTCTCAAATCGGCGCAGGCAACGCGTTTCAAACGGGCCGCTTGAGTAGGGACAAGAACGTAATGGCAATCGTCGATACCGGCCCGCTTTACACGAAGCAGGAACGCGGATTGTTCGAAGGCTTGTTCGGCGGTTCGCTCGGAGCCAACGACCGGCTAAGCCATAAAGTTCTTTACTGGCAGGACGTTAAATCGGACGACGTAACCCGCTGATAATTACTTGTGCTAACTGCTATTTACGGGGAGTCCAAGGGCTCCCCGTTTTTTTATTCTTAAATATATATTTTCGCCTGCTTGCTTGACAGCCGGGCATTAATTGACTACAATCGTTGCGACTAAATATGTGGGCGCGGTTTTCCGCGCATCTTTGCACATTTTAGGCGGTATTGAATTACCGAAGTTAAACGTGAAAGCGGATTAGGAGGATTCTACCGTGATTCGCACTGACATTGCGCGGCAAGCCGGTTCTGCACTGGCAACCGTTTTGTTCGTGAGTGTTGTGCTTCTGGCATCGGCCGGAACGCTCTTTGCCGCTGAGATCAACGGTCTCAGCGTGAAAGGGCTGCCTGACCGCGACTTGGTCATTATCGAAATCGACCAAGAGAATGCACAGCCCGACATGGTCGTTCAGAAGCTTTTGCCTACTAGGCTCGAAGCTTCTTTTGTAGGTTTTGCCGCAGGCGAAATCGACACCTCGTCTCTAAAGTCTGGACTTGTCAACAAAGTTCAGGTTATTCGCGCAGACGACCGGATTAACTTGGTAATCCAGCTTGATCATCAGGGGAAGGCAAATCCCGAGATGTTTCGCTGGAGCAATCCGCGTGCCAATCTGTGCGTACTCGAGGTGTTTCATCCGACTTCAGATCGTTCGGGCTTGCAGGATTCGGTCTTCGTAAAAGGCGCCGCCCCGGTTGCGCCTGCCGCTCCTGTTGCGAACGAAAGGCCGGCTCCTTCCGCGCCTTCCGCTTCGCTTATGGCAAGCCCCGTCGAACCTAAGCTCTGGATGCAAGCGGTAGCATTCGACAAAGCGACCGAAACGATTTCGGTTACTCTTACCGATGCGGCGAAACCGACCGTTAAGAAAGGTGTGTTTCCTCCTTCCATTACGGTTCAGTTCCCCGAGACCGCGCTAGGCAATAATGTTCCGACATTCGTTGCCAAATATCACGAGCGCATTTTGCACATCACCACTCGCGAAATCAGCAGGGCTGACGGCTCGCCCGAAATGAGCGAGGTATTGGTTGTCTTCTCGGACGGTCCGGAAGTTAAATACGAAGTTGCGACTTCGGACGATGGAAGAAATGTAACAATCTCATTTTCCAACATCGCCCTCGATAAGCCCGCGACTTCTCCCGAATCGGCCACGGCGGAAGTACCTGCAATACCGGAAGTTACTCCGCCTGCCGCGGCTCCGGTTATCGAGACTCCGGCCGCCCCGGTTGCGGAGCCTGCCCCCGCTATGGACGCTCCGCCCGTTTCGGTTTCAACCGGAGCGGTTACGGGAGCGGAATACGACACTACTACCCGCACCTTGACTGTCAGGACGAATGCAAGCGCCAAAGTAAGCGCACGCAGAGAGACTTTTCCTGCGGGATACACAATTACGGTAAATCTTCCGCCTGCGGATTCGCTTCCTGAATCGGTAGCGAAATTCCTTCCCGGAATGCAGTTCATTAATGCCGGCGAGTTCACCGATGGCGGTAACAATGTCACTCGAATCAGAGTGCAATTCGCGAACGACGTCAACTGGACGCTCGCTTCAACCTCTGATTCTCCCGACGGCACTTCTTTCAGCTTTGTCTTCGGCGAAGCCGGTGTCGAGGCCCCGACGGCGGATATGCCGACGCCCGACGCAGGAGAGGCGCCCGATGTAACTGACCTTTTTGACATTCCCGGCGAAAATATCGTCGCCGAGGACGAATATTTGGTCAAGCCTGCGCAGTCGGAATTCGGCACGCCCTCCGTTGACGAAATTATGGGCACTGCGCCTGCATTCGGCTCGGATAACGAATCCAGGAATACTGACGAATATGACCAGTTTCCTCTTTACGATATCGAGCAGTTTACGCAGCGCGGCGGAGATTTTGTCCTTCCCGAATTCGAAGGCATGTCCGAAAGGCTTTCGGATGTTCTTATCACGCTTCCTACAGGCCTTTCGCTTTATTCCGCACTCGAGCTTATGAGTTTTATGAGCGGAATAAGCATTATCCTCGACCCATATTGGAACCAGCCGCCAACCGGCTCGGGTCCAAATAACCGTCAACCCCTCGATACGCTCGGCCCCGGTCAAGGCTTCGGCGGCGGCGGCGGTTTCCGCGATGCGGGCGACTTCAATCCATTCACCTTCCAGCAGGGACTTGCAGTGCAAGGCCGCTTCGTGGATGTACCATTCGACATAGCCCTTCGCATTCTTCTTGAAAGCAACATATTGAAAATGAAGGTATATCGCGACGAAAGCGACCCGTACGCGAAGCCCATTATTTTCGTAACCAGTCGCGAGCGTCTCGAGCACGAACTCAAGGACGCGAACGAAGTGGAGCTTTATCAACTCCATTACGCCGATCCGAATCAAATTGTCGAGATTCTTCTAACTCTCGACATTCTTCCAAGCGTAAACGTCGGCTACTACACCTATCAGGGTAACGGCGGCTTTGGCGGAGGCCAAGGCGGCGGCTTCGGTGGCGGCGGTGGCGGCTTCGGCGGCGGTTCGGGCGGCGGCGGCTTCGGCGGCGGTTCCGGAGGCGGCGGTCGGCGTTCCGAC
>JAANMV010004106.1_pt1 | contig 11873 bp, 11 predicted proteins | sample 7279661 | NCBI WGS metagenome assembly JAANMV01 (sample SAMN14094540, study PRJNA606508) | bioreactor metagenome | isolation source: A lab-scale SPAN reactor treating ammonium-rich wastewater day 121 | place: Ireland: Galway | collected 2017-05-16 | reverse complement strand
CTGCCCTCCACGCCCAGGGCCAGCGAAAGAAGAATGAACAATCCGGCCATCAGGCGGACAAACTGCCACGATTTCATGTGCAACTCCTTGAAGTCAGGGATACGATGGAAACTGGCTGCATTATTTAGCCAAACAGTTAATTAGTCAAATGATGTATCATTGCACTGTCGTTCTCAGCGCCGTGCGTGCACGGTTCCCTTGCCCATTGGCCCACCGGCTTGTTCCATGAAAAACCTTCCGCCCGAGGCGCTGCAACAGGTGGCGTCGTACTTTCAGACCCTGGCCGAACCCACGCGCCTGCGCATCCTCAACTTTCTCCGCCAGGGCGAGCACAACGTGGGCGAACTGGCCCAGCTCTGCGGCTACACGGCCGCCAACATCTCGCGCCACCTCTCGCTGCTGACCCAGCAAGGCCTGGTGGAGCGTGAGAGCCGGGGCACCAGCGTCTATTACAAGATTGCCGACGACTCGGTCTACGCCCTGTGCGACCTGGTCTGCGACAACATCGCCCGCCAGTACGAGCGCGCCGCCAAAAGCCAGCAGGCGCTGTTTGCACGCGCTGAAAAATAGCCGTTGCACAGGGGTTCACGCAGGCGAAGCCTGAACCATGCATCTCGAACCCTTCGTCCGCGTGGACGGCACACCGTTCACCGCCACGCGTGCAGACATCCTCCGCTCCCACGGCCAGCCGCTGTCGGACATTCGCAACCCGGTCGGATTGAGTGAACTGGACTACGGTGCCGTGGTGTACCGCTTCCAGGACAGCGGCCGCCTGGAAGAAATCACCACCCGGGCCGAAGTGCTGCACCTGGGCGTGGTGTCGATCCCGTTCCGTGATCTGGCGTTGTTTGTGCAGACGAACGATGCCGCAGCCTTCGAGCGTGCGGGTTTCCTCGTCAGCCCCTTGTACGGCCTTGCCTTCGTGCCCGCAGAACCCTGCTGGGTGACGGCGCTGGCGCGGCACTGTCTGGGCGCGTGGGAGGCGCTGAGGACGGGGTTGCCGTGAGCGGCAGTGCCGCTGGCACAGCCAAAGGTGGATGCACGCTCTGACTGCAGGCGGATATGCACAGCGGCGGGTGGATGGATATCTGCCGCAAGGAGCACGGGGCTTATCGCGGGGGGCGGGCTTGCGTTCAGGCGGGTTGGATGAATGCGGCGCCCCAGCCTTTTCAGCATCACTCCAAAAGAGCTTTCAGTGGTGCTTTTAAAGGCGCTAATATAGGTGTCTTTCGTGAAGTCGAGGAACCTATATGGCACACCTTATTTTGGCGAGCACGGCCGCCAGCATTTCAGAACTCAAGCGCAATCCCATGGGCACCGTTGCCGCTGGTGAGGGGCTGCCTGTGGCCATCCTCAACCGCAACGAGCCGGCTTTTTACTGCGTGCCCGCCCAGGCCTTCGAGGCCTTGATGGAAAAGCTGGAGGACATCGAACTCAACAAACTGGCCGACACCCGCCAAGGGCAAAAGCGCGTCAAGGTCACACTCGATGAGCTTTGAGCTGGAGTTTCTGGAAGAGGCTTTGGCCGAGTGGCGGCGGCTGGACGGTGCAGTCCGAACCCAGCTGAAGAAAAAGCTGGCCGAACGCCTTGCCACGCCTCGCGTACCCGCTTCCAGACTGGCCGGTCATCCAGATCGTTACAAGATCAAGCTGCGCAGCCTCGGCTATCGGCTGGTGTACGAAGTGCGCGACCAAGAACTGATCGTGTTGGTGATTGCCGTGGTTAAACGCGAGCGCAATGCTGTTTACAACGCTGCGGATTTGCGTTGATGGCGCAGTCGTTGGACATCATCCGTCCCGCTGTGGCAGGGCCATGCCACCGGGCTGGAGAGGTTCTTTCGCGCAGTGGCGAAACGCTTTAAAAATGATAGCTTGCTGCGCTTTACGTGCAATGGCTAGCGGCTAAAAAGACTGAAAAATTGGTCGGCCAGACATGAACAAATGGCAAGCAGCGTGGCGGAGCAATGTGCCACTGTCTGCGATGGATTTTTTGCCGTTTCCGTGACAACCAATATTCCCATGGCGGGCAGGAAGAAGGCGCATTTCTAGCGTTCAGCGTTGGAGTGCACGGCAGAGCGGCTGCATTCTGTTTGGGCTCGTGTCCGGTCAGGAACTACCGTAGTCGGAGCTTGTCAGCAATGATCCCTTGGTCGAGCCTTCGTTCAATACAGTTCCGTCCAAGTCCCGGACTGCACCAACACCGCCAGGACTTGTGAATTGCTTGGCTTGCCGGTCAGCGTCATCGTTTGATTCGCGCTGATCGAGCGCGGGCGCCCCGCACTGCTGCGCGCTCGCCTGCTGGCCGTGGAGGGCGTGTGGCAAACCACCGGTGCCCCCGGCACGCGGGCCACCGTGCGCCACCTGGTGCTACAGCGCTGCAAAGACGTTACGCCACTGCTCGGCCGCTTGGCCCAGGCGCTGGACGGCAGCCGCGATTTCCATTGACTGGAGCGCTCCCGGCTCAGCGGTCTGAGAACAAGGGAGGATGCGCGCCCTGGAAGGTTACTAACGGCAGGAACAGGGTTTTCTGTGCATCGGGCAGTGCGATGAAACCATGGTGCTGGTAAAACGCCGCTGCTACTGCGTCCTTGGCATCCACCACCATGGCATAGGCGGCAATCTCGGAACGTACCGCGCGCTGGAGTGCATCAGCCAGCATCGCGCCACCCAGGCCCTGGCCCTTGAATGCCTGATCCACCGCCAGACGCCCCATGCGTATGGCGGGCACCGTGGGGTAGCGCGGCAGCTTCTTGCCTATGTCTTTGGGCAGATCAGCCAGCCACAGGCTGGAAGAGGCCAGGGTGTAGTAGGCCGCAATGCGATCGGAGCCATCCAGGGCCACAAAGCAGGCCGCCACGCGGCGCCGGATGTCCTGTGACACCTGCTCGCGCAGGTAGCGATCCAGCGGCGCCGAGCCGCTGTCAAACGCGGTGCGATCATGGGCTGCATCCAGCGGTACAAGCCGGAAAGGCGCGCCGCTCATTCAGCGCGCAAAAGCTGGTTGCGACGGGCAAAGGCACGTTGCAAAGCCGGGGCCGGCGGCGGCGGCGACAGCAGTGCCTGCGCAAAGCACTCCTGATCGGCCAGCGACAGGCGGACGATTTCGGCCTGCTCGATGGCGCGCTGGGCGGCGTCCTGCACGGCGGATACCACAAAGTCGGTCATGGTGCGCCCCTGCAGCTCGGCGGCGCGCTTGAGCATGGAATGCAGGTCGGTGCTGATCCGGGCTTCGAGGCGGGCGGTGGCGCTGGCTGTAGACATGGCGTTGATCTCCTGGCGGCAAGAATACGGCGATATGCCGTACAAGTCAACGTTCCGTTCATGTATGGATGAGCGTGCCATTTGCCTTGGTTGATAACCTGAAAGTGCATCACGCCAGGCCCGTGAAGGTGTGGCTGGAGCAAAAACTGCTGGGTTGATGCAGTGGCACAGAAGTGCAAAAACAATAGCTGCTTGCGCTTGCTGCACAAGGGCTAGAGGCCAAAAAAGACCAAAAAATGATGCGAAGCCAACAGGCGACGCCCAGAAAAACGGCAAACCCAGCGCTGAACAACGCTTGAGGAATTGAATGCCGCTTGAAAGAGCATGGGCGAAATAAATTGGTTTTCTTTGGTGCTAACTAGAATTAGACGACAATCCCCCTGCCAGTATTCGTCGCCTAAAAAATAGAACCATGCTGTTCCCCCAATGGGATAGCGACTCACCCGCCTTTTAGGCAAACCTAAAAATTCCCGGGGGGAAAAAGGCAAAGGGCGCTGTAACGACATGCTACAGCGCCCTTCTGGCAGGCAACCTACAGGTAAACCCGGTTTACCCTATTTCGGGTTACCCCTTCTTTTGCAGCATTTTGATGACGCTGGAGAAGTCTTCCCCGCCGTGCCCTGCAATGCTGTGTGCGGCGTAGATGGCGCGGGCCATGCCGCCCAGGGGGGTGCTGGCCTTGGTGGCGATGGCGTTTTCCTGCGAGAGGCCCAGGTCCTTGAGCATGAGGTCGGTGCCGAAGCCTCCGGCGTAGCCCTTGCTGGCGGGTGCGTTTTCATGCACGCCGGGGAAGGGGTTGTACTTTTCCAGCGCCCAGTTGCCGCCGGAGCTGCGGCGCATGATTTCGCTCAGCACCTTCGGGTCCAGGCCGTTGGCCACACCCAGGGCGATGGCCTCGGAGGTGCCCACCATCAGGATGCCCAGCAGCATGTTGTTGCAGATCTTGGCCGTTTGCCCGGCGCCCACGCTGCCGGCGTGGAAGATGTTGGCGCCCATTTTTTCCAGCAGGGGGCGGGCGCGCTCCAGTTGGGCTTCGCTGCCGCCGACCATGAAGGTCAGCGTGCCGGCGATGGCGCCGCCGGTGCCGCCGGAGACGGGCGCGTCGATGAAGTCGATGCCTGCCGCCTCGGCCGCCTTGGCCACCTTCTGGCTGGTGGCGGCGGCGATGGTAGAGCTGTCGATCACCAGCGTGCCCTTGGCGATGCTGGCCAGCAGGTTGCCGTTGCCCAGGAACAGGCCTTCCACGTGCTGGCTGGCGGGCAGCATGGTCACGATGGCTTCGGCGCCTTGCACGGCGTCCTGGGCGCTGGCCGCGACTTGCAGGCCTTCAGCTTTTACCTTGGCGAGGGCGTCCTGGCTCAGGTCGAAGGCCTTGACGCTGTGGCCGGCCTTGTGCAGGTTGATGGCCATGGGGCCGCCCATGTTGCCGAGGCCGATGAATGCGATTTGCATGGTGTTGTCTCCTGGTGGGTTTGAAGGGGGAAAAAGGGGAAGGTGTTGCTCTTGCATTTATAGCTGCCAGCGCTTGATGGGTAAGCGCCAGAGGCCAAAAACACTTCAAATCAGGGCGGTGCGGCCTTGCGGGCCCTGGTGCGCCGGGGCGTGGCCTTGGCCTGGGGGTTGTAGGCGAGGGCGGTGGTGATCCAGTGCAGCCACTGCGCCCGCGTGGCGTAGCCCATGGGCTCCACCCAGAAGTAGCCGGGCATGCCGCCGCGCGGGTCCAGCTCGCGCACGCCGGGCTGTTCGGCCGTGGCGGCGTGCTCCAGGGGCGGCAGGCGCACCAGCAGGTCTTCGCCCTTGACGGCCAGGCAGAGCTTGCCGTCCACCATGAAGGCGTGGCAGCCAAACAGTTTGCGTTCGTCCACCGTGGCATCCATGCCCAGGCGCTCGGCCAGCGCGTCCCGCACCGCGGCGATGAGGTGCAGGGTTTCGTCGGCCAGGGGGCGGGCGGGCATGGTGGTGTGTTGAAGGTTGAATAGGCCGCCAGCCCTTGATGGTAAAGCGCTGGAAGCTATCAAAAACCTAGCGGATCGCGTCCGGCGCGTCGCCGTCGAGCATGCGCCGGGCGATGATGACGCGCATGATTTCGTTCGTGCCTTCCAGGATCTGGTGCACGCGCGCGTCGCGCATCAGGCGCTCCAGCGGGTATTCGCGGATGTAGCCGTAGCCGCCGTGCAGTTGCAGTGCCTCGTTGCAGACGTTGAAGCCTGCGTCGGTGGCGAAGCGCTTGGCCATGGCGCAGTAGGTGCTGGCATTCGGGTCGCCCGCGTCGAGCTTGCTGGCGGCCAGGCGCACCATCTGGCGCGCGGCCACGAGTTCGGTGGCCATGTCGGCCAGCTTGAACTGCAGCGCCTGGAAGCTGGCGATGGGCTTGCCGAACTGCTTGCGGTCCTGCATGTACTGCTGCGCCTGGGCCAGCGCTCCTTGCGCTGCGCCCACTGAGCAGGTGGCGATGTTGATGCGCCCGCCGTCCAGGCCCTTCATGGCGATCTTGAAGCCTTCGCCCTCGCGGCCCAGTAGGTGGTTGGCGGGGATGCGCACGTTGTCGAAGCTGATGGTGCGCGTGGGCTGGCTGTTCCAGCCCATCTTTTCTTCCTTCTTGCCGTAGCTGATGCCGGGGGCATCGGCCGGCACGGCAAAGGCGCTGATGCCGGCGGCGCCCGATTGCGCATCGCCCGTGCGTGCCATGAGCACCAGCACGTCGGTAGCACCCGCACCGGAGATGAATGCCTTGGAGCCGTTGATGACGTATTCGTGGCCCACCAGCTCGGCGCGCGTCTTGAGCGAGGCGGCGTCCGAGCCCGCGCCGGGCTCGGTCAGGCAATAGCTGGCCAGTTTCTGGCCGGTGGTCAGCAGCGGGCCCCAGTGGTCGCGCACCTCGGGCTGGGCCCAGGTGCCGAGCATCCAGGTCGCCATGTTGTGGATGGTGATGAAGGCGGTGGTGGAAGGGTCCACGGCCGCCATTTCTTCAAAGACCAGCGTGGCGTCAAGCCGTGGCAATGCCAGGCCGCCAGCGGCTTCGGGGGCGTACAGGCCGCAAAAGCCCAGTTCGCCGGCCTTGGCAATCGCTTCGCGCGGGAAGATGCCCTCGGCATCCCAGTGCGCCGCGTGGGGGGCCAGCTCGGCCAGGGCGAATTGGCGCGCGGTGTCGGCAAAGGCGCGCTGGTCTTCGGTCAGTTCAAAGTCCATGGGCTGGTCTCCGGGTCGGGTGTGCTTTTGTTTTTATAGCTGATGGCGCTTGACTGGCAAGCGCTGGAGCCGATTTTTCGCGAAATTCTTGTCTGCGGGCGCGTCGCATGAAACCGACGCGGCCCAGGCCAGCAGACGCCGCGCAAGGGCCGCCCCGCCGCGCTGGCGTCGTCCCCCCTCCCGCAGCGCGCAGCGGTGCGAGAGAGGGGGGAAGGCGTGCAGCGCCTCAGGGGGGAGTTACTTCAGACTAATCGTCGTGTTCACACCCTGGCCCGCCGTGCTGTCGTCAAACCAGCGTGCCGTCACGGTCTTGGTCTGGGTGTAGAACAGGATGACCTGCTTGCCGTAGGGGCCCAGGTCGCCGAGCTTGGAGGCGCGCGAACCGGAGAACGAGAACAGCGGCACGGGCACGGGCACCGGCACGTTGATGCCGACCTGGCCGACGTCGATTTCTTCCTGGAACTTGCGCGCGGCGGCGCCACTTTGCGTGAACACGGCCGTGCCGTTGCCGTTGGGGTTGGCGTTGATGAACTCGATGGCTTCGTCCAGGTTGGCGGCGCCCACCAGGCTCAGCACGGGGCCAAAGATTTCCTGGTCATAGATGGCCATGCCGGGCTTGACGCCGCTGAAGATGGTCGGGCCGACGAAGTTGCCCTTTTCGTAGCCGGGCACCTGGGGCTTGCGGCCATCGAGTTCCAGCGTGGCGCCATCCTGGATGCCGCGTTCGATCAGGCCCTCGATGCGCGAGAGCGCGGCGCAGGAGATGACCGGGCCCACGTCCGTGCCCTTTTCGGTGCCGCCGCTGATCTTGAGCGTCTTGGCCTTGGCCACCAGGTCGGGAATCCACTTCTGTGCTTCGCCCACCAGCACCACCACGGGCAGGGCCATGCAGCGCTGGCCGGCGGCGCCAAACGAGGCACCGGCAATGGCGTTGAGGGTTTGGTCCTTGTTCGCGTCGGGCAGGATGATGGCGTGGTTCTTCGCGCCCATCATGCACTGCGCACGCTTGCCGGCCAGGGTGGCGCGGTTGTACACATGCGTGCCCACCTTGGTGGAGCCCACGAACGACACGGCCTTGATGTCCGGGTGGTCGCAGATGGCGTTCACGGCCATCTCGCCGCCGTGGATCACGTTCAGCACGCCAGGCGGAATGCCGGCTTCCAGCGCCAGTTCGCACAGGCGCATGGTGACCATCGGGTCTTGTTCGGAAGGCTTGAGCACGAAGGTGTTGCCCGTGGCAATGGCCATCGGGAACATCCACAGCGGAATCATGGCCGGGAAGTTGAACGGGGTGATGCCTGCGCACACGCCCAGGGGCTGCAGCAGAGTGTAGGTGTCCACGCCACCGGCCACGTTGTTGGCCAGCTCGCCCAGTTGCAGGTTGCCGATGCTGGCGGCATGCTCCACCACTTCGAGGCCACGGAACACATCGCCTTCGGCGTCGGGCAGGGTCTTGCCCTGTTCGGCGGTCAGCATGGCGGCCAGTTCGCCCATGTTTTCGCGGATGAGCTGCTGGAGCTTGAGGAAGACGCGGGCGCGTGCGCCGATGGGGGTCTTCTTCCAGGTCTTGAAGGCTTCCTTGGCAGAGGCCACGGCAGCGTCAATTTCTTCAGCGGTGGCAAACGGCACGCGGGCCAGCACCTGCTGCGTGGCGGGGTTGACCACGTCGCGCCATTCGGTGGTCTTGGATTCAACGAACTGGCCGCCGATCAGCAGCTTGACGGTGGGGGCCTTGACGGCGGTGGATGCATCCATGGGACTTGTCTCCTGAATAAAAACGGGGCGGCAACAATGCCGACTGCACGCATGGTAGCTGTGCGAAATTATCTGCACAAGAGACAATAACGCACCTGAGATTTGCAAATTTGCACATTGGTGGCCCCCGGGGCTGCCGCACGGAGACCGCCATGGACTGGGACAACCTGCGCTATTTTCTGGAACTGGCCCGCGCCGGCACGCTGGTGGGCGCGGCGCGGCGCCTGGCGGTGGACCACACCACCGTGGCACGGCGCATTCAGGCGCTGGAGAAGCAGATGGATGTGGCCCTGTTCGCACGCGAGGCCGGGGGCCACCGCCTGACCGAGGCCGGGCGGCAGCTGCTGCCGCAGGTCGAGGCCATGGAGAGCGCCTTCCAGTCGGTGCAGAGCGCCGCACCGGGCACGCCGGGCGCATTGTCGGGCGTGGTGCGCATCGGCACGCCCGAAGGCTTTGGCACCGTGGTGCTGGCGCCCCATCTGGCACAGTTTGCCCTGGCGCACCCCGGGCTGGTGATCGACCTGCTGGCCTTGCCGCGGCTGGTGCACCTCTCGCGGCGCGAGGCCGACATTGTGGTGTCACTGGAGCGCCCGGAGCGGGGCCCCGTGGTGGCCATCCGGCTGACCGACTACGTGCTGCAGCTTTACGCCGCGCGCAGCTACCTGCAGGCGCACGGGCCGATATCCACGCGCGAGGACTTGCGTGGTCACACATTCATCAGCTACATCGACGACCTGCTGTTCAGCAAAGAGCTGCAATTGCTGGGCGAGCTGCACCGGCCCGAGCACTATGCCCTGCGCAGCACCAGCATCCTGGCGCAGTACGAGGCCACGCGCTGCGGCGCCGGCCTGGCGGTGCTGCCCGCCTTCATCGCCGAACGCGACCCCGATCTGGTGCGCGTTCTGCCGGGTGTGGCGCGCTTCACGCGCACCTTCTGGATGTCGATGCCCGAAGAATCGCGGCACCTGGCGCGCATGCAGGCCACCTGGACGCTGGTGCGCGAGACGGTGGAGCAGCAGCAGGGCATGCTGCTGTCGCAGCGGGAGGATGCGTGATCAAGTTGTCGCAACTTGTCACAATCGGGCCATGGGAGCGTTATGCTCTCGGCTTTGTCCATGGCGCGCCCTGCGCCAGCGTTTGTCTGCATCTGTCCGAACCCCACTGAACGTGTCCGAGTCTTCGCGCAAGCTTCCCCTGTGGCCCTGGTTTGCCGGGCTGGCGGTTGCCGTGGTGGGTCTGCTGGCCAGTGGATGGCTGTACCAGATGCAGCGCGCGTCGCTGGCATCGACAGAGCAGGCGCGTTTCGAGCAAAGGTCGGTCGAGTTTGCCGATGCCCTTGAGCAGCATGTGGCGGCCTACACCGAAATCATCTTCGGGCTGCGCGGGCTGTTCGTCTCGCAGCCCGACATGAGCCGTGCTGCATTCGACCAGGCCGTGCGCGAGCTCGATGTGGCGTCGCGTTACCCGGGGCTCAAGAACCTGTCGTTCACCCGCCTGGTGCTGGCCGCCGAGCGGGAAGCGTTCGAGGCGCGGGTGCGGGCCGACACTTCGCTGCGCCCCGAGGGTTACCCCGACTTTGCCATTCACCCGCCGGGCGAGCGCGCCGAGTATTTCGTGGCCGACTACCTCTGGCCCCACGAAGGCAACGAACGCATCATGGGGCTGGACATCAGCTCCCAGCCGGCCAACCTGGCCTCCATGCAATACAGCCGCGAAAGCGGCAAGGTCGTGGCGTCGGCACCGTTCGAGCTGTTGCAGGAAACGCAGCACAAGCTGGGCTTCGTCATCCGGGTGCCGGTGTTCACGCGCCGTGCCGAAGATGGCCGGCGCCAGTTTGTCGGTGCGGTGGCCGCCACGGCGCGCATCCATGACATGGTGCAGGACATCGGCCGCGAGGGCCGCATGGACGGGCTGGCGGTGTCCATTTCCGACATGGGCACGGCACGCCCGGGGGCTGCGGCCGAGCCCACCCGGGTGGTGTTCCACAGCGAACGGTTCGACACCCTGGACAACGACGCCGCAGTGCTGCGCACGCTGGCGGTGCATGACCGGCGCTGGCAACTGAGCTTCAAGCCGACGGCCAGCTTTCTGTCTCCCGCCGAAGATCGGCTGCAGCTGGTGTCTGTCCTGGTTTCCAGTCTGGCCGCCCTGCTGCTGGGTGCGGTGGTGACCCTGCTGGCACGCCAGCGTGCGCAGGCCCTGCTGCGCGTACGTGCTTCGGACGCGGCGCGCGCCGAGAGCGAGAACCGTTTTCACACGCTGTTCAACCAGGCGGCGGTGGGCGTGGCCCTGGTGGAAACCGACAGCGGCCGCCCCGTGGATGTGAACCAGAAGTTTTGCGACGTGGTGGGCCGTCCGGCACATGCCCTGCGCGAGGGGCGTCTGGCCGACTGGCTGGACCCCCGCGATGCGGCCGATGAAGCGGCCCAGATGGAGCGCTTTCAGGGCAGCGAGCAGGGAGAGTTCACGCTGGAGGTGCGCTGCATCCGTCCGGACGGGCAGACCATCTGGCTGGAGCGCACCGTGTCGGCCATGCGCATGCAAGGGGCGCGGCACGCACACCACATCGTCGTGGTGCAGGACATCACCGAACGCAAGCGCATGCAGGACGAGGTGCGCAGCAGCGAAATGCGCCTGCGCGACATGCTGCAGCGCCTGCCGGTGGGTGTGTTTCTGGTGCGGCCCGACGGGCGCATGACCAACCGCAACGAATACTTCGAGCAGATCACCGGCTACACCGAAGGCGACGTTCCCACCTCGGCCGAATGGTGGCAGACGGCTTACCCCGACCCCGAGTACCGCCGACGCTCGCACGCACGCTGGATGGCCGCGCGCCGCAAGGCCGTGGCCGAGCGCTCGCCCATTCCGCCGGTCGAATACCGCATCCGCTGCAAGAACGGACAGGACCGCAGCGTGGACATTGCCGGGGCCATGGTGGGCGACGACCTGCTCGTGACCCTGATCGATCTGACGCAGCGCAAGGCCGCCGAAGAAGAGATCAAGACCCTGGCCTTCTACGACATGCTCACGCACCTGCCCAACCGCCGCCTGCTGGTGGACCGCATGCAGCAGGCGCTGGCCACGGCCAAGCGGCACGAGCGCCACGGGGCGCTCCTGATTCTGGACCTGGACAACTTCAAGTCGCTGAACGACACCCGGGGCCATGACCGGGGCGACGCCCTGCTGGAGCAGGTGGCCCACCGCCTGCGCGAATGCGTGCATGTGGACGACACGGTGGCGCGCCCGGGCGGCGACGAGTTCGCGGTGCTGCTGGAAGACCTGGGCGACACCCCCGAGGAGGCGGCCGCGCAAAGCGAAGAAATGGGCAAGAGGATTCTGGCCGCGCTGCGCGAGCCCTATCTGATCGACGGCGAAGCGCACCACAGCACCATGAGCGTCGGCATCACGGTGTTCGGGGGCGGACAGGACAGCGCCGACGAGCTGTTCAAGCGCAGCGAACTGGCCATGTACCAGGCCAAGGCCGCCGGGCGCAACACCCTGCAGTTCTTCGACCCCCACATGCAGGCCGTGGCCACGGCCCGCGCGGCGCTCGAAGAGGACTTGCGGGCCGGTCTGGAGCAAGGCCAGTTCGAGATCTTCTTTCAGCCCCAGATCGACCACGGCCGCATCACCGGGGCCGAAGCCCTGGTGCGCTGGCGCCATCCGCG
>JAANMV010004105.1_pt1 | contig 11874 bp, 15 predicted proteins | sample 7279661 | NCBI WGS metagenome assembly JAANMV01 (sample SAMN14094540, study PRJNA606508) | bioreactor metagenome | isolation source: A lab-scale SPAN reactor treating ammonium-rich wastewater day 121 | place: Ireland: Galway | collected 2017-05-16 | reverse complement strand
CGCGCCAACCTATTACGGGGCCGGATGTCGTGTGGCTCGCCGCGCAAGCCACGATCTCGCCACGTATCGCATGTACTCCAAGGCTAGGCCGTGGCATTCTATATGCAAATAGTCTAAACTTATCATATATGAGCAGGACGGGCTGTCCGCCTCTGCGATGTATGAAGTGGATGTGTGTTGCGGTGGGTATTGACCTTTCGATGTTCGAAATCTACCCATCTCCCGCTTTGGGTTCAGGGGACATAGGGCGCACACATCATCAGCAAGAACTCGATGGAGTGAATTCGATCGATGAACAGAAGTAGAAGTAAAAGAGGAACTGGCCCCGTCGACAAGGTGATAGGCCGCAATCTTCGCGATCTACGGATCGCGCGTGGAATGTCGCAGACGGCGCTTGGAGACAGGCTCGGCTTGACGTTCCAGCAGATTCAAAAATACGAAAAGGGTGCAAATCGGATAGCGGCCAGCACCCTCTATGACATGACCCGCATACTTGAGGTCACGTTCGGCGAGTTCTTCAAGGAGAATGAACAGGATGAGGCGCTGGATGACGACGCCGATGTCGTCCCTCAAAAAGTGAAAGCCGCCTGATTTCGAGGGCGCCCTGTAAACGACAAGGCCCGCCATTTGGACGGGCCTTGTCGTATGTGGTCAGTAGCAGCGCCTACTTAGCTCTATCGGGGTCGCATGCCGCCATTACGCGTCCTGTCCACGGACCCGCCACATGGTCCGCCGTCCAACATGGTCGGGGTATCATGTGGCATGCCCGGACCAAAATGCTCTTTACGCCATGAAACTATGGTTGCCTGCGTACGCTTCGATGTCAACTCCATACTCTGGCTTCATTGGATAACATGCAGTTCGGTGCGATCCTTCGCCCTATATCGAAACGGACCCGAGTATCGGCGCATTTAGATCGACGTCCATTCCTTCCGTCAACCGCTCCGCGCGGCGAAGGAGATCAATCTGGATAGGAAGTGCCGATCTAGCAAGCAACATGTCGTCCTCAGTTTCAAACGGTCCTGAAGGCATTCTCGACAGGCACCAGTCGTGAACCTCCAGAGAAAAATCCAGAAGTCTCTGCAAAGTCTGCTGAGAGGCATCCTTTTCGACATCCATCAGTGGTCCGGGCACTAATCCGCAGATGGACGAGAAGTCCTGTGCAAAGCGGGATACCGCCTCGACACCCTGGCTTTCCTGCTTTCTCAGAATGCTGTCAAGTACGGTGGCCGCCTTCAAAGCGCTCGCCGAGAGAACCTCGATCTTTAGCCATTCTTCCGATGTCATGAAAGACTTCTCCGCATTTAGGGCTTTGGCAACGATACCGTGTTGTCCAGCACCGCCTCTTGGTGTGCGTCGGGTGATGCCGGTGCTCGCGCCTTGTCGGCCTTGAGTTCTTTTCCGATCTGAGCCGCGAGCGCGTTGAGAAGGGAAGCTGGTTTTGAGGCCTCGACACTGAGTCTTATACCGTTGATGACGACTCTGCCGTTGTAGACGGTTGGCCTTAATCCACTGGCAGGCACCCGCAACATGTTCTTCTTGCCGTACGTGACCATATGCCCGATGACTTCCTGTCCAAGCAGGATTTCGGTCTGACGATGTTCGCGGTTGTATCTGGTGGAAAGCTGCTCACGCAAAGCCGTCCGGGAAAAAGAACCTTCGTATGCCATTCAAACCTCCTTGATCTCCACCACGATTAAACGCCAATGGATGTCCAACCACAACGGCAATCTGCCGGGCCGGCCAGAATGTAATGCAAGACACCGTTGACGATCTCAAGGACGTGGACGATCATTGAGGTCCAATAATGGAAAAATATTAGTGAAACCAGTGACGGCATCGAATGCCTTGGGAGCGGGGGAAGGTCTCCTTCTCTTTGTTGAACTCTATGCGGGTGCGCTGTTCCTGGGTGCATTACTCGTCGTCGCTGCCTATGGAATCATGCGCTTTGCCGGAGGCAGACTCCGAGCGTACAACAAGACCACCTCCTTCTGAACTGCTAACGGTGCAATCATGAAAATCGACAAAAGCCTTGAAATTCTGCGCGCGGCGGTGGACACCTTCAGCCCGACACATATCGTATCTATGGTCTCCGGTGGCAAGGACAGTGCGGCCTCCGACCAGATCGCCAGAGAACTAGGCGTAAAGATAGACACCGTTATTCATGGGAACACACGTTGCGGCATTCCCCAGACGAGCCAGTTTGTCCGCGATACGTACGGGAAAATGGGTGAATATGTGGAAGCCGATGCCGGCACCGCCTATGAAGACTACGTTCTGCGTAAAGGATTTTTCGGGAAAGGCATAGCCGCACATGGCTTCGCCTACAGGATTCTCAAGGCAACCCCGTTCCGTAAAGCCGTCTCGAAACATATCCGTCAACGCAAGCGCGATGTCCGCGTCTTGTTGCTTAACGGTGCCAGAAAAGACGAAAGCGAAAATCGGCAAAAGCATCTCAAGGTCTGGCGACAGGACCCAGCGCAGCCAGGCAATATCTGGGTCAATTTGATTCATGACTGGTCTCAGGATGATCGTGACGAATATCTCAAGAGCCGCGGCACTCCGATCAATCCCGTCGCCGTCCAGCTTTGCCGCTCGGGTGAGTGTATGTGTGGCACCATGCAGTCGAAGCAAGAACGCGCCGAGGCGTCCGCGATCTATCCAGAATGGGGCAATTGGCTGAACGATCTCGAAAAGGAAGCCAAGGAAGTCCACGGGTTCGGATGGGGAGACGGATTTCCTCGTCGACGCGCGCAACCGAAAAACGAGGAATTCCAGCCTATGTGCAAGGATTGCATGATCCGAGGCGCTGAAAATGGCATCGAATGAATTCTCAGTTGCGTTGGACGTAAAGCATGGTGATCTGACGCCGACTATCAAAGACAGCGATGATTACGGTGGCATGGGCTTCGAAGAGTTTTCCCGCCGTAATCAGTCCGATAATGACGCGCGTTACGGCGATGTTATTCGCAATGCATCTTGGGAAGACATCGACGAATCTGGTTGGTAGATGCCAAGGCGAGAATAGGGGTTTCCGTTTTCATGACGAAGGCAAATAATCGCCACACGCGAGAGGCACCCCTATGTTCCTTCATTACACACATCCCGATAACGTTGACAGCATTCTCCGGAATGGCCTGACGGTAGACAATGCCACTGGAGCGGGCAGGGGCTTGGAGTGGGTACTCGCCTACTACGAAATAAATCCCCTTTATTTGACACTCGGCCATTCCGAGTTCATCGAAGCGTATCTGGAGACTGAGTGGGCAGACTACAGTTGCTTCGAAGTCGATACATCTGATGTTCCTCTCGTAGCGGATATCCCGTCGCTGATCGATAAGGGGGCAAAGCACGACTCGGGATGGCTTTTCGTAAAAAAGCGCGCCGCCTTGGAGCCTTTACTCCCCTTCGCGGACTGTCACGGATGGCTGGAAATCGAACATCTTCTCGAGCCTGAAACCCATGCCTGTTCCGCAGCCATCGCAATAACCCGGACGGCTGCTTGCCTGTCTCCGATCGAGCCTCACCGTCTGAATTTGCGGACATCCTTGACCAATCGGTCCGCTCAAGGGATTTTTCCTCCCTCTCCCCGCTAAAATACCAGAGAGAAACAAAACGGCCCCGCCTCGGATGAAGGCGGGGCCGTTTTGTTTAATCCCAGTTCCAGCAAAAACCCTTGTAGAGTTTTTCGCGATTGTAGAAGTCGTATTCGACATCCTTCATGATGCGCCGAAGTTCCGTACGGGTATCCGCCCGGCTGACTTCTCTATGCTGTTGCTTGGTGGCGATCTTGACGATGCCCCACCGATCGGGAATGTCGGATTCCCAGTATTTCATGTAACTCTCGGCGCGCTCTTTCCACTCATGGTCACGTTCAAGGCAACGGCCTCTTCCGTTCTTCCACCAGCGGTCTCCAGACTGCGCCCGAATTGTCCTGCTCATTCTTCACTCCGTTAGTTGGTAGACTAACGGATATCGAGCGCCTCGTAGTAATGACCTGCGGCCATGTCTTTTCCTCGCAATGCGGTGTCCACGACACCTTGCTTTTAGGATATGTCTCTGATCGATATAGAAGTCAATATTGAAAGACACCGATTGAAATCTTCTCCGACGACTGGCGGAGGAATTCCGTGCCTCCAGCGGCCGCCTACGTCCAATTCTCCGTCGTCGAAGAGTGGTCCTTCTACAAGCGTCCTGCCCCTTTGCGAGCGGACGCCGCTCCTGACCCTGTCAACAAACGCGCGATCTACTTCGTGATCCTGAACACGCTGAAACGACAACCTTACCGGTACCGGACGATCCTCGAAGCGGGCGCGCAATGCCGTCATGCGATGTCTTCCCTCGTGAGAGAGGGTAAGCGGCATTCTCGGGGTCGTGTCGAAGCGGAGTTCCGCCGGCGCTATCGCCGCTCCGTCGTCTATACGCGTGCCTAGCCACTCCAGGGAAGCCCGCGGCACGGCAAGCGGGGTGGCAATAGACAGAAACACGCTGGGACGCATCGAAACCCAAAGCGCAGCGTCCGAAGACGGTCTCCCGATGGCACCGATGCCATCACGACAGAAGACGACGTCTTCCCATATAACCGGAAAGACGTGAGGGTATGTTGAACTGGCCATTTTTTGTAGCCTCCTTTCCTAGCGGAAAGAGGGGCTACGGCGGCTGTTTTCCTAGCGAGTTCATCGGTGTCAATCTCCTCGCCATCTCATCAAGGTGGCTCACAAAGAGCTTAGATCGGGGCAGAAAATAGCGCAACCTCACAGGCCGTAGGCTGTGGCAGGTAACGGGATTGCGGCAGGCTCTGGATGAACAGGTGCGGGGCCGCCGATAATCGCGATCGCGGGTGCAGGAAGATGCCCGGTCTCGTTTTTCAACTCCTGGATCACTATGACCTTCCAGTCGTCGTAAAGACCTGGCCTTATCGAGCGCTCGTGATCGAGATATGCTTGCGCGTCGTCCAGGGATATGAAGAGCTTCGCCTGGTCTACCCATGGCGTGCACAGGACGTAGTCACGCATGATGGCCTTCCGATCCGTCAGGAAAGTCGTCTTGTACGCGCCGCCCGTCTCGCCGTTCCAGTGCATGCAGACATGGTATTCCCCGAACTCCTTATAGAAGTCTTTTGATATCTCTCTCCACGGCATCCCGAATCCCCTTGTGTTCGGACAATCCTGGACATGTAACCCGCGTATCTCAATCCGAGTTGCGGAATTTTGATCGCTTGACAGAACGGTACGGGTCGGCATCCTGAAATCATACACCTCGGACCTTCCGAGGCCGGCAGAAATCCGGACACCGCCGGTTCCACGAGAAAATTGGAGATACCGAAGAGCGATACAGATCGTTCCGGCGCGTGTACGTCCGCGCCAAAACTCTTTAGCAAAACCTATCCTGAACTCTTCGATGGCATGCCCAGGTCGTTTGACTGGGAGATGAAGCCTGTACTTGTCGTATCGATAGCCGAGGACCCGTTGTGTAATGACGGCTATTCTTCCAGCCGGGTCCCTGTCGGTGCTTCGCTTGTCGATGCCATCAAACTTGCCGGATTCTCGGCATCCGATGCCAATTATCACGAGATTGATCGCTATCCTGGCGTTTTCCATTTCCCTCGCAATCTTGCGTGGCGTGATCTGCCGACGATTAGCTCACCGTGTTTTAAACATCAGTTTCACGCACTCCATCCTGTGACCGAAGACGGTGGACTCGAAAATAAATCCAGAACCGGGTTCATCGATCCCAAGTTATACTACGACCCGCGTGCCGCGCTTGAGGTCCTTTCATCGAAATGGCCTTTCCCATCCCGGCAGGTTCATTCCATTGATGACCCGGTTGTGCCATAGGTCGAAAACCTGCTGATAGATTTTCACGATTTTCTCATCTCGGTCTTCATCCCTTTCTCCCGTAAACATGACCCGTTGCCGCAAAGGCAAGTCCAGAACGCTCTCTGCAGCAGCCGCAAGCTCTTCGGAAACATTCTCGTCGTCTCCGTCTGGCAACTCGCGTTCCATGCGTTCGTATATTTCCATGACGCGGGGACTCAATCGATCGAGCAAATCGCGTCCGCTAAGTCCGCTAAGTCTGCCCGTAGCCAAATCCGAAATCATATCGTTCATGTGAACCGCGACCGCGCGAACGGAGGCGGACGCGGCGTCAAAATCGACATTTGCGAAATCAGCCACGTAGAACTCATGCGGATTCGAAAACTTTTGTGATATCGAACCCGCAAAGGCGACCGCTTCATTCATCTGGTCCATCCTGAACAAGACAATCCGGAATTCCGAGAGCTGGTCTTCGTCGTTGTAGACGGAAAGAGGTTTCTCCCCGTCTCTCCGGACAGGAGAAATCCTGACTTTCCCGTCGTACCCACTATAAACAACTTCAAGCGCGGGAGATCGCTCCTGCTGATGGAGGCTTCCGTCGATGAACGCGAGTTGTGCGACTTCGCGATCGAAAAGCGCGATGCAACGCTCGACGGTTTCCATGTCGAGGTCAGCAATCCCCATTTCGTCCAGAAGCGGGAGCTTGCCGACGACATGGTTCTCGCGAACAGCGCGTCCAGCGAAACCATCCATCGGTACACGTCGCAGGCCACGCTGCGCACCAGCGTGGAGAACGCCGCTTACGGTCGTCCCGTAACATGGACCCGCGTTTCCGGTAGTCTGCCGCAAAACGTGGGCGAGGCGAAATCACCCGCATCGGTGGGATACTCGGGCTATCCTGAAGAAACGGGAACCTTCGGCGGGATCGTCTGGCAAGCGGAGGACGCTGCCGGTCGAAAGAAAGACTCCGCGCCGGTGGAGATCGTGGTCATCGGGCGTCAGGCTCCGGAGCTTGTCGTGGACAGCCCGATCTACGCCATCGTGAACCAGACGGATATCTCGCAGAGCGTCACCGCCAGGAACACGGCCTACGGACTGTCCGTTCCCGACGGCGACTGGACCGTCTCCGGTGTGTCGAACCTTCCGCCTGGCGTCTCCTATGCGATCGCCGGCAACAAGGTGTCGTTCTCCGGAGTTCCTACCGTCATTGGCCGATATGACGGCGTGACGGTCTCGGCGGTCGACAGCCTTGGCGCGTCCTCGTCCGTTTCCGTGGCGTTCGAAGTCCTGTCTCCTACGGGGGATATAGGCCTCGACGTCTCGAATATCCGCACGAAGGTGGGTTACCCGTTTGCCATGCAGTCGACGGCGACGAACACCTACGGCACCGTGCGGTTCTACTCGTACGACATTTCGGGCGACCTCGCGAAAAACCTTTCGCTTGGCGGCGCGACCGGACTTGTTTCGGGGTCCTTCGCCGCGGTGGGCGACCTCGACTTCGACGTCTATGTCTCGGACGCGACGAACCGGGTGACCTCGAAGCCCGTCCTGGTGTCGGTTCTTCCTTCTCTTCGCGTCACGGTTCCCGCGATCGTGGAAGCGACGCAGGGACTGTCGTTGAACCGGAGCGTGGCGACGGACTATGTCCTCGGAACGGTTTCATACGAGAAAGACAATCCGTCGGCGTGGCCGTCTGGCTTTGCGGTCAACCCGCAGACAGGCGAGATCACGGCGGTGGACGCTTCGGTGACCCCGAACGTGAACCGTGTCGTCGCGGCGCCCGGCACCTACGCCGGGCTACGGATCAAGGCGGTCGACAGCTTTACCGTGGCCGGAGTCGTGCATACGGACGTCCAGGTGTCCAACGACTTCTCCGTCGCGGTGGAGCCGACGCCCGTAATGCCGGATGTCATCGATCCGTCAGGCCTGAAGGTGATCCTCGGCACCGAAGGGGTTCCGATGACGGCGTGGAAGCCGACGGTTAGGGAAAAGGGAACGTCGAAAGCGTGGTCCTATGGCGGCACGGTTTATACGGCCAACTACGATCTCTCCGTCTACGGACTGACGTTGAATCCGTCGACGGGGGAGATTTCGGGTACGCCGACTGCGCCGTTCATCATCCGTGATTTCGCGATCACCGTGACATCGGCGAGAGGCGACAGCGACACTACGTCTACGTTCTGGATCGGTGTCGCACCGAAGGACCCAATGGCCGTCAACGTCGCACAGAAGACGCACTATAAATGGCGCATGAACGTACCGATCGTCTCCGATCCTATCGTGGTGGACAATGTGGTTGGCATCCTGAGCTTCTCGAAGCCGACAAACACGGAACTCAACTGGGATACCACGACGGGTGTAATATCCTATCCTGCGTGGAACAAAGCTGCGTGGGTAAAGGATGGCCTATCCTATACGACCAAGATTACCGACGAGTTCAACAGAACCCTGAACTGGACTTTTACGGCTGACTTCAAGACGCAGTTCGCCGTCGAAAACTGGGGAGCGCCTTACGCCCCGGGTAGTTCGGTAAGCGTATATCCGCCCGTCATAGCGAGCGGCGCGCCTGGATCGCTTGTTTTCAGTTCGGACGATATCCCTGCCTACCTGTCTATCAATCCCACTACGGGGGTAGTCTCCGGCGTGATGCCGGTCGATGCCACCGGGCGGATATCCTTTACGGTCAAGGTGGTGGACAGCGTTGACGGTGCGTCGGCTTCGGCTCTTGTCTCGCTGGCGTCGAATACCGGCGGTCAACGGTACTGGAAGATGAACTGGACCGTTGGCTCGGCAAAGCGTTCGGACACCTATGAAATGCAGTTGCTCGGAGCCAACGGAGAGAACTACTCGCTTTACGTCGGTTACGGGCTGGGGACCGTATGGTCATCCGGAGACCCGTATAACGGACTGTACGGCGCTGTCACCAATGTCGTGGACGGTCTGTTCACGACGGGCAATCCTGTGAGCGGTATAGGCGGCATAGGAGAGTTCGGCCTCGATTTCGGTCCCGACCCCAACAGCTGGCCCGTTATCGTGGGGGCGAGGTTCGGCTTTTCATCCACTTCTACGTTGAACGGGAAAAACGCATCCTTCTCAAGTTCCAATGACAAGGTAGTCTGGACCCTCCGTCACAAGGACACCGATGGCGTGGCCGTTACCGACAGAACCGTCAGCTTCGCCAATTGAGATAAGCCAAAGCATCCGCCCCCGAGACGAACACGCTCCGGTGGCGGATGCTTTACTTGACGATGAAGTCGAACCTGCTCGCCGCCATCGTCGGCAACTCGCCAAAACAGGCTTCGGCGTTTCGCGACATGGCGGGAACGAGGACCATGCCGTGTATCCTTATGCGTCACATTCGCCGGGCGGATGCGCGCGATTGCCGACGGCGGCCTGGATACATCCGGCAGTGACATCACGCCGAGACGTACCTCAACGACCTCGGAAACAGTGATTTGTATGCAAGCCTCTGCCGTCAGACATCCGGAACCGCGCAGACGGAGCGGTTGGAGACATCGAAATACGAAGGTCGCCAGGCTGCGATCATGATCATCGCGTCCTGCGTGACGCGCGAGAAAGCTTCGTGATGCTGAGGAATAGGACGGAGCGGCTTTCCGTCTGCGACGAGCGGGTCGATATCATCGGCGACTTCGTAGGAGACATCCGCGATACGGCCATGTCCGTCCTTGCGAAGGGCGCCGATCGAACCCGCATTATGGATCAGGGCGACGACAGCTTCTGGATCGCCTACGGCTAACCACGAAACGGATCGCGCCGCGATCATGGTGTAACGCGACAGCAGGGCTTTGTGGGGGCCGCGGGTGGTAAGGACCTTGGCGAAGGTCTGCCGCTTGCGCTCCAGAAACGCCTCCGGATCGTGCATGTCACGCACAGGCCTGATGCCGCCGATTTTCGTCAGCGACGTTTCGATGTCGCTCTTGAACATGGCTTTGCTGGCGAAGAAAAGGCCGTCTTCCTGCTTCAGCGGAATTCGGTCCATCAGTTCGCCGTCCGCAAGGCCAAGCTGAACGAAGTCCTCGATGATCCCGTGGCATACCGCGTCCAGAGTCCAGAATGTCTCGGCTCCGAGGCAGACCGGGGTCTCGAGTTCAACGACGACTTTGAAAGGCTTCATTGGCTGAATCTCCGCCAGCGTTAAAAACGGCTTGCAATTCCTTACTCATTCTATACAACGAGCGCAAGCTATTTCCTTTCAAGGGATTTTCGATTGAGCGACGCACTTGAATATTTCGGAAAGAAGGTCGGCCATCGGATCGATCCGCATGCGGACGTGAAAACGGTGCTAATGCGCCCGTATCCCCATATCAACCCCGCGAAAACCTCCACGACGAGGCTTGGTTCAGCGGAGCCGGCCCGTTTTCTCGTATCCGAAGACAGGATCGAGATTTACGCCGCCGGCCAGCTACCCGAAACTTCGGGTATCGAGGCGTTGCCGACTTCCACAAGATCGCGGCGCGACTGGATGCTGGACATCATCATGTCGCCGCCGCCCTGCCCGTTTCTGGTTGGAACGCTCGGCATGTCCTTCTCCGATACCGATTTCTGGCGCATGACGATGTCGGAAAACGCTATCGTGTTCGGAGGAAACGCGGCGATGCACGACGGCAGGAACGTCATGGTCGTCAATCGACCCCGCTTCGTCGAAACGGTCGAGTGGTTTCGCTCCACGAAAGCGTCCGTTGCCGATCTTCACGCACAACGTCGCATCAAGGAGCGATTCGTCAAAGGCGAAATCGCAGGCCAGGCCGCCCGGACGGCGATTGAAAAACTCAAGACTCCCGCTGACGTGATGACCTCGTATGCGGGCGTATCCGATCCATTCCAGATGACGATGGCAGCCTTTGTGGCGAACAATTGGGTGGCAACATGAGAGATTTCATTTTCAAGCCTCGGCTCGAAGCCAACGGACATCCTGACCGGACCCTGTTGAAGAAAGAACTCGCGGCCGTTCTCGGCGACCGCATGGTAGACGGCCGGACAAAGTACCTGTTCTCCCGCGAGCCGTTGCTTCCGCAATCGTTCGAGTGGTTCAGGGTTCGGGTTTCCGACGGCGTCGAAGCCGCCAGCATGCGGGAAGTTCCGCTGGAAGGCTGCGAGCAGGACGAATGCGTGACCCTGTGCGCCTGGGTCGCGATGAACAACAAGACCTTCCGCGGCAAGGAGCCGCTGAACGTCGCCGGCGAACGGCATCTGCGATGGATTGCCGAACACAAGTTCTCGCCTCTTATGGATATCATGGATATCGATATCGGCAACATCGGCGTCATGAGCGCCGTCAGCAAGGGAATGAAGCTCACCCGCGCGTATGGGCATCTGTCGGTGCATGGAACCGTCAAGGACGCTGCGGGACTGTCCGAATTAATGAAACTCGGTGTCGGCGAGTCGAAAGCCTACGGCTTCGGACTCGTCGTACGTCAGCCGGCCAACTGAGGAGACACGGCACATGAAGCGCTATAACTTGAAGCTCACGGGTACGCTCACCACGCTCTCCCCTTTTGCGGTGGTGCCTCCGGGCGCCGACGAGGGGCTGCTTCCCGACGGGGGGAAGTACAGCAAGATCGCGCGCACGGTCGTCTATGACAACGGCCTGCGAGACATCCGTCCCGTCATCCCCGGTTCGACGTTGCGCGGTCGGTTGCGCCGCGCGGCGGTCGACACCTATCTCTCGCTCTCGGGCGAGAAAATTCCGCTCTCGGAATGGCATCAGAACGCCGTCGGCGGCGTGAAGGGGGCCGGCAAGGAAGACGGTTTCGACATCACGCTCCGCAGCGCGATCCGCGACAGCAACCCGGTCATCTCCCTTTTCGGCTCCGGCGACCCGTGGATCGCGTCGCGCGTGAAGATCGAGAGCGCCATTCCCAACCACTCCGTCGAAACGAATGTCGTCAGCGGCGTACGTACGGATGACGGTCGTCGCGACAACGGCTTCTTCGACAAGCTGGACGACGCGGCCGCCGACGACTGGCTTTCCCTCGTAGGCCTCAACGCCGCGCGAACCAAGTTCAAGGGCGACCTCAAGAAACTCGAGGGTGACCTG
>JAANMV010004100.1_pt1 | contig 11885 bp, 9 predicted proteins | sample 7279661 | NCBI WGS metagenome assembly JAANMV01 (sample SAMN14094540, study PRJNA606508) | bioreactor metagenome | isolation source: A lab-scale SPAN reactor treating ammonium-rich wastewater day 121 | place: Ireland: Galway | collected 2017-05-16 | reverse complement strand
CTTCGGGAGCGGGCGGCGTTGCGCAGGCGTTTCTTCACGGATAATACTTCGTTGAAACAGGCGATTAAAGGCAATCCATCAGGGACGTGACGACGGGCATGGCGGAGGCTGGATAGCCGCCACGCCCCTGCTGGGAGACAAGCGACGCCGCGAAAGCGGCGCTGCGCCGGTTCGGACCCCGGAACTGGCGTATGCCATTGCTTTCGTACATTGGAGGCGAGAGACTTTCACGGCGTTTTCCTGTGGCGGGGAAGGCGCTGGTCTGCCCTCCCCGCTGTGGTCTTATCAGGCTTATGGACCGGGAGCCGCGACCGGGACGATGATCGGCGCGGTCGGGCTGGTGGTCACGTTGAAGAAGTTGACCGCCCCCGCGTGGCAACGGAGGCAGATGGCGCGGTTGTCGGCCTTGAGCAGGACGGAGCCGCCCGCATAGGAGGCGTTGCTCGCCAGCGCCGAGGAGGCGGTGGCGGCGGTGCCGTGCGCGTTGTGGCAGTCTACGCAGGTATAGGTCCCGGCGCCGGCCAGGGTGGCGCCGGAAGCGCCAGCGCGGTGGCGGTAGTGATAGCCGGGATCGCCGGAGTCCGTGCTGCGAGACGCCAGGCCGGGGGCCAGGTAGCGGTCGTGGCAGGTGGCGCACCAGTACCCCATCACGTCGTGCGGGGCCTGGTTGTTGAAGGCCGTGCCGCCCGTGCCGCCGGCGCAGTCCGCCGCGTTGGCGGTCATCGTTGTGCCGTCGAAGCAGGCGACGCGCGAAGTGGCGGTGATGTTGAAGGCGGTAACGGCGGGACGCTTGTAGGCATAGTAGCGGCCGCCGTAGTCGCCTGCGCCGGCGAAGTTCGCCACATACGGGCTGTTGACCGCAGCGGGGACGTAACGGGTGCTGTAGGAGCTCACGGTGCGGTCAAGGGCGGGATTGTTGTTCAGCGAATACCACTTGACGGTGGTATCGGGAACTTGAACGCCAGCCACCGACGGGATGACCGTCTGACCGACATAGCCGGCCGCGATGCCGTTGGCCGCGCTCCAGGTCTGGGCGGTGTTCCAGTAGAACGCCGCGCCCGCGCCGACCTCGCCTGCAACCTCGAAGCCGTTCGAGCCTCCGGGCTGGAAGCGCAGGATGCGGTAGGACGGATACGGCGCGCCTGTGGCGGAGCCCCACTGCTTGCCGGCGTTTCCATGCGGATCGTGACAGGATGTGCACTCCAACTCCGTGGCGCCGGTGAAGGTCCCCGCGCCCCAGTTGTTCGCCAGCGTGCCGCCGGCATTGATGTTGCCGGAGCCCCAGACGGTGCCGGAGCGGCCCGCGGTGGAGACATCGTGGTTGGATGTCGCCGCGCGTCCCACGGCGAGCGGGGAGGCCACGCTGGTATCGTAGGCGTTCATGCGCGCCCACGAAGTGAGGGAGTTGTTGCGATCCGCGGCCGCGTTGGCGGTCGTGTTTGCGAGACCGCCTTCGTTGGAGGCGTTGCCGTAGTCGGTCAACATGCGGGCGTTGACGAACCCGCCGCCGAACAGACCGTAACCGGCATCGCCCCAGCCGCCGGCCCAACTACCCTTGCCGTGGGTATCGGGACCGGGAATGGCGGTGTCGTAGTAGCCGTCCACAACGTTGGTGTACGCGCCGGTGCCGTCATGGCACGAGGTGCACAGGCTGTAGACGTCGCTGGCGACCAGCAGGAAACCGTCGGAGGAAATCGCCGAGTGCGCGCGGTGGCACGAAGCGCAGGCTTCAGTGGAACCGTTGAAGCCGCCGTGCGGGCCGTTGTCCGCTGTTGCGGTGGTGGCGAGGGCGAGGATGAGGATCGCGCCCAGCGCCATTGCGAAGAGAAGTTTCTTCATACACACTCTCCTAAGTAGGATTCGAACATGGGTTGGGGTCCTGGTTTCGTACTTGGCGGGTTCTCACCTCCTGGCCTAGTAAGACCAAACCTGAATACGGTTGTTGTCGCGGTCCGCGATATACAACCGTCCGGTTCCATCAATATAAACGTCAATGGGGTAGTTGAACTTGCCTTCCTCGAGACCGAACTCGCCGATGTCGAAGGCGAATTGCGGCTCATCCCCGGAGACGTTATACACACGCAAAGTCGAGCCGACCGCGTCGGCCACGACGAGACAGTCGCCGCGGGCCATCCACATGCCGCGCGGCAGGTTCAGCGCGCCCTGCGTCTGTCCGAACCCGAAGAAGGTTTTGTAAGCGCGTTCGGGAGTCCAGACGGAGACGCGGGCGTTGTTCCCATCGGAAATATAGAAGTTGCCCCTGCCGTCCTTGACGACGGTCTGCGGGAATTGGAATTGCTCGTTGCCGGGTCCCTCCGAACCGAACGCGGCGATGACCGGGGCGAAGGACGAGAGATCGCCCTCCAGCGCGGCCGCGGGGATGACGCGGACGCTGTGGGCGTCGGTGGTGGTGTCGGTGTAGATCAGGTTGCCGTCGGCGTCGAAGCGCAGCCCGAGCGGCGAGAAGGGATAGTTCTCCTCGGGGATCGTCAGGTGAATGGTTTTGAGTCCCAGGTCGGAGGTATAAGTCAAATTCTTGTTGATGCCCTCGTAGTGGGTGATGATCAGTCCTCTCGGTACGCTTCCGCCGGACTGCTGGGCGATGTATTTGGTGAGGGTCATCTGCTGGCCGATGATGGCGTCTATCAGGTTGCCGTTCGGGTCGTAGATGTCTATGGCCTGGCTGGTGCGGTCCACGAGGAAGATGCGTCCCTGCTTGTCAATCGCCATGTACTTCGGCTCGCGGTTGGCCTTGTCGGTTCCGGGCGGGGCGAAGCTGGTGACGAAGTTCCCGTCGCGGTCGAAAACCTTGACGAGGCGGCTGCCGCCCGTCTCGGCGGCGTAGATGCGGTTGCCGTCGGGCGAGAGCGCCACCGACACGGGACCGTCCACGTTGTTGATGGAGAATTTGTACGCCGGACGCGTGCAGACCGAGACCTGCGTCGGGATGATGATGTTGGGGAGCGGTTCCTTCTTGATCAGGTAACGTCCCAGCAATCCGCACACGCAGCACAGGCAGACGAGCAGGAGCAGAAGCAGGAGCAGCAGGAGTCGCCGCTTCTTCTCGTCCTGTTCCTCTTTTTCCTCAGGCGTGAGGGGAACGGGCGGCGCGGCGGGCGTCTCCGCTTCGGTCTCGACCGGGGTGGGTTCGTTAATTTCAGGAGTTGCCATTCGTCGTTCCTATTTGTTCAAGAGCGCGTTCACGCGCTGGAGGCCGGTGTTCGCGGTGAAATCGTTCGGGTCCAGTTTGACGGCGGCTTCGTAACTGGTTTTGGCGTTTTGCAGGTCGCCGGCGGCTTCGTAGGTCATGCCCAGCCCGCTGAAGATGGGGGCAAAGTCGGGGCGCGCCTGGGCGGCTTGCAGGAGCAGGTCGAGCGCTTTGGAATAGTCCTTCGTGGAGAAGGCCGCCATGCCGTTGGCGTAATTGACCAGTCCCGGCTCGTTAAGTCCCTGGAAGGCGGCCGCCAGTCCCTGATAGGCCTCGGTGTAGTTCGGCACGAAGCGGGTAGCCTGGATGAACATGTTGGCGGCGTTTTCGTACGCTCTCACGCCGAGGTAGGCCATGCCGAGTTTGTACATGGCGTCGGCGTCGGTCTGACTCCAGTCCACGGCTCTTTCCAGCGGGGAAATGGCCTTGTCGGGCTGTCCCAGTTTCAGGTAACTGTCGCCGAGGTAGTAGGCAGCGGATTGCAGGGTCTTGTTCAGGCCGGGCATCTCGGCGTCCTGGTTGGCCTCGAGGAATTTTTCCAGCGGTTCGACGGCCTCCGCCGGGCGGCCGCCCAGCGCGTTCGCGATCCCGAGGATGAACCAGGCGCGCTGGTCGTCGGGATAGGCGGCGTTGACTTCCTGGGCCTGCGCGATGGCGTCTTCATAACGACGGTTGGCGAGGTAGGTCTCGGCCAGGTTCAGGCGTTTCGCGGCGTCCTGCGGATCTTCTGCCACCGCCTTCTCCGCCGCTTCGATGCTGGACGCGGCGATCTTCGGCTGGGGACGATGGTAGCGGTCGTAATAGTAATAGCCGCCGAAACCCGCCACCGTCAACGCCAGCACGACGGCCGTCAGGATGACGATGCGCTGCAATTGATAGGTGTTCGTGAACAGCCGTTTCTGGACTGCGTCGATAAGGTTTTTTGCCTTGTTCACTCGTGATTCGCCTTTCTTTTCGGCTAGGGTTTCTCGATGATGCCGCCCGGATGACAGCGGGCGCAGGTCACGTTTTGATGGCAGGTATAGCAGACCTGTCCGCCGGATTCGGCGTAGGATTGCGGATGCGTGAAGGCCATGTCCGCAGGGTGGTTGAGGTTGTGGCAGGCCTGGTTGCTGCAGAACGACCGCCCGTGGCAGTCGGCGCAGCTGTCCAGTTCATCGGACGAAGTGTACTGGTGCGTGACGGTCCAGCTAAAGTCCGCGTGCGTAGCGGGGACGCTGCCCACGATCACCGGGGCTTCCACCACCAGCTCGCTGCCGCGTCCCGTGATGGGGACGGTGTGGCACAGGTTGCACTTCACGCTGATTACTTCCTCGTTTCCTTTAGCGTCCCGCGAGACGTGGTTGCCGTCGTGACAGCGGAAGCATCCCAGCGTGGGGTTGTGACGCTCGTTGTTCGGGTTGCTCTTCCAGTCCAGGTTCATGTCGGGGAAGTTCGTGATGGTATAGATGTCTTTGAGCGTCTTGACGGCCTGCTCCACTTCATCTTTCGGGGATGACGCGTATTTCTCCGCCAGTTTGTCAATGGCGGCAAAGGCCTCGTCGCTCGACGCGTATTTTTCGTTCAGCAGGTCCGACGCGTTCTTGTGAATGAACGGCAGGTCGGGCGAGATGAGATTGTGGAGCATGGCCTGGTCCACCACCTGCTCGGGGTAGGGGATGTAATGCGCCGTGCGGTTGTGACAGTCAATGCAATCGAGCGTGCGCAGTTCGCCGCTGGCGCGCGCCTTCTCCACAAAATTCGTCTGCGCCATGTTGAGCAAGTCGCGCGAAAAATATTCCTTGAGAGAGCCGTCGGGCTGTTTCACGCCCACCCAGGCCATCACCTGGCGCTGGTCGTCGAGGGCGATGTAGTCCACCTCGCTGGCGACGTGCCAGTGAATGCCGCGCCGCTCGCCGGTCAGGACGTTGAGTCCGCCCATCTTCAGGATCAAAGTGTTCTCGTAGGGCGTGTTCTCCGCGTCGTCGTCATAATGACGGTTCACCTTGATGATGTTGTCGGTGAACGAAGTGGGCGTGTGGCAGCCTTCGCAGATCTCGCGGGCCGGGCGCAGGTTCTTGACCGGGCTTTTGATCGGCCGCGCATAATTATCGAAGACGGTCGCCACCAGCTGGCGCGTCCCGTCAATTTTGGATTGGACGAAGGCCGCCGCGCCCGGCCCCACGTGACAGGTCGTACATTCCACGTTGGCGTGCGCCGACTGGTCGTGACGCTCCAACTGCGGATACATCGAGTGGCAGACCGTGCCGCAGAACTCCGTGCTTTCCGAGTAGGCGTATCCCTGCACGCCGCCGATTGCCAGCGCCACCCCCACGACGCCGAGCGCCGCCAGGCCGAGAAGGAACTTCCAGCGATGGGCCGGCTTGCTCAGGTCGAGGTCAATGTGCGGCCAGCGAAGTTTGGACAGGAACGGGATTCGAATCTTCTTCATTGAAATCATCCTTCGACGGAATCCTGGGAAGCCGCCTCGTCTTTCTGACCTTCAACCGGCTCCGTGTTTTTTGGCGTTTCCTGCGGGGCGGTCGCTTCCCGCCTCGCTTCGACGGCGGGTTTGCTCTCCGTCTTTTTCTCGAGTATCGGCGGTTCGTCCTCGCGCGCGATCTCGAGGATCAGCGGCCAATCCGGGCTGTTGACGGCGCCGGCCGCGGCTTCGAGATAGTGCAGCTCCAGCGGGTGATCCTCCTCCATATCTTTGATGGACATGTTGCCGGTGAGAATGCTCAAGTTGACTTTGCGAATCAGCACGTCGTACGCGTGCCAGACCAGCACGACAGCCGCCAGCAGGACCGCCATCCAGAAGTGCGTCAGTTTCGCGGCCGGCACAGCCCGTCCCGGCAGAACTTCGGAGACCCAAATGGGAAAGAGCTGCGCCAGCCCGCTGGCGCCCAGCGCCAGGATGGCGAACGCCGTCGCCCAGTAGGAGATTTTTTCCGCGAAGGTGTAGCGTCCAAACTCCGTCGGCTTTTTCGAGCGGCCGAGGCGGAAGAGCAGGGACCAGTCCGCGTGGTCGAACCACATCCCCCCGGAGCGGCGATAGACGATCAGGTCGTTGGCGTAGTTCAGGAGGTGATAGCCGACCGAAATGCCGAGGATGAACGCGAACGCGTGATGCACCTGGCGGAGCGAGTCGATCCCGCCGAAGAGCTCCAGCGTATGGCTGCCCAGCGCGGTGTTGTAAAAAGTCTGCGCGAAGCCGGTGATCCCCAGGATCACGAACGACAGCAAAAGCACGAAATGCTCGATGGCGGCCGCGGTGGAAAAGCGGTTGACGTAGCGCCTGCCCTTGTGGTCGGTTCGCAAGCGCATGGCGGCTTCCACGGCGTCCCGCCAGGAGATTTGGAAGGTGTAGGGCTTTGGTCTGCGCGGCGAGGTACGGGTCTTGTTCGCGCTCATTGCGGTTTTCCCTCCTCGTTCTCGCTTTTTGTTTCCGCGGCCGCGGCTTCCGCTTTTCGCGTCGCCCGGCGCTTGCCGATATCCAGCGAGATATAGGCGACGAAGAAGACCACGACCGCCGATACGGACAGAATTAAAAACAACTGTAGGGCGAACAGCGCGGGTTCGTCCTGTATGGAAACCCGCTTATGGCCCAGCCAGGCCGCGGGGAAGTTCGCGTTGGCGTCCGGGTGACATTCCTGGCAGGTTCTTTGCAGGTTCGCCGCGGCGACCTTCGATTCCGGGTTTTCGGGCGACAGGATATTGTGGACGCCGTGGCAATCGTAGCAGGCGGCTTTGGTGATCTTGGCCGCGCCGGGTTTGCCGAACAGGTCTGACGAACGCCCGTGGAAATCGTCGAGGTAGGTGGAAAGCACGTCTGTGGAGATGTTGTACTTCCTCATCCGATTCTCGTCGGCGTGACATTTTCCGCACATCTCGAACGCGTCGAGACGGAAGGCCGCGTCGCGCGGACCAATGACGCTGTGCGCGCCGTGGCAGTCGTCGCAGATCGGGACGTCCTGGTTGTTCTCCGCTTTCAACGCCGTGCCGTGCACGCTGCTTTCGTAGGCGATGGTTTGCGCCAGGTGACACTTGGAGCATAGTTGCGCGCCGTACTGGCGGTTGATGATCTTGATGACGTGAGGGGTGTGACAGTCCACGCAGACCGGGGCGAAGCGGTTGTCCTTTGACATGGTGCGCGTATGCACGCTGGTCTCGATCTCCTTAAACGCCTCGCCGTGACAGCGCATACAGGAGGCGTTGATCTCCAGCGCGATGGCGCGGGTGTCCTCGTAGGGCAGTTGGAAGGTCAACGGTCCGTCGGGGGCCGGCGCCCCGGCCGCCTCCCAATGGCAGACCGCGCAGGACTGTGTGGGGGACGAGTCGTGCGGGTAGCTCTTCTGGTTGACGTGGCAGAAGACGCAGTTGGAATGCAGGGTGTCCTGGTAATGGAACTTGTCGAAGTACAGGGAGTATTCGTCCCCGTCTTTGGTCATGCCCGTCATGCCCGCTTGCGAGTGACAGGCGAAACAGTCGCCGGTGGCGTGCGGGCTGGCGGAAGTGATCGGCTGCTCGTCGGGCGGGGGCGCGGCGGTGGGCGTGACGGTCGGCGTCGCGCCGGCCTGCCCCGGCGTCAGAGCCTGGACGCGCCCGGCTGAAAGCGTCAGGTTGACCCACGCGAGGAGCATGAGTCCCGTGAAGATGGACAGGATCTTCCAGGGGGCGGGGAAGGCGCGTTTATTCATGGGTCGTTGCGGAAAGCGGGGCGAATAAACCGTGAGGGCTCGATTTGACGGATTGGATCATGCCCAGAAAGTCCGCGAAGTCGGAGGTTTCGTACAGGTCGCTGCGGACGATTGAGTGGAAGAGCCTGTATCAGATGAAGGACTGGCCGGGGTACGTGGGTGCGGCCCCGGCACACGCCGCCCCCGAGATCGGGGCGGCGGTGGTGCGCTGGCGGGGGGTGCGGGCGGCGGCGCTGATCCGGCGGGCGATGGATGGCGAAGACCTTTCCCAACTGCCGCGCCATCCCAGGCTGGATGACGAAGAACCGGCGGGCGATGCGGGAGCCGACCTGCAACATCCCGGTGTGGCGGTAAGTGCAGATCGTGCAGCGCACGAGCAGCCCACGCCGAGCGCAATGATGGCGCGGACGGAGTCGCTGGGCAAGCTGGAAGAGCCCACCAAGCCCGGCACAGGACAGGAAGCGGAGGAATAGCATCCCTCCGGCAGGGCTGGCAGCCGCTAGTTGGTTGCTGTCAGCCATCAGCTACACTCAAGGGGGCCAGCCAAATTGAAGGGACTGATTCTCTCCGGAGGCAAGGGGACACGCCTGTTCCCGCTGACGTACACGCGCGCCAAGCAACTGATCCCGGTGGCAAACAAGCCGGTGCTGTTCCGCGTGATCGAGATGATCCGGGCGGCGGGCATCGAGGAGATCGGGATCGTGATCGGCGACACCGGCAAAGAAATCCAGGAAAGGGTAGGCGACGGCAGCCGCTGGGGCGCGCGCATTGAATACATCCCGCAGGAAGCACCCCTCGGCCTGGCGCACGCCGTCAAGATATCGCGTGACTTCCTGGGCGACGACCGCTTCGTGATGTTCCTGGGTGACAACGTGATCCAGGGCGGGATCAGCACGCTGATCGAGCAGTTTGCATCGAGCGACTGGAACAGCCAGATCGTGCTGAAGGAAGTGCCCGACCCGCAGCACTTTGGTGTGGCAGAGTTGAACGGCGAGGGGCACATCAAGCAGCTTATCGAGAAGCCGAAGGAGCCGCCCTCAAACCTGGCGCTGGTTGGCATCTATATGTTTGACCACCATATCTTCGAGGCGGTGAACGCTATTGAGCCATCGTGGCGCGGCGAGCTGGAGATCACCGACGCGATCCAGTGGCTGGTGAGCAACGATTACCGCGTGTTCCCCTACGTGCATACCGGCTGGTGGATCGACACCGGCAAGCCCACCGACATGCTGGATGCCAACGCGCATGTGCTTGAGGAAATCCGGGTGCGCGTCGAGGGCAGGGTGGACGCCGACTCGCTGGTCGACCCGCGGGTGACGGTCGAGGAGGGCGCGGAGGTGATCAACAGCGTGGTGCGCGGCCCGACGATCATCGGGTGCAACACGCGGATCGTCAACAGCTTCATCGGGCCTTTCACGAGCATCTACCATGACGTGGTCGTGGAGAACAGCGAGATGGAACGCTGCATCGTGTTGGAGCACTCGCGCATCGTGAACGTGACCACGCGCATCCAGGACAGCCTGATCGGGCGGCATGCGAAGATCGAGCAGGACGGGCGCAAGCCGAAGGCGCTCAAGGTGAACCTGGGCGATCATAGCCGCCTGTGGCTGCCGTAGTCTATTCCACTCGCCAGTAGTCGCCGCCGCCTCCCTCGCGAGCCATCATCCGGTACTCGATCAGCGCGCGGCGCAGGCTGGCGGTGTCGTCGTGGTACTGCTCCAGCATCTCGTTCACTACCTTCTCCGGGTAGCGACTGCCCGGCTCGAACGCCTGCAAGACGTAACGCAGAACCGCCTGAAACTTCTTCTGCTGGGCAGGGATGGCCCTCAGGCGGCCATCCGGCAGCAGGAATGCTTCGAGCACCTTGCGGTCATAGGCGTCCAGGTCGATGCCCTCCGCCTGGGCAGTTAGCGTCTCCTCGGCCAGCAGGCGGCGCGCCATCGCCTGGAGCGCACCGACATCCAGGCGGTAGATGCTGTAATAACCCTCGGCACGCGCGCTGACCAACCCGACATGCGACAGGTAACTCAGGTGGTGCGAGACGGTCGAAGGGCGCAGGCCAAGTAGCGCGGCCAGTTCCTCGACGGACAATTCCTCGCGCGCCAGCAGCCCGACGATCTTGAGCCGGTTGCCGTCAGCCAGCGCCTTGAAGAAATCGAGCAGTTCGGTTGGTTGAGTCTGATCGGCCATCCTGTATCCCCGTCTATCTAATTCGATGATTATCGATTCAATTATACCGACATCGTCACAAATGTCAAGGGGTTGGCTGTGGTACAATCCCGGCGGAATGGCGTGCTGCCGGGCCCGGTTCAGGCATCACCGCCAGGGGAATTGACAGAGAGGACAACCCACCCGTGAAAGACCTGATTGGACGGCTGACGACGCGCCTGGCGCTGCACCGCAGCCAGGTGGAGCGCACCGTCGCCTTGTTTGACGAAGCCAATACGCTGCCGTTCATCGCCCGCTACCGGAAGGAGGTGACGGGCGGGTTGGACGAGATGCAGCTTGCCGCGTTCCGCGAGCAGCTCAACGCGCTGCGGCGGCTCGACGAGCGGCAGAAGACAGTGGTCAAGTCCGTCGAAGAGCAGGGCAAGCTGACGCCGGAGCTGGCCGAAGCTATCGAGGCGGCTGAAACGCTGCAAGAGGTAGAAGACCTCTACCTGCCCTACAAGCCAAAGCGCCGCACGCGGGCGCAGGTGGCGCGTGAGCGCGGTCTTGAGCCGCTCGCGGAGTGGGTGCTGGCCCAGGAGGTGTTCGACCCGGCGGAGCGGGACGGACTCGCGGAGGATTTCCTCTCCGACGAGGTTGCGACGGCGTCGGAAGCCTGGCAGGGCGCGCGGGATATCGTGGCGGAGGTGGTGGCCGATGACGTGCGCAGCCGGGAGGTCGCGCGGCAGATCACGAGGAAGTGGGGTGAGTTAGCGGCAACGCTCACAGAGGCGGAGAAGGACGCAAAGCGCACCTACGAGCTTTACCATGAGTTCCGGGCCGGACTGCAGCGGTTGAAGCCGCACCAGGTGCTCGCGCTGAACCGGGGCGAGGCAGAGGGCGCGCTTCGGGTGAGCGTAGAGGTCCACGAAGAGGAGATCGTCGCCGCGCTGCGTGAGCTGTACCCCGCCAATGCGCTCTCGCCGCTGGCGGACGACCTGGCGCTGGCAGTCGATGACGCTTACCGGCGGCTGATCGGCCCGGCCATCGAGCGAGAGGTTCGGCGCGACCTCACCGCGCGGGCGGACGAGCACGCCATCGGCGTATTTGCCACGAATCTCCGTGCGCTGCTGCTTACCCCACCCATCCGGGGGCAGGTGGCCCTGGGCATCGACCCTGGCTACCGCACCGGGTGCAAGCTGGCGGTGGTTGACGCAACTGGCAAGGTGCTCTCGGTCGGGACGATCTACCCGCACCAGCCGCGCGGCGACTGGCAGGGCGCGCTGCGTGACCTGTACGGGCTTGCGCGCAGGCACAGCGTCACGCTGATCGCCGTTGGCAACGGGACGGCCAGCCGCGAGACGGAGGAACTGGTTGCCGAACTGATTCGGGGACTCGATGGGCAAGCGCGCTACCTGATGGTGAACGAGGCGGGGGCGTCGGTGTACTCGGCCAGCCCGCTTGCCCGCGCCGAGCTGCCCGACCTGGACGTGAGCCTGCGCGGGGCGGTGAGCATTGCGCGGCGGGCGCAAGACCCATTGGCCGAGTTGGTGAAGATCGACCCCAAGAGCATCGGGGTGGGGATGTACCAGCACGACGTTGACCAGGGCGCGCTGGCCGACTCGCTCAAAACAGTCGTCGAGTCGGTGGTTAATGCGGTGGGGGTGGACGTGAACACCGCTTCGCCCGCTCTGCTCCAGTACGTGGCCGGGCTGGGGCCGAAGCTGGCTGAGCGGGTCGTCGCCCACCGGGATGCGCATGGGCCGTTCGGGGCGCGGCTCGAAGTGCGGCAGGTCAAGGGCATGGGCGACAAGACCTTCGAGCAGGCGGCGGGCTTTCTGCGCGTGCCC